>Ga0214921_10009543_pt1 | contig 12253 bp, 13 predicted proteins | sample LL1505_MetaG_FD_177992 | JGI IMG/M metagenome (GOLD analysis project Ga0214921, IMG submission 177992) | Freshwater microbial communities from Lake Lanier, Atlanta, Georgia, United States - LL-1505 | ecosystem: Environmental > Aquatic > Freshwater > Lake | place: USA: Georgia | collected... | reverse complement strand
CTTTATTTTCTTAGAAAGTCATCAAAGCCCTTTCTGAGAATTGGTAAAAGATCATATCTAATTTATTTTCCAGCAACTTTAATTATGGATTGTGGAAATAGAAAAATCTGTCGAATAGATTTTTAAAGTAGAATTAAACCAATGAAAAGAGGTTACCCATGGTAGATGGTTCGTTATCACAGGATGAATTAAATGCACTCTTAGGAGGGGGCGATGATAGTGGCTCTTCCGATGCAGGGGGAGCTTTTGATTTAGGTGGTGGTCTAGATATAGGAGCAGACGGTCTAGATGCAATTTCTTCCGCCCTTGGACAGGGATTTTCTCCCCCACCCTCCTCCCCTAAAAGTGGAAGTCCAAGGTCAACTTCGGGTACAAATTCCTCAAACTTAAATCTACTCATGGATGTAACCATGTCTCTCACAGTTGAGCTTGGTAGAACAAATATGCTAATCAGAGATGTGTTACAACTCTCAGAGGGAGCTGTAGTAGAACTAGATAAAAATGTTGGAGAAGATCTAGATCTTTTAGCCAATGGTAAATTGATAGGGCGTGGTAAAATCATTGTTATAGATGATTATTATGGAATCCAAATCACCCACATTGTGGACCCTATGGATAGATTGAGCATGGTAGGTATGTAGTACAGCTCTAAATCTATTTTTTTGATAAAGTAGTTTGTCCAAAATAAAAATTTCTTTAGATGCCCGTCCTCTCTCAACCCCAGTTTCAGGGATAGGACGCTTAATCGCTGAAACGTTAATTCACTTTCCTAATAAAGATAAATACCAATTTATTCTGCATTCTCATTTACCAATTCACATAAATCATTATAAAATTTTGGACTTACCAAATGTAACACTTAGAATTGGAAAAGGACTTTTAGCCAAAAAAGGTGGTACTTATTTCTTGTTGTACTTACCTTTTGAGATACGCAATGAGGCTCCTGATTTGTTTTGGGGTTCACAACAAGTGATACCAATAGGACTCCCTTCTAGTCTGCCAATTGTGCTGACTTTTTGTGATTTAGTTTTGTATCTCTACCCAAAAACAATGAGAAAGATTGCTGCCTTACAGCAAAGATTATTTCAAAGTTACTCTGTAAAACATGCTGATTTTATTCTTTCCATATCAAATACAACACGCTTGGATCTTTTAAAACAATTTGATTACCCTACTGAAAAAACAGGTGTTGCTTTTCCTGGGGTTTCTACTTCAGGAATCCAAGATCTACTTAAAATTTACTCCACTGATCCTCTACCGAATCTTCCTGATTCCTTTCTTCTGAGTGTATCCACAATTGAACCCAGAAAAAATTATAGTTTTTTATTAAATGCATATAAAGAATACAGAAAATTAGCAGGAAGTTCTAAACTACCATGGGTTATTGTAGGAAAAATTGGATGGGAAGATCCTTCCTTTATTGAAGTACTTGAAAACGAGATTTCAGAATATAAAGATATTATAATTATTAATAATTGTCAGGACTCCCTCCTGCATTTTCTCTATTCCAAGTGTGAAATATTTTTATTTGCATCCCTCTATGAGGGCTTTGGCATACCACTCCTGGAAGCATTGGCTCATAGAAAAAAATGTTTAGTTTCAGATATTCCAACTCTGAGAGAGATCGGAGGCGAATCCATACCATACTTAAAAACAATATCTCCAATTGAATGGGCAAATAAAATAATTGAATTACAATTAAGTAATAAAAAACCTATGATCGATCTCAAAAAATTTAGCTGGGAAAGATCCGCCCTTGAAACAGAAAAAGCCTTTCATAGTGTTCTCATAAAATGAATACCAACCTAGAAGAAAAACTTTGGAGTATTACAGAAAAAGGAATCATCCAATCCAATCATATAATCCCCCTAAAGAGAAACCAAAAAATTTCAATCTTGGACTATATGATTAAAGATAAATTTTTTCTAGAAATTGGTTGTGGTTGGGGTGAAGTGGCTATCCAACTAGCAAAAGAAAATACAAATACAGGTTTTGTATTGCTTGAAAAAAAAATTAACAGAGTCAACCATATCCTAAAAGAAATTAAAAAAAATGATCTCACAAATATAAAAATAATTATTTTAAATGTCAATTGGTTTTTTGAAGAAATTTTTATACACAACCAATTTTCTGAAATCCTGTTAAACTTCCCAGATCCATGGCCCAAACTCAGACATCATAAACATAGATCGTTTACTGATGGTTTTACAAATTCTGTTCTAAAATTTTTGAGCCCAAAAGGAAGATTTAGATTTGCCACAGACCATGGTGGATATGGGAGAAGAGTTATTCGAATGCTGAGAAACAAATCTTTTTCTGAAATGGATTCATTTACTTTTTCCCTAAAAAGACCAGATTTACCAGTTTCTTTTTTTGAAAATTTAAATATAATAGAAAAGAAAAAAATATACTATATAGAGTTTTATAAAAAATGAAGTTCAAGGTTTTATTATTGGGACTAGGAAGAATAGGATCTACTCTAGAAAAAGATCCACTTAGGTACCATCCATGTACCCATGCAGGTGTATTACTAAATTCATCCCTTTCAAAAAATTTTGTATTGAAGGGAATTTATGACGAAAAAATTGAAAAAATAAATGATTTTTTAAATGATTGGAATTTTAAAAATAAAAAGATATCCATAACTATAAATGAAATACAAAATGAAAAATTTGACTTATGTGTGATTGCATCTACTTCCGTATCACATTTTAAAAATGCAGAATTTGCCTTAAATATTGGAATTAAACATATTTTACTTGAAAAACCAATCTGCACAAATGAAAAAGATCTAAAGAAATTAAGAAGTTTAGTTAATAAATTTCAAGCAAAGATATGGGTCAACCATGAACGTAGATACCACCAACTCTACCAATATATCAAAAATGAACTACAATCCGGATCATTTGGAAGTTTGAAAACTATACGGGCATCTGTACTAACATCTGGACTTTCCCCGGGAATAGCCTTTCATGAACTTGGAGGGGGACCCCTACTTCATGATGGAACACATGCTATTGATTATTTAGATTTTTTACTCGGAAGCCCTAAGAAAATACATTTTGTAAATATGCACAAACCAAAAACACAAGAAACTGAAAGTAGAGCTATTGCTCTTATGGAATATGAAAATAGAGTTTTTGTATTTTTAGAAGCTGGTGGAGAGAGAGACTATTTTCAATTTGAAATGGATATCCAAACATCAACTCACAGGATCATACTGAGCAATGATGGTCATAAAATTTATAAAACTAAAGAAAGCACTCTATACAAAGGATTTAAAAGTTTACAAGAGATAGAGCTTCCCTCTTTTCCAAACTCCAATCCATGGATACACCTCTACTCAGAGATAGTACTTCACCTAAAGGGTAAGGGAGGAAAAATACTTGGAGATATTGTGGCAAATGAGAGAATTTTTCAAACCCTAAAGGCAATTTCCTCAAAAAATCTATAAATATTTATTTGTAGGGTTTAGACAAATGCCATAATTTTCTTGCGTTTCTTCTTCAAATTCTAAGGATGGGAAGTATTCTTCATGAGCTACTCTTCTGAAAACCCTACTCTAGAAAAGGAAATCCTAGAATTTAGAAAAAAAGGACACCGAACTCGTTTTTATACAGTTTATTTTTTTGTTTTAAGATGGACTTTTCGTTTTGTATGGCTTTACAAGGTTCGCTCTCTTTGGTTAGAACTCCATAAAAAAAATGAAATTGAAGAAGCTCTTTTTTTAAAACTATCCTTGGAGTGTAGAACCCTCTTTCTTCGTCTAGGAGGTGTATACATTAAGGTTGGGCAATTTATATCTAATTTGGCTCATATCCTCCCAACAAGCTTTCTAGAAAACCTTAAAGACCTCCAAGACAGGGTTCCTCCCCACACTTTTTCAGAAATAAAACAAAGATTTTATAACGAGTTTAATAAAAATATTGAAGAAGTCTTTCCCGATTTAGATCGGGTTCCCTTAGCATCTGCATCTACAGCCCAAGTTCATAGAGCCACATTCCAAGGTAAAAAAATAGTTATAAAGATTTTATATCCAAACATTGAGACACTCGTTGAAAAAGATTTAAGAACAGTTTTGTTTGTAATGAAATGGATAAATTCCTATTTATATAAATTTGAATACAATAAAATCCATTCAGAAATAAGCATTATCGTACGAAGAGAAATGAATCTAAAAGAGGAAGCTCTTTCTCTACAAAAGATGGCAGAGCTATTTAAAAATGAAAAAGATTATGTATTCCCTTATGTTTATGAAGATTTTACAAGACAGGGAATTTTAGTAACTAAATTCATCGAGGGAGTAAAAATAACAGAAACTAGAATTAACAACAAGAAGAATGGGAAACCATCCCGCCCTTTACTTTTGTTGGTTCGTGCTTATATCTTGATGATTTTTCAATTCAAGTTTTTCCATGCCGATCCCCACCCAGGTAATTTAATTTATACACCGCAGGGAAAGCTTTGCTTTATAGATTTTGGAGCTGTATCCGAGTTACCCACCAATATAGCACAGTCACTGAAAAGAATTGTCCAATCCGCTATCTCCAATGATTACTATGGTGTAGTGGAAGGTTTAGATTCAATGGGTCTATTGGACAAATCCGTAAACAAAGAAAAATTAGAACAAATTTCTCAATTTGCCATTGAGAAATTAAAATCATTTATTACAAACACAGATTATTTTAGAAATATTTCCATAGAACAGCTGGAACCCGAAGAAGTATATATTTTCTTAGATGGTATCAATACCAGCTTACAAGAGTTAATGCAGGTAACACAACTCCCAACAAATTACATAATGCTACAGAGGGTTTTAGGGTTATTAATTGGTACTACAGCAGTACTAGATCCCTATAGAACTATTTTTGAATACGCTGAAGAACCTTTTTATGAAATAGTAGAAAGCAATAAAAAAGAAGTTATACAAATGATTAAGGATGATGGTCATGAGATTGCAATTGCATCTCTCCAATTACCCTTAGAGCTTCAAAAAGCTTTAATTGCACTTAACCGAGGTAGAATTAGGTTTATCAATAGAGATATTGAAAAGCATACAGAAAAAATGTACTCATTAGGAATAAATGTAATACAATCTATATTTGTGATTTCGGGTGTGCATTTTGGAAATACTTATTATTTTCAAAATAATCAAATTGTATCTACTTGTTTTTTCCTATTTTCTTTTTTCATCAGTATTAGCCTTTTTCGTTCTATCATAAAGAATAAGCCAACAGGCTTAGATTAATTTAAATTAAGAGGTCAGATTTGAAATATTTCGAAAAAAAATTTTTTGAAGTATATAAACCAGTTTATATACTATTTGTATTAGTTGGTGTTGTAATAGATTTATCAACGAAATACTGGGTAGTCCAAAATTATAGTTATCAGGATAGCGTGTGTTATATGGGTCAGTTTTTTTGTATGACACTAACTTTTAATACAGGATTTGTTTTTGGAATTTATCAAAACAACTCCTCAATTTCAATTGTTTCTACTGGATTTGCTATTATCTTTTTATTTTGTTATAGATGGATAAATCATGATATAGGCAACAAATGGGGTTGGAATCTTGTGATGGTGGGTGCATTTGGAAATTTTATTGATAAATTTTTTGTTAAGATGCCTCCGGGTGGTGGTGTTAAGTTTGGTTTAAAACCACTAGAACATGGGCAATACATAGGTGTGGTAGACTTTTTAGATTTTGACTGGCCTGACTTTTTATTATTTCATAGATGGCCTGCTTTTAATTTTGCTGATTCTTGCATCTCCGTCGGACTTGTTATTTTAATTATAACTATTCACTTAGATGAGAAAAGAAAATTAATGGAGGAAGAAGCGGCTATTAAGAAATAAATCTCTATTCCTTCGTTACTTTGATTTCCTGATTTGTTTCTATTTCTCCAGAAAACAGATCGGATTTAAAATTTAATACTATCTGAAAAGGAAGACTTTGGTATTTTCCAAAAGACCTTTGGTCTTCTTTTTTTTCCTTTTGTTTTTCTTTTAATAGATTTCCAACATAGACAAAAGAATAAATATAATCATCTCCCATATCAAAACCTTCAATTGTCCCAAATATTCCATTAAAATTATAATTAGATTTGTATGAAGATAATATGATTTCTTTTTCATTCAGCAAAAAAGGACGGTTAAATTTAATGATAAAACCTGTCGATACTCTAGACTTAAAATATATAAAATTTGATAGTTGATTCCATGTTTCAATTTTACTATCTTTTGGAATAAGAATTGAATATTCTTTTTTTCCATTTATTGGAGTTTCGCAAATTCCTTCTTGGCTAGAGTATTCGCATGGGATAATTTCCTGAATTTTTAATTCCTGAATACTACATCCAAATAAATTAAAGATAGAGTAAATAATAAATATATTTAAAAATTGAATCTTATAAATTTTTTTGATATAAAAATTAGTAATCATGATGAACCTGTAATAACACTATATTTTTAATTATAATTTTTCTCTCTCTATGATTAAATTTATCAGTCTCATTTTCCATAAATTGGAGTCCCTTAAATCTTTTTTTCACTATTGATATGGTAATCTCTAAGTGCATTAAAAAAATAAATAACTTCATTCATTATAAAAAATTCAGGAGCAGTATCTAATGGTTGAAGTTGAAGTTTCTCATATTTATATATCACCTCAGCATAGATCCCATGAAACAAATACACCCTGTGGAAATCATCGTAAATGGAAGAAAGCACAACATTGTGAGAGGATAGATAACCTGGTATAATTCGAATGGTAGAATCTTTTTTTAGAATTTTCTTTCTAATCTCAATACAATTCTTTTTCAATTCAGGCAATTCTTCTCTATTTACTTTTCTTTGGAATGCGAGAATTTTAGTGCCTTCTCCTAAAAGTGTACTTGATTTTTCAGAAATATCAATTGTCCACTTTGGCATTGGGTTACTTTCTAGATAAACTTTAGAAAAGGATTTTTCACAAACTTCTTTGATACGAAAGTAGGCTTCTAGTTGGTTAAATGAAATAATACAGAAAAGTGTAGCTGGTGATGGTTTTGATGGATTTTCTTCAATTATTTGTTGGAGATGTTTCATTTTTATGCTTACGAAATCTTAAATTTAGATATTATTTCGGGAACCTCTTTTAGGTCGATTATTTTAGATACTCCCCCCCTCTTTATAGCTTCTTTAGGCATACCAAATACAACACAACTTTCCTCATTTTGAGCATACGTTATGACCCCAGCATCGAACATATCTTTCATGCCCATAGCCCCATCATCTCCCATACCCGTTAAAATCATTGCCGCACCATTTTTTCCAACATTTTTAGCGAATGATCGAAATAGTACATCCACAGAAGGTCTATGTCTGCTAACCAATGGTCCATCATGAATATCAACTACGTACTGAGCACCACTTCTCTTAACCGCCATATGAAAGTTACCAGGAGCGATCAATACCTTCCCTGGTACAATTCTATCCCCATTCTGTGCTTCTTTAACATCAATAGAGCAAAGAGAATTTAATCTATCAGCAAAAGCCTTGGTAAATTTTTCGGGCATATGTTGTACTACAACTATTCCAGGGCATCCAACCTCTAGCCTTGTCAATATATACTCTAAAGCAATTGTCCCCCCAGTAGAAGTACCAATTGCAATTATTTTCTCAGTTGTGTTTAAGGGGGTAATTGTAGAGATAGAAGGAATAATCTTTTCATGTTTCTTTTGGATTGTGTTATTAATATTATTATTTTGTAATGCAAAAGATTTAATTTGTTTTACATTACTTTTGGCTGCACCTTTGATTGCATCAATTAATTTACCAGAAGAATCAGTAAGAAAATTCTTTAAACCTATTTGTGGTTTTGTGATTATATCCACTGCTCCTGAAGACAATGCCTGCATTGTTGTTTCTGAATTTTCAATAGTAAGTGTTGAACATATTACTACGGGGGTTGGTCTTTCAGCCATAATTTTTCTTAAAAATGTAATACCATCCATTCTTGGCATTTCAATATCCAAAACTATAACATCCGGCCATTCATTTTTCATTTTATCTAATGCAAAAATTGGATCAGCGGCTGTATAAAGTAAGTTTAATGCATTATCTGTTTTTATTATTTCTGTAAGAACTTGTCTTACCAGTGCAGAATCATCTACAACTATTACATTAATTTTATTTGATATCATGAGCCAATTTCCTGGCGCTTCAACCAGACATTACCACTCCATATTTCAAAATGAAGCCTTCTGGAATTTTTTCCGCCTAGGTTCTCAGAAACAACGTTTAAATGTGAAGTTTCTACAATTTTTCTAGATAATTCTATATTTTTTAAACCAATATTGATTTTAGAAGATTGTACTTCTCTATCATCCGCTTCATGGGCAAACATAGAAGATCCTCCAAAAATTTTGACCATATACTCGGCAGGTTTTGTACTATTTTTTCTAAACTCTTTTTCGAAAAGTTGCCATGCTTCATCTCCGTATTTACCATTGAGATTATTAGAAGAGTTTTCAGAATTAGCTCCCCTGGTGGGCAACATAAAATGGCACATGCCACCTTCTTTTAATCTTGGATGCCAAATACAAAATGATACACAAGAACCAAGAATTGTTCGTATTCGAGTTGAACTATCTCCCCAAAAAAAATCTCCGGGTTGTAAGAATACATCTAAAATGTGCTCAGGTGTATGCAATTTATTCTTTCAAGGTTAATGATACATTTTCAACTACTGAGAGCTCATCTATACTTAAAACATTTATTGTATTTAAAATTATTATAAATCTTCCCTCAATTTTTCCTATACTTTTTATAAAATCATTTCTAATTTTTGAACCAAAAGAGGGAGCTTTTTCGATATCGGTGAGTGGAATGTCTATCACCTCAGAAACTGCATCTACCAGTAAGCCCACATCCATCTTTTCATCTGTATATCTGACTTCAACAATTATGATACATGTACGCTTAGATATCTTTGATTTATCCCTACCTATTCTTATTTGTAAATCTATAATTGGTACTACATTACCTCTTAGATTTATCACTCCAAGCACAGAATTTGGCATCAATGGAATGGTGGTGATATGGGAGCACTCTTTAATTTCTTTTACTGAGTGGATATCAACAGCAAATGTTTCAGTGCCGGAAAGGAATGTTAGAAATTGATTTTCTTCCATGAGATACTCCGGATTTAGTATTTTTCATAGCTATTGTATTCTTCTGGTTCTGTTGTTGTCTTAACGACACCTTTTGGAGATGAAAGCTTTGCTTCATTTTGACTTCTAAATTTTGCAGATACAGTTTTAAATTGCAATTCCGATCCTGCCAAAGTGAAAAAACCAATCACATTTCTCAGGTTGTCAGCTTGCCCACTTAGCTCTTCAGAAGTGGATGCCAACTCTTCGGAAGAAGATGCGTTTTGTTGAGTCATTGCATCGAGCTGAGCAACTGCTTTGTTGATATTGTTTACTGAACTGGACTGTTCGGTAGTAGATGCAGAAATTTCCTGAACCAGATCTGCTGTTTTATTGATAGCAGGGACAATCTCTGCTATGAGTTTTCCTGCTGTTTCTGCAATTTCTACACTAACTGATGCCAGATCTCCTATTTCATTGGCAGCTACCTGGCTTCTTTCAGCTAACTTCCTAACTTCAGATGCCACAACCGCAAATCCTTTGCCATGCTCTCCAGCCCTTGCAGCCTCGATGGCAGCATTGAGTGCCAAGAGATTTGTTTGGTATGCGATATCTTCTATAATTCCAATTTTTTCTGCAATCTGTTTCATTGCTTTGACTGTTTCATTGACTGAAGCTCCACCCTGCTTTGCTGATTCAGCTGTCTTTGTAGCTATAATATTTGTCTGACGGGAATTTTCAGCGTTCATATTGATATTGGAGCTCATTTGTTCGAGAGAAGCACCTGTTTCTTCCACTGATGCAGCCTGTTCACTGGCACTTTGGCTAAGGCTTTGTGCTGTTGAACTCACTTGCTCAGATGCATTTAAGACAGCCTCTGAGTTATTTCTAACCTCTTCGATGACTTCAGAAATTTTGTCTACCGTACGGTTTGTATAGTCCTTAAGCTTTCCAAAGAGGCCTGAATACGATTTATTAATTCTTTGGCTGAGATCTCCTCTCGAAAGTGCTTCCATGATTCTTGCCATGTCATTCAAACCTGTCTCCGAGAGTTCTAATACTTTATTGATACCCTCCGCAAGAATTAAAAAGAATCCCTCTTTAGAGCTAGTTGTAATACGAGAATTAAACTCACCTTCTACTGCCAAATTAACTATTTTTTCAATTTCTTTTTGAACAGCGTATTCTTCCGTAATGTCTGCCCACTCTACTACACTTCCGAGCCTTTCTCCTTTGTCGTTGATGATAGGGTTTGCACCCAAGTCAAAGATCCTCCCACCAATATTGATAACTGTATGGTGTGTATTAGTAAAAGAACTTAGAATTCCTTTTTGTTTTTCCGGCTGCTTATGAAATCTATCAATATTAACTCCAATCAAGTTTTTGGAATCAAAGTGAGAAAATTCTTTTTTTATATCTGCCTCGGCATTTGAAAACATTTTGTAGATGGACTTATTCATATAAATAACTTTTCGATCATTGTCAGCAACCATGACATTGGTTGAAACATTGTCCAATGCCACTCGAATACGAATGTTTTCATCCAAGATCCTTTCTCTCTCTGCTTCTATTCGAATTTGGTCTGTTTTATCTACCCATTCTACAACATATCCTAATTTTTCTCCAAGGACAGATGTGATGGGATTTGCACGCAAACTATAGGTTCTCTCACCAAATGTAATAGTTGTAGTGTGGGTATCTTTTAAATTTGCGAGGAGGTTTCTTTGGTGGGATGGAGTCTTGTGATATGAATCAATATTTGACTTCATAAGACCTGCAACTGAGAAATTAGGAAGTTGTTTTCTAATTTCCATCTCTCCCGATTTAAACATTTCCTTTATGGAAGAGTTCATATAATTTACATTTAAATCTATATCACTCATCATGATATTTGTAGAAACATTGTCTATCGCAACCTTAAATTTAGTTAATTCGGTATCTGCATTTCTAAAGGCCTTTTGGAGTTGGTTTAAGTTATAATAGACGGAATCAATCTCCGATTGTGTCCCTTTGTAAGAATCTAAATTTACATAATTCTTATTTGAAATATGTTCTAAATTTTTAATAAGTTCAAAAAAAGGAGAAATTAAATTTATTCTCAAAAAATAAAAGGCTAAAATTAGTAGAGCAATATTAAAAAAACTTATAAAAAGTTCTATATCTTTTTTGGCGGAATCTCCAATTGAATTTTCTTGGCTTGAAATTTTTGAATCCAAGATTGTCTTCAATTTATCTTGGATCCTTTGGTCGATTGCAGAAATCTTATTTATAGCTGAAAGATCTATTCCCCGATTTTCTTTTGATTGGTCTATGTATGTTTCTTGCATTGAAAAAAGATCAGATGCTAGTTCTTTAATTATTTCTAACTTTTCTTTTTCATTTATTGATTTATCAATATATGAGTTTATGGATTTATTAAAATTTACTTTTGATTTTTCAATTTTTTCTAGAGTGGTTTTATCTTTTGTAAGTATATACGTTTTAAAATCACTTGAAAGAGAGTGAATAGAATTTGATAGTTCATTCAAAGTAAGAATAGCTGATAACTTTTGATCGGAACCTGTTGAATTTACCATTGATTTAGTGGTATAGATAGAACTTAAAATTGTACTGAGCACCAAAACTGCAAATGTCAAGAGCAGCCTATTTGATAAATTCAGGTTTTTAAACATATAATTCTCCAATTATTTATATTTTAATTTATAATATCTAAAGTATATCTTCTTTTTGTAAGAAACTTGCCCTTTGAAATAACATACTAACATCTAAAATCAGTGCAACCTCTCCGCTACCCAGTACGGTTGTTCCGCTAATTCCTTTTAGGTTTTGAAATAATTTTCCCAATGGCTTTATAACAGTCTGAAATTCTCCATGAAGGCTATCCACAAGAATACCTACCTGAGAGCTCATATTTTGCAAAATTAATATATTTTTTCTTGATGTACTACTAGTTTCAGAAAGATTAAATAATTTGGAAAGCCTTAAAAATGGCAATAAATTTCCCCTGAGGTTAATAAAATCATTTTCTGTGCTATCTTCATTTTTATATTCTATGCATTCTACAATCTGGTAGAGTGGAACTACATAATAAAAATTAGCTATCTTAAATAAAAATCCATCAA
>Ga0214921_10009540_pt1 | contig 12255 bp, 7 predicted proteins | sample LL1505_MetaG_FD_177992 | JGI IMG/M metagenome (GOLD analysis project Ga0214921, IMG submission 177992) | Freshwater microbial communities from Lake Lanier, Atlanta, Georgia, United States - LL-1505 | ecosystem: Environmental > Aquatic > Freshwater > Lake | place: USA: Georgia | collected 2015-05-28 | reverse complement strand
CTTTAAATGCCAAAAAACCTTTTTAAATTGGTCTCTTGACTTGTCTCTCATCTCACCTATACAACCATTTTTTGACTTTATGTTATCACTTCTCGTAACACATTGTCTTATCTCCTAACCATTTCCTATATAAAAATTAATACTAAACAAGGAATCAATTTTTGTTTAAAATTGATAAAAATAAAACAAATATATATAAAAGAAAAATGATAAAAGACATAGGTAATTTTAATAATACGAATGACTATTTACCAATACTAAGTGCGGTAATAATAACAGATATGATATGGATAATATTATCAAATACAAATATAATAAAATCAAAAAGTTTAAAAAATTGGTATAATACATTTAATCTATCAGCAGTAATAGCAGATGTATTAATAATAGTATTAGGATTAATATTAACACGATACTTATATTATAAAATATTCAAGGAATTTTCAATAATAAAATTTGTGATATTAGCAGTGATATTACAAATAACACATGATATATTATTTTACATAATGATAACATTAATACCAAAAGGGTCCAATAGAATGATAGATGTATTTAAGGAATATGCTAATGAAGTGTCATATTATGCGATAATAGGAGACAGTTTAATGATGATAATTTCCTCATTATTAGCATACTATTTCGTAAACTTAGATTTTAATACCAATATTATTATATTAATAATAGTCATATATTTATTACCATATATGATATATAAATGACAAAAAACATCTTCTTTTGCCATTTATATATAACTAATCCTCCATTAGAATTTGACTACAACCAAGACATCATTCAACACCTCATAAGGCGTCTTTTGACAATCATCAGATGTATCAACAACCTTCTCAACGTATTCAAATGGATTTTCGTACCAGAAACAGACTTCATAGAGATCGTTATCCATGCGAATGAGACAAGGTCCTTCTAATACCCACTTATCGTCCTTCTTAGTAACTTTTGAACCTTTACTAGATAAATCTTCAAACAGTACAGAGAACTCGTCGTGGAATTTGTCGGTCCAAGTGTAGACGGAATACCCATTTGGTCTTGAAAATTCAAACTCAATATCATAGCGGATTGACTTGTTGGGAAGAACTGACTTTGAGATGATAACAATATCAGAACCACCAACGATAAAACCAACGTACGAATTCAGAGTAGACATTTATTGGGTGACCAGTAATCAAGTTAAAGGTGAAATATGATATATATGCTATCATCATTTTTTTGTTTTGTTTATAAAAATTTAAACAAATATTTTTGATTTAAAATAAAGAAAAAAAACAAAAAATTGATTGAAGAGAATAGATAAATATTCAGCCCGCATTCAGGAGAATAACAGTCAGTTGTCTCTGGCGTCAAGAATGCCGATCATAATATGATTATTGGTTAGTAAGGATTTCAAAGTGTAGAGAAGGCAATAACTCTTGTATCAAACATCAGAAATTATGATGTAAAGAGAGCTAAGATGGTGTAAAAACCGGAATCGCTGTACACAAATTGAATAACTAACCGTAATTATATTTTTGGTCGTTTATTATTTTTGTTATTTTTTCAATTGAAAAAAATGATAAATTATAATTTTTATTATTTTATGAATGGCATCCGAAATATTAAAATGCCCCTTGTGTGGATATAATACAGATAGAAAATATAATTTATCACGTCATATAAATAAAGTACATAATACAGAAGATGAAATTAATGAAATAAAGAAACTTTCCTTAAATACAAAAAAAGAAATAGATAAACATTCTTTAAATACATTAAATGAAATTAATGAAACTAATGATATTAATGAACCTTCTTTAAATCCAAATGATTTTAATAAAGATGATGAATATATTTATTTGTTAAAAGAAAGAGAATTTATAAAAACAAGAGAAGAAATTTATAAAGTTGGCAAAACTAAACAAAAAAACTTAAAAAGATTGGATTCTTATCCAAATGGTACTGTCTTAATATTATATATATTATGTCAAAACTGTGATAATACTGAAAAAAAAATATTAAAAGAGTTCAAAGAAAAATTTATTCATAAAAGAGATATTGGACTTGAATATTTTAAAGGAGATCCAGATGATATGATTGAAATAATATGTAAAATTATTAAAACAAATAAAATTATAAATAATATAGAATGTCAAAAAGATAAAGAAAAGAAAAAAGACGATAATTATATTTGTTCAAAATGTGCTAAAATATATAAAACTAAAAATGCTTTAATGGGTCATGAAACAAAATGTAATGGATTACATATTTTAACTTGTCCTAAATGTATGAATATCTTTAATAGCACATCAAGTAAGTCCGTACATATTAAAAGAAATAAATGTAAACCAAGAAGTATAATTCATGGAATTAAATCAACCACTGATTATATCAACAATTATGGTTTTGAAAGAACAAATTATATAACATTTGATGATATGATCAGAATATTCTCAAATAATAATATTATTAAAAAATACATAGAATTTAAATATTTTAATAAAAATTTTCCAGAAAATAATAATATAAAATTTGAAAAAGGCAATGGTTGTCTTATTAAACAAGACAACGAATGGAAAATTACAGATATTAATTATTTAACAAATAAATTAATTGAAACTAATTTAAAAGAATTAGAAGATTATTACAATACCCATAAAGAAGATATTGAAAAAAAAGACATTAAAATTAACATCTTTGATTTTAATAAAGATGATTTAAAAACAGAAATAAAAAACATTATAAAGACTACTATGTTAAGATAATAACTTAAACATTATTTTTTTTAATTATAATATGAAAAACCTTTTACATTTGTTGAACATATTATCGTTGTTCCCGTATAGTAATTATAGTCATAACCATCGTTAAATCCCGTTACACTTCCGTCTGAATTCAATCCTATTAATCCTAAAAATGCGTTCGCAGTATAATCACCATTCGGTTCTCCATAAGTCGTATCTCTTATAAACCATTTTCCATCATCTGGTACTCTCCAATCTGTCGTTCCTGTTATATAATATACTGAACTTCTCATTACTGTTCCTGTATAATTCCCACCAGCACCATTTCTATGTACTGCTCCTACTGTTTTTATATCATTTGCTATCGTTGAACCACTTATATTTACTACAAAATCATAAATAGCAGCCCAATGATCTTTACTTCGTGGATAAAATAAATCTAATCCCAAAGCACTAGCACCAGTATCTTGTGTGACATAATTACGACTTGTTGCTGTTGTAAATCTATAAAAATCATATCCACCCTCTTCTGCTGTCATATTAACATACATTTGTAAAGCATTTGGCATTTTTGGTGATTTTATCCAATATGTTCCACTTGGTAAATTTAATTTATAAGTTTTACTATATTTTGCTAAATGCCATCCACTTAATGCCGCTTTTGTTGACGATGAACCATCATTTGTTGAAACATCAAATAATGAACCTTTAAAATTTGTTGAACATAATATCGTTGTTCCTGTATAACCAACATCATTACCGTCATCAAATTCAACTGTACCATCTGATAATAATCTATTTACCCATGTATATAAATTAGCATATCCATAATAATTACCATTTGGTTCTGAATAAGAAGCATCTCTTATAAACCATTGACCTCCATCAGGTACCATCCAATCAGGAGCACCACTTGAAAAATTTCTTGGATCTCTCATTAAAACACCACTGTAATTGCCAATCCCATTTATTCTATAAACTTTTCCTGGAATTGCTACAAGAGTTGCTATTGATTGACCTGATACATTCACAACAAAATTATAAATCGCAACCCAATGTGCTTTACTTCTTGGATAAAATATATCTAATCCCAAATTCTCAGCGCCTGTTCGTTGATACATATAATTTACACTTGTAGCTCCTGTCATTACATAAAAATCATATCCTCCTCCATCTGCTGTAAAATTAACATACATTTGTAAAGCATTTGGCATTTTATCTCCTTTAATCCAATAATAACCATTCGTTAATTGTAAATTTAAACTTGTATTTAATTGTGCCAAATGCCAACCACTTAATGCTGCTCTTTTACTTGACGAACCATCATTTGGACAATTTCTTACTAATATTCTCTGTGATTTAACATTGAATATATAAACGTCATTAATACTACTTCTACACATTTCTTTAAAATCTACATTATATAATGACACCGTTTCTATTATACTTGATGTATTGAAATCATAAACTCTTGCTATTAAAGATGTTCTATCAAATATTATCATTCTTGAACTTAAATATCTAACTATACGACATTCGGGATTTCCTAAACTAAATAAACTTGTTATTGTACCAGCATCATTCATATAATTAAAATTATTTTGATGAATTGTATAAAATCCTACTGAATTATTTGAAGGAGCTAATGAATAAACAATAGCATTCCCACCACCAGCATCACCTAAATATGAATAAATTATTGATTTTGTTCCATTTGATGCTATTTTTATTATATCTTGTTGTCCCCACCAATAACCCGTATTTATTCCTATATATACATCACCATTCGGATTTATTGTTATCGGTCCTGGATAACCACTAGGCCAGAATGATGTATCACCACCTGGAATATAACTATGATGTACTTTATCGGCAAATAATACATCCGTTGTTACAGCACCATTTGTTAATGTTAATTTCTTTATTCTAACATAATTATTTGTCATTTGAGTACTTCCCCAATATGCTGGATTTGGATCATTATATAAATATGCCAAATATAAATCACTATTTAATATACATAACTTACTATAAGGCATTCCTACATTATAAAATGTTGATGTTACTGTTTTACTACTATCTATTTTTGATATATAATTTGTATCATCTGTGAAATATATATTTGAATTCGCATCTATTGCTATTGAATTACAATTTGAATTTATTGTTCCATAATAACTATATGTTTTGAAATTTATACTATTATCATTATTTCTAAATTGTGATATTGACATTTTTGTTCCTCTATTTGGTATATTTCGTATATTTGATGTATAATTTGGTGTACTATTAGCATAATATTTACTTGCTATTATTGGTTTTGTTCCACCAAATGCTAATTGTATATCTGACATATTCGTTTTAACCGTTTGTGATATGTAATTTTTATATCTTATAATTACTATTCCTGATCCTCCTGCCGCTCCTGTACCTCCTATTTGTAATATCCCTCCTCCTCCACCTCCTGTATTTGGTACTCCTGGATATGCTAATGAACCATTTACATCACACGAATATCCACCTCCTCCATAAGACCTATATTTCTTATTTATAACACTTACTGCCCCTCCTTGACCACCTGCCGCAAACCATCCTGGTGGACTACCTCCAACATTTGAATATTGTGGATAATATAAACCATCTCCTCCAAATGACATATAATTTGTATTACCTACATTTCCTGCTCCTCCTCCACCTCCTCCACAACCTGCAAACTGTCCTACTAAACCTGATACACCTAAACCTCCACCTCCACTATTCCCCTGTCCTGTTGTTCCAGCACTTCCTGCTTTTTCATATGAACCTCCTCCACCTGAACCTCCTACGCCTGCTTGAATACCACCACTACCACCACTTCCACCTCCTATTGCTGTCAAAGTTGAAAAAATAGAATTTCCTCCATTTGCTCCTGCTGCCCCACCTGCGCCTACTGTAACTGATATATTAGTTGGTGCTGTAATATAAAAATTCGCATTATATATTAATCCACCAGCACCACCTCCTCCTGCTTCCATTGCTGTTGAATTTCCATTTCCACCACCTCCACCACCAGCAACGACCAAAACTTCTACTAATCCACCTTCAATTACTTTAAGTGTAGAAACGCCAACTGTTTTAAAAGCATGTATAACATAATTATTTTCTGATATTGTTTCTCCACCTTCACATAGAACCATTATTATTATTTATTATTATTATTTATTATTATAATTAATTATTTTTGTATATCATAAGCATAATCAAGATTTTCTTCATATGTATGATTCATCATTTCAGCTATTTCACGATGTTCTTCTTCTTTCATTACACCATTTATGACTTCATATTTTAGATAAGTAGCATATAAACGTCTAATTTCAACTGCTGATATTGATACTTTATAAATCTTTTTAAAAACTAACATAATATCACATGATAATTTACAAGCATTTTTATAATGTTTATTATCTTTATCCAATAATAAATATTTCTTATTCTCTTCATCTATATCATCTCTTAATTTAATTTCATTATTAATTAAAATTTGTAATTCAAGAGGAACATTATATTTTTGAATTTGTTTATTTTTTGTAACATAGAAATAAAATACACCATCATAATAATAATTATTTCTATCTTTTATTTTCTTTCTATTCTCATATTTGGGTTTTTCATTCGCTATTAACATCCTATTATAATCAACTGGACGACGAGTATGAAATAGAGTAAATAGACCATATAATAATTTTTCTTTTGATGTTAATTCTAAATCATCATTATTTAAATTTTTCATAATATCTTCTTTTTTAAATGAAAGTGCGTTATATTTTTTCTTAATAGCTGGTGTAAATACTTTATTACTTCTTTCTTCAACATATTTTCTTTGATTATAGTCAGTATAAGGTGTTAATTTTTTTATAAGATTAGTAAAACCTCTAATTTTAGATACGATAGCATTAAGATTGCGAATATCGGCTTTATTAGGCGTCGTTTTAATAATATTATAAATGTCTTTATCAATAATATTAAATTCTTCTTTGATTAATTTAATATTATATTTTTGAACTGATAACAATTTCATTAATTCATTATTTAAATCATCTGATATTTCTTTATGATAATAATTATTATAAATTCTTGATAAACTTTTAATATAAGCTTTTTTTGTTTCATCCTTAATAATTTTTTTATTAAGATTCGTTGGTCTTTTTTTAAGAGGTTTTAATAAAATAAATTCCGTTTTTTGAGGTTCTTTAACTTCTTTAATTTCTTCTATTTTATTATCATCTTTAACATCATTATCATCTTCATCGTCATTAATATCATCTTTGTATTTTTTTCTATATTGTTTTTTCTTATATTGACTTTGTATATGTAAATAATCATCACGATTTAATAATAATTGTTTTTCTCTGTATTTTTTCTGTCGTTCAGCGTTTGTCATTGGCATTTTTTATATTAATAATTATTATAATTAAATCAATTTTTAAAATTATTAAGATAAAAAAATGATTAAAATTATAATTAATAACCTTAATATTAAAATAATGACTTGTAACGCTGATAAATATATATCAGATATTGTATATGTATTAAAAGAAAAATATGATGGTAATAAAAATGATGATGATTATATTAAAACATTTATTGACAATAATTTAAATGATAAACTATATGATGAGATTATTTATAATGACTTATTAAATACTTCTTATAGTAATGTTAATGATGCTATTAAATCTTATAAAATGTCTGTATTTGAAACAATTGTATTTTATAAGAAAAATTATAATTTTAATGATTTATTAGAATTAATAGACAATTATATTAATGACGATATTTATGAACGTGTGTTTACAACTAATAAAAACGAATCAAAATTTAACGCAAAATTAGCATATGCCCTTATTTTAGACGATATTAAAACAAATTATAATATAGTTGATGATATTATTGAAAAAATAAAAGATTATGATGATTCTGAATAATTTAATTAATATATAATTAGTTTTCTTCTTATTTTTTTGTCTTTTTTGTTATTGTTTTCTTTTGACTATTATAAGTCATTTCTGAAACACCAGTTGATTTATTATATTTAATTTCAGCAGTTTCATCAATATTATCTTGAATCATATCAATATGCGAAACAACAATGACATTATTAAAATATAATAATAAACTTTTTAAGAAATTAGGAACTATTGAGAGATTATATTTATCAAAATTCACGAATCCTTCATCTATAAATAATTGATTACACAAGACTTCATTCTTATTATTAAATAAACTCATTCTTAATGCTAATGATATTGTGAAATGCTGAAAACCTGATGCCTGATTAATAGATATAATTTTCTTTTCTTCATTATGTAAATCATCATTTATAAGCCAGTTAATATGAATCTTATCTTTGACCACATTAATATAATAATCTAATTTAAATGGTTTAGTATCTTTATGACATAAACTTTTAATAATATGATTAGCACGATTTTTTAAATTATTTAAAATATGTTTATCATATAATTCAATTCTAAACGCTTGAAAATTTGTTATAATATCTTCTAATGTATCACAAACATCGTTAATACTATCATACATATCACATAATCTAATATAAGCCTGTTTATTATCATTATTATAACCGGTCATTGTAGATTTTTTAATATAAGTATCATTAAGCTGTTTTAATTGTTTATCAATATCTTTAATTTGGTCGTTTAATGACATCTTTTCTTTTATCAATGATTTGGAATTTTCAAGTTTATTAAATTCGTTAAATTTATCATAAGTATCAATAAGATTCTTATATTCGTTATAATAATGAAATCTGACAATAGATTGAATATGATTCATTCGTTCCCATTCATCATATAATTTTTTTAATTTACGATATTTAACAATACGAGGTTTAATATTCTTATTATATTCAATATCTTTCTCAATTTGATTAATATATATTGAAATATTATTAATGTTATCTGTAATATGATTATATTGAATATTCCATTTATTCCAATTATTATATTTTTCATTATCAATTATGATTTCATGTAATTCAAATGAGATAACATTAAATATATGATTAAGATTCTTCAAATCTCTTAATGTATTCTCATATTTATCAATTTCATTTTTAGCTTTTTCTTTTGACGCAATAATTTCATTTAATTCTTTTGTTATTTTATCTTTTGATTCTTTATATTTATAATAATCATACCATTCATTACATAAATAATATTTATTTTTAATTTCAATATTATTTTTATTTGTTTTATCTAAATTGATATAATCAACACCATCAGTTTCAATATCATTAGTTAAAGACTTAATATCATTCTCAAATTTAGAAATAATAATTTTTAATTCATTGATACGATTTACCCAAGACCTTTTACAACAGTATTCGCAATCAGGATTATATTTATATTCATCCTTCGTTGTAAATAATATTAATTCTTGATTATAAGATAAGAGTTCGCATTCTAATTTAGAAATATTATCAAGATTGATATAATATTTACTTAAAATTTCAGTATCGCGTTTAATATTATCTTCAAGTTCTTTAATATTTATTGTATTTAAGAAACGCTTAACAGTAGTAGAAGTTTTATAAGTAACAGAAGTAGATGGAACATTGATATTAACTTCATTATAATCTTGTTGTTTTTTAAAATATAATTTAAAATTATTTTCAATTTGAGATAAATGTTTTTTATGATTATTTATAATTTCATTTAATTTAATAATTTCTTTTTCATTAATTTTAAATTGATTATATGTAATAACATTATTATAAATTATATTATCATTTCTAGTTTCTTTTGTATGTGATGAAATATAATCATATAATTGATTAATTGATTCATAATATTTATTAACATCAGAAATACATTCTTTATCATCTTTAATCGGTTTTTTAATAGTCTGTGGTTTTGAAGATATTAATAATTGTTTTTCATTTTCTAATAATTGTTTTTCGTCAGATTTTATTTTAATTTCAGATAATAATAAATCAATATCTTTTTCACAAACTTCATTGATTAAATAAGATTTAAGGAACTTCTCTTCGTCTTGTAAAATAGATAATTCACATGGCTTATTAATAACAATTAATGTCTCTTTCTCATATTCTTCTTTATAATCGTCTTTTAAGTTTTTAACATCAACGTCTTTTAATAAATATTTAAGTTCATTAAATTTAATTAACATAGATTGATATTCGTCTTCATTAACAATTTTATATTCTAATTGTTTTATTAATTTATTATAATCAGTATCAAGAATTATAAGATTTTTAGGATTTTTAATATCAATCATAATTGAATTAAATTTTGTTAATAAATCTTCTTTTTGTTTTTGTAAATTTGAAATTAGATCATTTGTAGTTATAATTTCTTCTTCTGAAAAATCATCTATCTTGTTTGTTGATAATAATTTTTCATAAACCTCTTTCTTATTTTGAATTGTTTTTTTAAAGTCTTTATACTTATTATTAGCTGTATTAAATAGATTTTGTAAATTATAAATATATTCAGCATTACTAAACTTATCAATAATTTTCATGGTATTTTCATGATCTAATTTTAAAATATCATTATCAATATTTTGAGTTATCATAGACGAATTTAAGAAATTATCCATACAACCAAACAATTCTTTAATTGTTTCATTACAACTTCCATTTTCATCTTTATAAAGAATCATATCTACATCATTAATAAATTTATAAATAGAAGTTGTATCATTATTTAAACTAGTTTCGTTTTCTTTTTGTTTCTTAGTTTTATCAAATTTTCTAATAATTCTATAAACCGTTTTATCAATTTCAATATCAATTATTGTTGATGCTCTTTTCTTATTAGCATTAATAATACTACCTGATAAATTATTATTTTTCTTATTACTTTTACCCCAAATAGCCAACAATAAGATATTATAAATTGCTGATTTACCTGTACCATTTCTTCCTTTTATTAAAAATGTTTTAGAATCTAAATCATGAATATTTAACCAATTTCTATCTTCGTAACACAATAAGCCTTCCCATTCTAAATATCTGATTAAAAACGATTTCTTATTTTGATTAACTTCATTATTAATATTACATAAATTGATTAATGATTTTATTTCTTTATTTTTTTTCTTACATTCAATAATTAAATCGTCACTAATTGTTGTTTCATCAAACAATAATGTATCTTTGTCTTTAATAAACATTGATAGTAAATCGTATTTGTTGGATGTAAGCGACTTTTTAAAATAAGATAATATATAGTCATCATTTACAATTGATGAAATTTGATTACTATCATATATTTCAGTTGTTAAATTATTTAATAAGTCTTGATTATCATTTATAAAAAGATTATCAACATTTTTAGAAACAATTACAAATATTATATTATATCTTTTTAATAAATTATTTAAATTATGAAAATTAATTTTTGAAAAAGTTTTAATTTCAATATTTTTAGGAAAAAGTTCTAAGTTATTTTTTATAACATCCTCTAACAAACATTCATATTTACCATTCTGGCGAATAAATATTTCTTCATTCTCATTTTCTTTAATATTAATATAACCAATATTATTATAAACATTAATTTCTTCAATTTTCTTATTTTCTAAATCCCATAATAAATAACCATGATCTAATATATCTTCGCCATAATTTTGTTGAACTAAACTTCCAGAATAGCCACAAATTGTATTTTTATAATTAAATAATTGTCTTTTATGAATATCACCTAATAATAAATAATCTAAATTCAAATCTTTAATCCATTCTAATGGATAAGGTTTTGTATCTTCTCTAATTTCTTCGCCATTATATAATTTAACTTTGGCAAATGTTCCATGAAACAAACCAATTTTATAATCAACATTATCATTAATAACAGGAAATTCTGGTAATTCTTGAACCCTTCCACTATTTCTATAAACATCAAGAGTTGTATTTATTGCGACATATGAAAAACCAATATTATCAATAATAAAAGATTTTGTATCATTTAATATAATAAGATTTTCAATTTGAAAAGAAGATGAATATAATAAACTCGGCATATCTTTATCACTCTGAACTAAACAATGATTTCCAGGAAAAACTATAACACGTGATAGTTTTGTTAACTGTTCAATAAAAGTTCTATACAACAATAAACCATAATTGCCAATAACATTTTTGTTATGAAATATATCACCAGTTATAATAACTAAATAATCATTGAATGTCAAATGAAGTTCATCTATTTTATTTTTAATTGAAACAACAGTATTAGCGAATACTGTTTTATATTCATCATATCTACATTGTAATTTGTCACCGTTTCTAATATGTAAATCTGATAGATGAAATATATAAGGCATTAAGAGTATTATAACTACTAATTATCATTTTTTTATATATGTTTATTTTAAATGTTTTTACAGTGATTTATTAAGACACTGAATTTTTGTGTGATTTTTCAGCGTTTTATGAAAGACTGAAAAATGTCACGTTTTTACAGTATCTTATGAGGATAGCTTGTTACTG
>Ga0214921_10009538_pt1 | contig 12256 bp, 9 predicted proteins | sample LL1505_MetaG_FD_177992 | JGI IMG/M metagenome (GOLD analysis project Ga0214921, IMG submission 177992) | Freshwater microbial communities from Lake Lanier, Atlanta, Georgia, United States - LL-1505 | ecosystem: Environmental > Aquatic > Freshwater > Lake | place: USA: Georgia | collected 2015-05-28 | reverse complement strand
CAGCGAATCACGATCGCGCATGGCCGCCTTGACCCGTTGAGCGAATCCGGAATCCGACGAGGCTGGCATGGTCGTTGTCAAAATGTGGCCAAAAAAGTGTGAGTAAAAATGGTGACGCAAAAAAAATCCACCGGCTAGTGCAGAGACTAGCCGGTGGATTCAGTCGCGCAAATCAACGACTCAGGGAACTAAGGACTTAGGACATTACATGTCCATGCCGCCCATGCCACCCATGCCGCCCATACCACCCATGCCGCCGCCCATGCCGCCGCCCGATGGCTTGTCTTCGACCAGCTCAGCAACCATGGCGTCCGTCGTCAGCATCAGGCTTGCGACCGAAGCTGCATTGAGGAGGGCCGTCCGGGTGACCTTGGTTGGATCAACCACGCCCATTTCGACCATGTCGCCGTACTCGCCGGTCTGTGCGTTGTAACCGGTGTTTCCGGTCGCTTTCAGCACTGCGTTGACCACGACGCTTGGCTCGTCGCCAGCGTTGGCGACGATCTGGCGCAGGGGCTCTTCGACCGCGCGGAGCACGATCTTGATGCCAGCTTCCTGATCGGGGTTATCGCCCTTGACATGGATCGCTGAACGGGCGCGCAGGAGTGCAACACCACCGCCGGCCACGATGCCTTCTTCGACGGCTGCGCGGGTGGCGTGCAGTGCGTCTTCGACACGGGCTTTTTTCTCTTTCATTTCGAGTTCAGTCGCAGCGCCAACACGAATGACTGCAACACCGCCGGCGAGCTTGGCCACGCGCTCCTGGAGCTTTTCGCGGTCATAGTCCGAGGTCGCTTCTTCGATCTGGGCACGGATCGACTTGACCCGGCCTTCGATGGTCTTGGCTTCGCCAGCACCGTCGATGATCGTGGTGTTCTCTTTGCCAACTTCGATCCGCTTGGCGCGGCCGAGGTCCTGCAGCGTAGCCTTCTCTAGCGTCATGCCGGTCTCTTCCGAGATCACGGTGCCGCCGGTCAGGATGGCCATGTCTTCGAGCATCGCTTTGCGGCGATCACCAAAGCCTGGCGCCTTAACAGCAACGGTCTTCAGAATGCCGCGGATGTTGTTAACGACCAGAGTGGCCAGCGCTTCACCTTCGACCTCTTCCGCGATGATCAGCAGTGGGCGACCGGCTTTGGCCACCTGCTCGAGTACTGGAAGCAGTTCGCGGATGTTGGAGACTTTCTTGTCGTGCAGCAGCACGAAAGGGTCATCCATGATCGCAATTTGCTTGTCGGGGTTGTTGATGAAGTAGGGCGACAGGTAGCCGCGGTCAAACTGCATCCCCTCGACGACATCGAGTTCGTTGTTCAAGGACTTCCCGTCTTCGACGGTGATCACGCCTTCTTTGCCGACCTTCTCCATGGCTTCGGAGATCAGTTGCCCGATTTCGTGGTCAGCATTGGCAGAGATGGCACCCACCTGGGCGATTTCTTTCGAGGTCGTGCAGGGCTTGCTGATGTGCTTCAGTTCTTCAACCAGAGCGTGGACGGCACGGTCGATCCCGCGCTTGAGGTCCATTGGGTTCATGCCGGCGGCGACGAACTTCATGCCTTCGCGAACGATTGCCTGGGCCAGGACCGTAGCGGTCGTCGTACCGTCACCGGCGTTGTCGCTGGTCTTGGAAGCGACTTCCTTGACCATCTGCGCGCCCATGTTCATGAACTTGTCTTTCAGTTCAATTTCTTTGGCGACGGAGACGCCGTCTTTGGTGACGGTTGGCGCACCGAAGGAACGCTCTAGGATCACATTACGACCCTTGGGGCCGAGGGTGACTTTGACGGCGTTGGCGAGGATGTTGACGCCCTCGACCATGCGGTGACGGGCATCTTCACCGAAATATACTTGCTTTGCAGCCATTGCTGGAAACTCCTGAAATGATTCTCAGATTGAAGAAATGGGTTGTCGTAACTCGAGGGCGAGTTATTCGACGACAGCCATAATGTCTTCCTCGCGAAGAACGAGGAGTTCTTCGCCATCGACTTTGACAGTCTGGCCGGCGTACTTGCCAAACAGAACTTTTTCGCCGACTTTGACGCCAACAGCGCGGACGCTGCCATCTTCGAGGAACTTACCGTTACCGACTGCAAGGACTTCACCTTGATCCGGTTTTTCGGCGGCGTTTTCAGGGATCACGATGCCGGAGGAAGTTTTGCGCTCTTGATCCAAGCGCTTAACGATCACGCGATCGTTCAGTGGACGCAGTTTCATCAGATTTCTCCTGGAGGACTGTTTTCAACGGATGATCCAGACGGCGTAACATTCGTCATGACGTTCGGCGGGACGCATCACACCGAGTCAAATCCACGTCGAACCTGAGTTCGAGGTCGGAGTGCGTTGTTAGCACTCATCTGGAGCGAGTGCTAATATACGGGTTACCAGCATGGTTTTCAAGTCTGCATTTGGAAGCTCGGTTAGATTTTTGACCGTGTCGCTGATCGCTGCACTCCACTGGGGTGCGGGTGCGGCCGGGTCAACTGCCCCAGGGGTCGCACCTGCCCCTGTCGACGCGACCCGCGTCCTGACGATCCCCGCCCCAGTTGCAGACTCTCTTCGCGCTGCCGGTATTGCCATGGGCGGGCTGGGTTTGGTGGTGCGTCCACTCGATGGGCGAGGCCCGGTGCTGGAATACCAGGCTAGGCAGCCGTTCAATCCAGCCTCAACGATGAAACTCGTCACCACCTATGCTGCCCTGGGTGTTTTGGGTGCCGACTATCGCTGGCGGACAACAATTCACGCGGGTGGCCCGGTTGTTGGGGATCGCTTGCGCGGCGATCTGATCTTGCGCGGCGGGGGCGATCCAAAACTGGTGGTTGAAGATCTGACCGAATTGATTGCCCGCTTGCGCGCAACCGGGATCCGGCAAATCGATGGCGATTTGGTGCTTGACGATGGACTGTTTCAGGACGATCCCGTCGAAGCCGCATCGGATGCTCGCGAATTCGATGCGACTCAGCCTTGGGCGGTGCGTCCCTCGGCAGCGCTGCTTAATTTTCGGGCAGTCGGCATCACCGCGACGGCGGGAGCTGGCGGCGACTCTGCACGAATTTCGCTCGATCCCCCGTTAACCGGAATTGATTTGACAGGGCGGGTGCTCGTTCGGCCCGGGCCATGTCGCGAAGCGCCGCTATTGGATGCTCGATGGCTGTCCGACGGCGCCAGTCTGCGGGTGGAGGGCCGCATGGCGTCCGGCTGCGGTGAAACGTCTACCTGGATCGCTGGTCCATCGTCGGCGCGCTATGCGCGACTGCTGTTCGGTGCGCTCTGGGACGCTGCCGGCGGAACCCTGGCCGGTACCGCTCGGATTGTGCCGGGTGCAGCCCAGGGGCGGCCAGTCCTCGCCGAGTGGGTCTCGCCCCGCAATTTGGCGGATGTGGTTCGGGATGCGAATAAATTCAGTAACAACGTCATGACTCGCCAACTGTTGTTGCAGGTCGGAGCCCATCGGGCGGGAGCGCCCGGGACGACCCAAAAAGGGGCGCAGGTGATCGCTGACTGGCTCGCCGGTCGCGGACTTACATTGCCCGACCTCATTCTTGAAAACGGGTCAGGTTTATCGAGAAATGAACGGATCAGCGCGGATTCGCTTGCCCGTCTTCTGGTCCACGCGGCGGCTGATGCCAACCTCGCGCCGGTCTTTGTCGAGTCCTTGCCTTTGGCGGGAGTTGATGGAACGATGAAGCGACGCCTGCAGGGTGAGCCGATCACGGGTCAGGCCTGGATTAAGACAGGCTCTGCCAATGAGGTTCGCTCGATGGCCGGTTATGTGCAGGCCGCGTCCGGTCGCCGATGGGCGGTGGTGATGCTGGTGAACGGGCCCGGCGCTCAGGCTTCTACACAGGCCCAGGATCGGTTGCTGCGCTGGGTGCACAGCCAGCTTTAAATTCCGAGCCCCAGTGCGTCGAGCAGCGTCGCCATTTTGGCCTTGACCGTGGCGTCCATCGCGATCGGTCGACCCCATTCGCGTTGGGTCTCGCCCGGCCACTTGTTGGTGGCATCGATTCCCATTTTGGACCCGAGGCCAGACACTGGCGATGCGAAATCCAGGTAGTCGATCGGCGTTGATTCCGCCATCAAGGTATCGCGAACCGGGTCGACCCGCGTCGTCATCGCCCAGATCACTTCCTTCCAGTCGCGCACATTGACATCATCGTCGACCACGATAATGAATTTGGTGTACATGAACTGGCGCAAAAAGCTCCAGATTCCGAACATCACCCGTTTGGCATGCCCGGGGTATTGCTTGCGGATGGACACCACCGCCATCCGATAAGAGCAACCTTCCGGGGGTAACCAGAAATCGACGATCTCGGGATACTGCTTGGCGAGGATCGGGACGAAGACCTCGTTTAAAGCCAGCCCCAGGATGGCAGGCTCATCCGGGGGTTTACCGGTGTACGTGGAGTGATAAATCGGCCGGTCACGCATTGCCATGCGCTCGATCGTAAAGACCGGAAACCAATCTTGTTCGTTGTAATAGCCGGTGTGATCGCCGAAGGGTCCTTCGAGCGCCATCTCCCACCCGGTCCGCGCAGTTGGAGGTAAGGCGCCCTTCCAGCCCAGTGCCCGGGCATGTTGTTCGGTCAGGCTCCCGTCGGGGTCAGGACGCAGAACGCCTTCGAGCACAATTTCTGAGGACGAGGGTACTTGCAGATCGGACCCGAGGCAGCGGACCAGTTCGGTGCGTGAGCCTCGAAGAAGCCCGGCAAATTGATACTCGGACAGTGAATCGGGCACTGGCGTGACCGCACCCAGGATCGTTGCCGGGTCAGCCCCCAATACGGTCACAAGCGGAAATGGTGTTCCCGGATGGGCTTGCGCATGATCTCTAAAATCGAGTGCACCGCCACGATGGGCGAGCCAGCGCATGATGGTCTGCCGCGGGCCAATTACTTGTTGGCGGTAGATTCCAAGATTTTGGCGGGTGCGGTGCGGGCCACGCGTGACCACCAGTCCCCACGTGATCAGGGGCGCGGCGTCGCCGGGCCAACAGTGCTGAATGGGCAAGCGTCCGAGATCGACCTGATTGCCTTCAAAAACGTTCGACCGCCAGGGGGCATCGGAAACGATTTTGGGTGCCATGCTCAGCACCTGCCTCAAAACGGGTAGTTTTTCCCATGCGTCCTTCAGGCCGCGGGGTGGGTCAGGCTCTTTGAGGTAGGCCAGAAGCTTTCCGACTTCGCGAAGGGCTTCGACGGATTCCTCACCCATTCCCAATGCAACCCGCTGCGCTGTTCCAAACAAATTCGTCAGCACGGGCATGCCCCATTGTCGTCCATTGGCATCTTGGGGCTGCTCGAAAAGCAGGGCCGGACCGCCACTGCGCAGGACCCGATCGGAGAGTTCGGTCATCTCCAGATGAGGGGACACTGCCGTGGTGATGCGGCGCAAGTCGCCCCTGCGTTCGAGCTGGGCAATGAAATCGCGAAGGTCTTGATAGCGCATGGGATCATTCTCGCATGCTGACCCCGATGGTTGACACGGAGGGGCGTCGTTGCTTACCCTTGCCGCCCTTGCAGTCGGAATAGAGGGTAATGGATGCGTGATCTGAGGATCGCGAAAGACCGTTTGCCGCAGGAGGCAAAGCGGTCCGGGTTTTCCTGTTGGGCTGAAATGATGGCGCCACTTGTGGTGGGGCTTTTGCTTGGGCTCGTGCCTTTGCCACCGTTGATGCCGCCTTTCAACCCGCCACCCGTCCCAGTTGCCGGCCAGCCACTGCTGGCAGAAGTCACCATGAACGTTGCGACGGTGCCCGTGGCGCCTGAAGCGCTGGCTGAGCCCGTCAAGGTGATTAAACCGCTACCGCCTGTAACGTCGGGGCCTGCGCCTGCGACGCCGGCGCTCTCCAAAGAGCAGCACCATGTGGTCGATTTCATAACCCGTACGTATCAGGTCGCTGCGGACCAAGCGGGTCCAATCGTGGTGAATGCTTACCGGGCCGCCCGCGATGCCAAGCTTGATCCACATCTCGTTCTGGCTGTCATGTCGATCGAATCGCGTTTTGATCCGAAGGCAAAAAGCCCCCGCGGTGCACAGGGCTTGATGCAGGTGGTCACGCGGGTTCATGCGCGCCGGTTTGAGCCGTTTGGCGGGATCGCGGCGGCCTTTGATCCGATCGCGAACATCCGGGTTGGAACCCAGATTTTGAAGGAATACATCATCAATGCGGGGTCTGCCGAGGGGGGTCTGAAGGGCTATGTCGGTGCCGCAGGCAGCGGGGATGACGGCGGCTACGGCAGCAGAGTGTTGGCGGAGCGGGCGAAGTTCGCAGCCGTGGCGGCTGGGCGCGCGTCGAGCCTGACAGCGAAATCTGCGACATCGACCGCCCCTTCGGCCAACCCCGTGGCGAAGGGGCAGTCAGCCCCTCCCGTTCAGTCCGTCGCACCTGCCCAGTCCACTTCGCCTGCCCAGTCCTCACAAACCGGGTCGACCGTACCGCCACAACTAAGCCTCGAATCCCCGCCGACCATCGACCGACCTCGCGCCGGTAGCTGACAGCGAAGTGAGCGGCTTCACTCCGGCCCCGCCCACTAAGGCCCTGCTGTCCCGAGCCTCGCTGGCAAAACGCACCGACCGCATTGAGCCGTTTCGAGTGATGGAACTGGTCAAGCGCGCGGTCGCACTGGAGGCGCAGGGCCGCTCGATCATTCATTTATCGATTGGAGAGCCGGACTTCACCGCGCCCGCGCCCGTGATTGCCGCGTTGGAGTCGGCGGCACGCGGCGGCAGCACTCAATATACTGCGGCCTTGGGCACATCGCGATTGCGTGAGGCGATCGCGACCCATTACGCCGAGCGGTGGCAGGTCGAGGTGGCGCCTGAACGGATTCTGGTAACAGCCGGGGCTTCCGCGGCCCTGAATCTAGCCTGTGCTGCGTTGGTCGATCCCGGTGCGGAGGTGCTGATGGCCGATCCGACCTACCCCTGCAATCGTAATTTTGTCGCGGCCCACGACGGTATTGCTCGGCCAATCAAGGTTGGCGCTGAAACCCGCTTTCAGTTGACGGCAGAGTTGGTGGACAGCCATTGGAGCTCCGCAACTCGCGGGGTGCTGGCGGCGACCCCGGCAAATCCAACCGGTACCTCGATCCCGTTCGCCGAACTCGGGGCGATGCTCGACGTGATTCGGGCCCGCTCGGGTTTTGCTCTGATCGACGAGATTTATTTAGGGCTCAGCTATGACTCGACCCCACGGACGGTGCTCGAACTCGGCGACGATCTGGTGGTTGCGAATAGCTTTTCGAAGTTCTTTCATATGACGGGATGGCGCCTAGGCTGGCTAGTGGTACCGCCCGATTGGGTCCCCGCGTTCGAGCGCCTCGCCCAAAACCTGTACATCTGTGCATCCGCGCTAGCTCAGCACGCCGCACTGGCCTGCTTTACGCCGGAAGCGATGGCGGAGTTTGATCGACGCCGCGACGTGTTCCGGGCGCGCAGAGACTGGCTGGTGCCGGCACTACGCGGTCTGGGTTTTGACATTCCGGTCGAGCCCGACGGTGCGTTTTATGTCTGGGTGAACTGTGAACGGTTTGGAATCGACGCGGTGACGCTGGCCGATCGCTTGCTCGACGAGGCGGGGGTATCCCTCGTGCCCGGCACCGATTTTAGTGCGGAAAATCCCTCGTACTGGCTAAGGGTTTCCTACGCGACCTCACTCGAGCAACTGCAAGAAGCCGTTGAGCGCATGCGCAGGTTCCTGTGGTTACAATGACCTGATGGATCCCCAACTCAGAAAAGCCGCGTTAGAGTTTCACGAACGCGGCCAGCCCGGCAAAATCTCGGTTACGCCAACCAAGCAGCTCATCAATCAGCGCGACCTCGCGCTCGCGTATTCGCCTGGTGTCGCAGCAGCCTGTGAAGAGATTGTTGCAGATCCCGCCAATGCGTTTCGCTACACCGCGCGCGGCAATCTCGTGGCGGTCATCACCAACGGGACGGCGGTTCTCGGCTTAGGTGACATTGGTCCCCTGGCGGCTAAACCCGTAATGGAAGGCAAAGCGGTTCTCTTCAAGAAATTTGCCGGGATCGATGTGTTTGATCTCGAGGTCGATGAGAAAAATCTCGATCGACTGGTGGATCTGATTGCCGCGCTCGAGCCAACCTTTGGGGGCGTCAATCTCGAAGATATCAAGGCCCCGGATTGCTTCTATGTTGAGCGCAAGTTGCGCGAGCGCATGAAGATTCCAGTCTTTCATGATGATCAGCATGGCACCGCAATCGTCGTGGGCGCAGCGATCCTCAACGGGCTTGAAGTGCTCGGGAAATCGCTCCAGGAATGCAAGCTGGTCGTCAGTGGCGCGGGTGCGGCGGCCCTGGCCTGTCTTGATTTACTCGTCGATCTCGGATTCCCGTTGCATCACATCTGGGTCACCGACCTGGCGGGGGTGGTGTACGAGGGCCGAACCGAACTGATGGATCCAGACAAGGCTCGCTTTGCGCAAAAGACCGATGCGCGGCACCTCTCGGAGGTGATCGATGAGGCGGATGTTTTCCTGGGGCTTTCCGCCGGGGGCGTCCTTAAACCCGATATGGTCGCCCGGATGGCGCCGCGTCCTTTGATCTTGGCGCTCGCTAACCCCGATCCCGAGATCCTGCCCGAGGATGTGCACGCAGTGCGTGATGACGCCATTGTGGCAACAGGCCGAAGCGACTATCCCAATCAGGTCAACAACGTTTTGTGCTTCCCGTTCATTTTTCGGGGGGCGCTCGATGTTGGCGCCACCACGATTACGCGCGACATGGAAATTGCGGCGGTGCGTGCAGTCGCTGGTCTGGCTCGAGCCGAGGCCAGTGATGTTGTGACCGCGGCTTACGGCGGCGCCGAATCGACGCAGTTCGGGCCCAATTATTTGATCCCTAAGCCGTTCGATCCCCGACTGATCGTGACCATCGCGCCCGCGGTGGCGCGCGCCGCGATGGAGAGCGGTGTCGCCAAACGTCCAATCAAGGACTGGGAGGCCTATCAGGCCCAGCTCGAACAGTTTGTGTATCACTCCGGCAATTTCATGAAGCCGATCTTCGCCGCTGCCAAGCGGTTGAAGAAGCTTCAGCGCATCGTGTATTGCGAAGGCGAGGACGAGCGGGTCTTGCGGGCGGTGCAGATCGTCGTTGACGAGCAGCTTGCGCGGCCGATTCTGGTGGGTCGCCCCTCGGTGATCGCAAAACGCCTCGAGCGCGCGGGCTTGCGGATTCGGCCCGACCAGGATTTCGAGATCGTTAATCCTGAATTCGATGATCGTTATCGAAGCTACTGGCAAGCCTATTTGCAGTTGACCGAGCGCCGGGGCGTCAGCGAGCAGTACGCCAAAATTGAGATGCGTCGCCGGCATACGCTGATCGGTTGCATGATGCTTCAAAAGGGCGATGCTGATGGCATGCTTTGCGGGACCTTTGGGACCACCGATCAGCATCTGCACTACATTGAACAGGTGCTGGGTCGCCGGGCTGGCACCTCGGTCTTCGCAGCCATGAGTACGCTGATGTTGCCCGAGCGAACAGTCACGCTGGTCGATACCCATGTCAATGATGACCCAACCGCAGAGCAGGTCGCAGAGATCACCATCATGGCTGCCGAAGAGATGCGCCGCTTCGGTATCCAACCGAAGGCCGCGTTGTTATCGCACTCAAATTTTGGAACGAGTAACTCGCCTTCAGCGCGGAAGATGCGGGCGGCACGAGACCTCGTCAGGATTCGGGCGCCGTGGCTCGAAGTCGATGGTGAGATGCATGGCGACACCGCGCTCGATCCTCAGTTGAGGCGCACGATGGCTTCGTCGACGCTGACGGGCGAAGCCAACCTGCTCGTGATGCCCAACCTGGATTCGGCCAATATTGCGTTCAATTTGCTCAAGACCGCAGCCGGTAATAACGTGACCATTGGCCCCGTGTTGCTTGGTGCTGCCCGTCCAGCTCATGTCCTGACGCCCTCGGCAACGGTTCGGCGTCTGGTCAACATGACTGCTTGGACGGTCGTTGATTGTTCGGGGGCTCGATTGTTGGGTGACTGAATCCAGCCGTATAACGAAAGGACGGTGATGACCGCATTTAGCAACCTTCCGCTTCAGGCCATGCTCCCGTTGGGGGCTTATGATTTGGTGGAGTTGCGACGGGCAATTGAGCGGTCGGGCCAACGCCTGCTCGAGGCGGATTGCGCGACCTGTCACGATGGGCAGGCAGTTTGTGCCGCGATCGCATCGGGCTTCGCCCTTGGCAAGTCCTTCGGGACCGACCTACAGTCTTTGTTTGCCTGCCTCATTGAGCTTTCGCCGGGCGATGCCGATCCTCCGGGGTTCGTCGTCCTCTTACACCAATTACCCGAGGGCTCTGGTTATTCCCGTCAGGAGCGCGAAGCATTGCTCGACGTTTTTCGTGACGCGGGGGATCACTTTTTTGATGCGGATGTTGCGTACCGCGTGTTTTATTCGGTCAACCGCGGATCAGAAATCCCCGCATAAGGTTTGGAGTGCCGCGATCGCCGCTGGCCCAGCGGTCTCGGTGCGCAATATTCTGGGTCCCATCCGAACTGGCTTGAATCCGGCCCGCTTGGCGGCTTCGATTTCTTCCGGGTCAAAGCCTGATTCCGGCCCAACGGCCATGACCCACCTGCCGCGGCCCGCCTGATCGTTCGCCTGATCGTTCGCCTGATCGGATACCAACCGCGATCGAACCGTTTGAACCAGGGAATCCTGCGCCAGCGGGTCGAGGATTAGTCGCTGCCCTGGGTCCGAGACTCGATCTGAAAACGCGATACGCGCGGGCAATGGCGCCTCGATTTTGGGCAAATGATCCTGCCCACACTGCATGCAGGCCGCCACCGCAATGCGCTGCCAGTGCAGGTGACGCTTCTTCGCCCTTTCTGGGTCGAGTTTCACGGTGCTGCGTTGGGTCATCATCGGAATTACGCGGGCGACGCCGAGCTCAATGGATTTTTCGATGATCCAGTCCATTCGATCCGCTGCCGCAATCCCCTGGAGCAGTGTGATGTGAGGCCCCGACATGGCGACGCTGGACATAATGGCCGCGTCAATTTCAATCGTGCAGCGGTCCCGATCCGCACTCAGAACAATGGCCGCTGCCCTTCGCCCGGCACCATCAAAGACTTCGAGCAGGGCCCCAGTTCCGAGTCGAAGAACTCGCACGGCATGATGCGCAGCCTCGGCAGGCAGCGCGACCCGTGCCGATGCAACGAGTTGGTCTGGCGGGAGCAAAAATCTGGGCTTCATCAGGCTTGCATCGCACAAAATCCCCGATGCTAAACTGATCAGCTTGGTTTTAGAGAGGTGTGTTGATGACGATTCGGATTGCAATCAATGGCTACGGCCGCATTGGCCGGAACATTTTGCGGGCTCACTACGAGGGTGGTAAGGCACACCCGATCGAAATTGTGGCCATCAACGACCTCGGCGATGCGCAGACCAATGCGCACCTCACCCGTTACGACACCGCCCATGGCCGTTTTTCCGGAACGGTGAATGTCGAGGGCGACAGTATGGTCGTGAATGGCGACCGCATTCGGGTATTGGCCGACCGTAACCCGGCCGCCTTGCCCTGGGGCGACTTGGGCGTGGATGTGGTGCTTGAGTGCACTGGGTTTTTCACGACCAAGGCAAAGGCCTCCGCGCATTTACAGGGTGGCGCCCAAAAAGTGATTATTTCTGCTCCGGGTGGCGCAGATGTCGACGCCACGATCGTTTACGGGATCAATCAGAACGTACTGAAATCCAGCGATACCGTCATTTCCAATGCGTCGTGCACCACAAATTGTCTGGCGCCTTTGGTCAAGCCACTGCATGACGCGATCGGCCTTGAGAGCGGTCTGATGACCACCGTGCATGCTTATACGAATGATCAGGTGTTGACCGACGTTTATCACGAGGACCTCCGGCGGGCGCGCAGCGCAACGATGTCGATGATTCCGACTAAGACCGGTGCGGCGGCCGCGGTCGGTTTGGTGCTCCCCGAACTCAACGGACGCCTCGACGGTTATGCGATCCGTGTGCCAACCATCAATGTGTCGATCGTCGACCTGTCGTTCATCGCTTCACGCGATACCAGCGTCGCCGAAGTCAACGCGGTCATGAAAGCGGCTTCTGAAGGTCCGTTAAAGGGGATCCTCGCCTACAACCAGTTACCGCTGGTGTCGGTGGACTTCAATCATGATGCGCATTCAAGCACCTTCGATTCGACCCTCACCAAGGTCAATGGGCGCCTTGTGAAGGTGTCCAGCTGGTACGACAATGAATGGGGCTTCAGTAAC
>Ga0214921_10009535_pt1 | contig 12258 bp, 17 predicted proteins | sample LL1505_MetaG_FD_177992 | JGI IMG/M metagenome (GOLD analysis project Ga0214921, IMG submission 177992) | Freshwater microbial communities from Lake Lanier, Atlanta, Georgia, United States - LL-1505 | ecosystem: Environmental > Aquatic > Freshwater > Lake | place: USA: Georgia | collected... | reverse complement strand
CAAGCTGATTCCGTTAGCTTCTAACTATAAGACTTTTGGAACAGATCAATTTCAAACAGATCCTGGGTATGCCTTCCGATTGTCAGAAGGCATGAAATCATTAGACCGCACGGCAGCAGCGCGCGGCGGTTTGTTGTCTGGTGCTACGCTTAAGGGAGCGCAGCGTTATGGTCAAGACCTAGCGTCGCAAGAATATCAGAACGCTTTTAACCGCTATCAGATTGAACGCAACGCTCAACTTAACCCGTTGCAATCTTTGGCCGGTGTTGGACAGACCGCTACCAACACTTTGACTGGTGCAGCCGGACAAATGGGTCAAAACCTTGCTACTGGTTATGGCAACGTAGCTAATGCCCGCGCATCTGGATACGTTGGCGCAACGAACGCCTTAACGTCTGCGTTGGGGACTGGTTTGAACTATATGCAGAATCAGCAGTTAATCGGTCGGTTGCCGTCAAGCAACTCGTTGGGTTACGGTGGGTTACCTTCTTATAGCGGCGCATATGGTGGCACTCAAGTTACCCCCGGTAATTTTGGCGACGGGTACTATTAAGGTCTAATCATGGCAATTGATTCATCCATCGCTCTTGGCGTCCGGCCTCTGCAACTTGAAAATCCGTTGGCGATGTACAGCACGGTTGCTGGCATCCAGAACGCGCAGAACCAAAACGCATTGGCTCAGTACACTCTTGCAGCAGCACGACGCGGAGAAGAGACAGAGAACGCGCTTAACAAAGCGTATATGGAAGCGTACAACCCGCAAACAGGCCAAATTGATTTGCCTACGTTGCGCGGTAAAATTGCAACCGCTGGTGTTGGGTCAAAGCTTCCTGCAATTGAGAAGCAACTTGCCGAAGTTGAAAAAGAGCAACTTGCCCGTAAAGAACAACTTGGAAAAGTCGTTAACCAAAGGTTTGACCAATCAAAAGCATTGCTGGCAAACGTCAGAACGCCAGAAGAATACATTGCATGGCATGAAGCCAACCATGCCGATCCCGTTTTGGGAGAATATTTGAAAAGCCGAGGAGTGACCGCTGAAAGCTCTCGCGCTCAAATCATGTCTGAACTTGCCCAACCTGGCGGGTTGCAGCGTTTGATTGCAAGAAGCGCAACTGCGTTGGACAAGATGCCAGCGTTGTTGGAGCAAGAGCGCGCGCAAGCCGTTCTCGGTGGACGTGGACAAACGCAACCTGTTGCAGCGCCTGTTGGAAATGCTTTGGTTCCAACTGCTTTGCAAGCACAACCAGTTGCTAACGCAATGGTTGCGCCTGTACAAACTGCCGCCGTTCCAGCACCGGCTTTTGCAGCTATGCCGATGGCGTCTGGTTTGCAAGGTGAACTAAACGCGGTAAATAACGAAATCTCAAGGCTTCAAAGTTCTGATTCGGCTGGCCTTGGTCCTGTTCAAGCCAGAATTAAAGATCTTGAAGATCAAAAAACAAAGTTGTTTACGGCTATTACTCAAGAAAGAAATGCGGCAACTGCTGCTGAACGGTTGGCGTTTGAAAGATCAACCGCTGCTGATTATAGAAGCACCCCCGCTGGTGTCGTTAGGATTGACAAGACTACCGGCGAAACAACACTTGTTAAAGACGCAAACGGCAAACCAATCATGGATGTTTCTGCTGCCCAAGCAGCAGAAGCGGCTCGACACGCTAGAGTTATTGAATCTCAAGGCGCTACTCGCATTGGTCAAGATGCTCAGAGAATTGCTCTTGAAAAACAACGTGTTGCACAAGCTGAATTCCAAGCCAAACAACCCAAGTTTGATGCCTCTGCCGGCGGGTTTGTTTACGCTCCAACCGCAGAAAATCCACAAGGTAAGTTTGTTGCCGTAACTGGTATTGAAGGCAAACCACCAAACGAAGCCCAAGGCAACGCAATCGCCTTTGGCGCTAGAATGAATGATTCAAACAGAATTTTGGAATCATTGGAAGGCAAAGGGGTCACTTCTGGCGGCAGAATCAAAGGAGCCATATCAGGAACTTTGGAGGCTCTTGTTCCGTATCAGGGCGAAAAACTTGCTGCTGGCGCGGAAAATGTATTGCGGCCATTTCTTTCTAGCGAAAGCCAGAACAATTACGAACAAGCTAGGGAAAACTTTATTACCGCTGTTCTTCGTAAAGAATCTGGGGCCAGTATTTCTCCTACTGAATTTGCAAGAGAAGAAAGAAAATATTTCCCTCAGGTTGGAGATAGTGATAGCACTATCAAACAAAAGCAAGAAGCCCGTAGGCTGGCTATTAGTGCAATGCGCCAAGTTGCTGGTCCGTTTGCCAAAAAGATTGACGAAATTTCTGCTGGCGCTGCCGGTGGCGCTCCATCTGCCGGTGCTGCAACTGGCGCAGACCCGCTTGGGTTATTTGGGAAAAAATAATGCCTTCAATTTTGGAAATCCGAGAAAAGTTTCCGATGTATTCGGAAGTTTCAGATTTGGAATTAGTTGATGCGCTGCATCAAAAATTCTACTCGTCAATTCCAAAAGCAGATTTTTACAAACAAACCGGCATCGCAGGGACCGCTAGTCAAATTCCTGGTACGATTACGCTACCGCCCAAACAAGAAAAAGAACCATCTTTTTTTGAAAGAGTTGGTGCGCTTCCAGAAACTGCTGCAAGAGTAATTTATGGCGGTTTAACAAGCATGGCCGCAGCGCCAATTGCTTTGGGCAAAGAAATGCTGACGGGTACTCCTAAGGAGCAGACCGCACGTCAAATTATGGAGTTGGGTGGCAACGTTCCCGCTAGTCCGGCAACACAAGCAAATCTTCAGACAGTTGGCAATCTAACGCCAAACCTTCCTGCGTTCATACCCGTTGTTGGTCAATCTGGACAAGTTGTTCAAACAGCCAATGCTCTTGCCAACCGAGTCGCTCCAATAGGACAACGCGCGGTTCAAACAGTACAAAATGCTTTGGTACGCGCTCCAGAACCACAGATGTCTGGTGGTGGCGCAGCGTTGACGCAAGAAGCATTGTTGCGGGCAGAACGCGCTCAACGTCAGGGCATCCCGCTGACCAAAGGCGAACAAACCCAAAGTTTGGCACAACAGCAACTTGAGCAAGATTTGCTCAAGTCTAACAAGCCTCAGTTGGTAGCGCCGCTGACCAACCTAAAGCAACAGCAACAAGAAGCAATCGGTCGCCAGTTCCAAAGACTGACCGAAGCCACCGGCTCAACCGTAGCTGATGCTGATCCAATCTACCTGCGTGATGTTGGCAAACTTGTTGATAAGCCTTTAATGGCAGAGTACGAGAAGTCAATTGCAAATTATCGTAGCAAGTACAACGCGGCAGACAACGCTGGCGAGACTTTGCAAGAGGTCCCCTATCAGAGCTTGAAAGACTACATTAACAAGCAAACGCCTACAACCAGAACGTCGCTTGCTCCGATTTTGCAAGATACGCTTGAGCAACTTAAGATCAACGATCCAAACAATACCGGCAACATTTCCATTCGGGCGCTTGAGGATGTGTACCAGAACATCGGCAAAAAAGCGCAGCCAGGGACGCCCAACTCAAATTACGGCAAAGAACTTAAAAATTTAATAGATCAATCAACCGAAGGCGCGGGAGGGGATCTTTACAAAGAGGCTCGCGCTGCTCGTCGCCAATTTTCCAAAGAGTTTGATGACGTTAGAGCAGTTGCCAAACTAGTTGGTAGCAAAGGCGAAGATCGGCTTGTCCGGTTGTCTGATGTGTTTGATAACGTGGTGCTTGGCAGTTCAAAAGAAGACATTCAACACATTACTTCGTTGCTCAAACGCGCTGGCCCCGAAGGCGAACAAGCAATTAACGAACTAAAGGGCCAGACCGTCCAATGGCTCAAAGGTCAGGCAACCGGCGTTAATGGTGTAACCAAGTTTGACAACTTCCGCAGGGCGGTTGACAAGCTAGAGCGTGAAGACAAGTTGACTGAGTTGTTTGGTAAAGATGGCCGTGAACAGATTCTTGATTTGCGTGACACCGTTAGAGATGCAACAGTAAAAAAACCCGGCGCTGAAAATTACTCAAATACTGCCAGCGCGTTAATGCGTGGTTTGGAAAAAATGTCTGCGTTACGAATCCCAGGCGCTCAAACAGTCGCAGAAATGCGTCAAAACGCTATTACCAAAAAACAAGCTAAAGAAGCCGCAACCTTCAACGCTCTCGCACCCGCCAACCAAAACAAATTGGTCCCATGATGGTTACATTATCTGAAGTTGATCACAAAATTGACGCCCACGTTGATGTCTGCGCGATTCGGTACGAAGGTATTGAAAAAGAGATGCGCGGGGTCAACGCGCGGATCAAGCGGCTAGAGCAGATCTTGGTCACCGGATGCGGGTCAATCATCCTGCTGCTGCTGACCATACTGACTAGGGGTCACTAAACGGTCACGGTTAGTTTGTAAACTTAAGACTCCTTAATCTGGAGCCTGACATGAAAGACGACATTCTTGACGCGATCAATGACTCTGAGCCAGTTGATGCACTGAACGCTCTGTTCTCGGTGGCGTTCCTTGTTGCCAAAGCATCAAACATCAACGAGTTCACCTTGTCTTCGCTCTTCTCCTCAACTGCTGACGCACTCTTCCAGGCCCACGCCGATGACGAAGAAGAAGCAGCAGAAGAAGTTGAGGTCGAAGAGGTTGACGAACAGACCGACGAGTAATGATCTGGCCCCCCGATAACCTCGGGGGGTCACCCCGCCGCAACAAAACTGTGCTATTTGGTGTGGTCATTCTACAAGGATGAAGAATGAAACCACAAAAAATCAGCGACGAAGAGTTCTTGCGGTTGTGGGAAGAGCATAAGTCACCAGTCAAACTAGCCAAAATAACAGGCATTTCTGAGCGGCGCGTACACTCTAGGCGTCGTTTTTTAGAAAACAAACTGAACCTCAGTCTATCGGTTGGCAAACCAACCCACATTCAGAAAGCCAGACACGAAGCTGGCCTGACCGATGGCATCGCCATCATCTTTTCTGACGCCCACTTCTGGCCTGGTATCAGGTCAACGGCTTTCAAGGGCTTGCTATGGGCGATAAACGAACTTAAACCGCACGTCGTAATCGCTAACGGCGATATTTTTGACGGAAGTTCGATTAGCAGACACGCTAGAATAAATTGGAGTACGGTCCCAAACGTCCAGCAGGAACTGAAAGCTTGTCAGGAAGCACTCAAAGAAATTGAAGACGCTTGCGAAAAGGCGCGCCACCATACCCAACTGATCTGGCCGCTAGGTAACCACGACTCGCGCTTTGAGACGCGCTTGTCCGAGGCAGCGCCACAGTTTGAGGGCGTCGGCGGTACGGCGCTTAAAGACCATTTCCCCAAGTGGCATCCATGCTGGTCTTGTTGGCTGTCAGATAGCGTAGTGGTCAAACACCGCTATAAGGGCGGCGTTCACGCTACCCATAACAACACGGTGAATTCTGGGGTCACGACTATCACCGGCCATCTACACAGCCTCAAGGTCACCCCGTTTTCAGACTACAATGGCGTCAGGTGGGGCGTTGATACTGGAACGCTTGCGGAAATAGATGGGCCGCAGTTTCTTGACTATCTTGAAGATGGCCCGGTCAACTGGCGCAGCGGGTTTGCCGTGGTAACGATGAAAGATAGCAAACCACTCTGGCCTGAACTAGTCAGCAAGTACGCCGAAGGTATCATCAACTTTCGCGGGCAACTCATTGATGTGAGCAAATTCTGATGGAAATCGCAGAACTTTTCTTGAAAGCATGGCCGGTGTTAGTCGGTATCGTGACGCTCATTATTGTGCTGTCCAAACTGGACTTGCGCGTTGCCGTGCTTGAAGAAAAGATGAAGTCTGCGTGGGAGCAGATCAACAAAAAGGCAGACAAAAATGGCTGACTTCAACGCTGCTTTTGAAAAGATGATCACCGACGAAGGTGGTTACGTCCTACACACTATCCCCGGCGACACGGGTGGAATGACATATGCAGGTATCGCACGAAACAAAAACCCAAACTGGCCCGGTTGGAACCTCATTGACCATGAAGCCACCAGCAATCCGCTACTTAGCGGGATGGTGCGTAACTTTTATAAAGTTGAGTTTTGGGATCGTATCAGAGGGGATGAAGTTACGAACCAAGTTGTTGCAGAATCGGTTTTCAACTTCGGTGTAAACACCGGCTTGTCAGTTGCGGTCAAGTTGGCTCAGTTGATCGTGGGTGCTACACCAGACGGCGCGGTTGGGGACAAGACCGTGGAGAAGTTCAGCAATGTTGAACCAGAAGCGTTCAAAAAAGCCTACGCGCTGGCAAAAATTACCCGATACACAGACATCTGCAACAAAAACCGCACGCAGTCTAAGTTCCTGTTGGGCTGGCTAAATCGCACTCTGAAAGGGCTGAAGTGATGGATCTGATAGGTATTGGGTCAATTATTGAAGGAGTTGGGAAAGTTGCAGGTGATCTCATTACGACCGACAAGGAGAGACTTGAGATGGCGCTCGAAGAGCGCAAACTCTCTTTGGAGGAAAAGAAGATTGATCAAGCCACCGATCTCGCCCAGGTGGATATCAATAAAATTGAAGCTGCAAGCACTAGCGTATTTGTCAGCGGTTGGCGTCCTGCTGTTGGTTGGGTTGGGGTTGCTGGCCTAGCCTACCAGTTTCTTGGCTATCCCCTGATGCAATGGTGTTGGGCGTTTGGGCAGGGCGTTGACCTGATCCCGAAGGGTCTGGCCGCACCGCCAGACCTTCAGGTTGAACAGTTGATGACCTTACTCGCCGGTCTTCTCGGTTTCGGCGGGATGCGTAGCTTTGAGAAATCCAAAGGAGTCGCGGCGAAGTAAGTCGCGGTATGCGTTAATCGCCGCTTTTAGATCGGCGTTTAGCGCCTCAACTTCCGCATTAAGAAGGTTCATCCTCTCGGTCGCTTCCTTGGCAAACTGCACAAGGTTCTGGTACTGCCACGTTTCAAAATTAGCCATGCGATTCCTCAAGCAGTTGGATGCTGTTCTGTAGAAAATTTTCTTTCGGTAAATTTCTCAGGAAATAAACCGGGTCAGGTTCGTTTTTGAACTGATGCGGGCGGTTTGGTTTATAGATTGCCGTATACGCCCACATATCTCCTCGGTTGGTGGTGACCATTCTGCGGTCAACTTTGCCCTGTTCAAAAAGATGCCTCAACCTACTGTTGAGAGACGCTCGTGTAATCTGCGGAAACGCCATCTCTGGCGTAGTCCTCTCGCCGTTTTGTATCAGAAATTGAATAATCTCATCGGTCATTAAAATAAAGCCTCTGGTACGTTAGATAGATCCAGCTTTGGTTTGCGCTGGCGTTTGATTTTTTGGACGATGTGCGGGTACGGCGGCATATGCCAGACCCACCGGACGACGTTACCCTCGTCGTCAAGGATGCCGTATCTCATAACGGACTCCTATTGCAGTAAGGGCAGTTGACGATGATGGTGCGGATTGGTTTACCGCATCGTAAACAGGTATAGGTCATGCGATCTTGTCCTTGAATCCACTTGTGTTCAACCGCTTAAAGCAAGCCTCGCACTTCCACCTAAACCCTTTACCACTTGATAGTGGGGCTTTGTGGCTTGCAGGATTTACTCGGCATTGCTGGCAGTTGACGCCTTTGTAGGGGCAGTCGCGTCCTTGGTTGCAGTTGCCGTTACAACACTTCACTTCCACGACCCACCCCGCGCGGCCATCTGACCAGCTAAGAACGCCGCCTTGTACGCACCATCGTTGGTGTTAGCGCGCAGCAACTGTTCTTTCAAATGGTTAATCTCAACTTGAGATTGTTTGTTTGCCGCGTCCCACGCTGCCTCCCAGGCATCCCACATAGGTGCTTCTCTTGGATCATAACTACCAGCGGGAGCGGTCTTGTGAATTACAGACCACCACTTGCGCCATGCTTCTGCTTTGCTCATAGCCGTGCCTTTATCAAGATTTTGAGTTCTGCGCTGCTGAACGCCCGTTCTTTGCCTTGGAAGATGATTTTCTCAGTCCACGGTCTGGTCCACAAGCATTGAAGTTCTGGGACCGCACGGGAGTTAAGCAACTCCTCAGTTGAATACACGAACCCACCCAACCCCATCCATTGATGCGGTTCAATAAAATGTGGCACGACGATCTGCTCGCTGTTGGGCAACCTAAACACGGGTTCCAACGCGTAGTCAGAAAAACGCTGAAGCATCTCAGCAAGGCTAAAGTTAACTTTGAACTCTGGTTTTTGTTTCTTGGTCATTTCTGCTCTCCGATTTTGGTTTTGGCATCGTCAAATCCATACCCCACAATGACCCGATGCCCGCAGCCCTGTAGGTAATCAATCCAATCTTTTTGTTCTGGTCTTAGCACACCTCCTTTTTGACGTTTCATCTCAATCCACAAACCCCATGACGGCACAAACAGGTCAGGAACCCCGGCGCTAACGCCTTCGGTCTTAAGCCTTGCCGCCACGCTGATGCTGCGCTTTTCCCCGTTTGGAATGGCAAAGATGCGAACGTCTGGATACGTCTGGCGAAACCAGCGCACTAGGTCACGTTGCTCTTCATGCTCGGTTGGCATCACCATTTCCTACTCACCACTCGGTAGAATTTTCCATCGCGTTTGTACTCAATGGATACTGGGGGAAACCCTTGGTTCATTTGCGCCACAACATAATCAACCGCGTCTGACTCAGCCACTTCGTTGATCTGGTTCAGCACCGCTTGGGCCTTGTTGGCGATGTAGTACAACGTACCCAACGCCTTCTCACCGGCAAACCCAGAATGCAGTATTGGCAGGTATTCGGTGATGGGCGTATCACTCAAGCCGCCGTAGTAGGTGATTGACACCATTAGCTTGCCGCTGGCCTGACTAACGTGCCGCCGCCAAGACCAGTCGGTGACCACCATCTCGGTCCCGCTGTCGCCCATAATGTCGTCATACTGTAGCTTTAGTTTCTTAGGCTCAACGACGGGAAAATCCGTCCCGCAAGCGGGGCATACGCGCACCGCCAACGCACAGATTTCGTTGCAGTTGTCGCATACCTTGACCGGGGCTACGCCGTCGCCAGAACCTCCCTTTTTGGGAGGCTGGACGTTAGTGATCGGCCCATGCGTTGCAACCACCTTGGCAAAGTCCAGCACCAAACAATGATTGGTGTGGCTCTTGGGCCGCATTCCTCTACCTGCCATCTGGATATATAAACCAGGTGACATCGTTGGCCGCATCATGGCAATCAGGTCAATGTCTGGGTAATCAAACCCCGTGGTCAGCACGTTGGCGTTAGTTAACGCTTTGATCTTGCCGGTCTTAAACTCCTCAATAATCTTCTCGCGCTCTTTCTTTGGCGTGTCGCCAGTCACGCACTTGGCCGGTATGCCCCAATAGTTAAGGATCTCGCAGACGTTTTCGGCGTGAGATACACCCGTGCAAAAGAACAACCAATGCTGCCGGTCTTCGGCTAACGCAATCACCTCTGACACGACGCGCACGTTCTGGTCTTTGGTGTTGACCGCTTTCTGTAGCTCGCCTTCAACAAACTCCCCACCGCGCTTGGCAACGCCATCAGTATCAAGTTTGGTTGTGGTTACTTTCGAGCGCAGCGGGGCCAGATGCTTCTTAAAGACCAACTCTTCAATCGTGACCGGCTCAATCAAAGCGTTGAAGATCGCTGGCTCATCGGTAATCATGCCGTGACCTAGCCGGTACGGCGTGGCGGTCAGGCCAATAACACGCAAGTTTGGGTTGATACGCTGAAGCTGGCGCAGCAGGTCACGATAACCGCCCGTGTCCTTATGGTTGACCAGATGGCACTCATCAATGATTACCAGATCAACGTGGTCAATTTGCGCTGCCTTATTCCGCACCGACTGTATTCCGGCAAACGTAATAGGCTGATGCAACTCACGCCGCCCTATGCCCGCGCTGTAAATGCCCAATGGTGCGTCCGGCCAATGTACGTACATCTTTTCGGCGTTTTGCTCAATCAACTCCTTGACGTGGGTCAGCATCAACACCCGCGTCTCAGGCCATTTGGTTAGCGCATCCTGGCAAAGGGCCGCAACGATGTGACTCTTGCCTGATCCAGTTGGCAGCACCAGACAGGGGTTGCCCGCGTAGCCAGCAATAAACCAGTTGTACAGGTCATCTATGGCGCGTTGCTGGTAGTCACGCAGGATCATCCAACTACCCGCGCATCAAACATCTTCCGAAACTCAATCATCCCTTCGTCAGACTCGGCACAGGCTTGCGCGTTAGCAACCAGTTCCTTAGACCCGTACACGCCATCACCTGGCTCACCGTTCACAACTTCCTTGCCGTTGATGACGTAGATCGTCTGCCACTCATCACCGGCTTCTTTGCGCTGCCACGGGACCATATCGGGGTGTAGAACATGGCTACCGCAACCCTCGTGCTGCCACTCAACGGGAATCTCGTTACCGGCGTGGCGCTCGCAGATCCACTTAGAATCCTCGGTTGCGGTGCTATGGGCGCAGGTGCGGCAGTTAACCTCTTTGGTCAGACGGTCGCCGTGGCAGAACTCATGCGCTGGACACCACTTACATTGATACCAGCTAGGGTCTGCGCTTAAAGGCTCGGGCATCCGGTCTGACATAGCAATGCGTTTGCCACGAGCTATTGCGTTTTCGGCGACGCCTTTGTCGTACTCCACCCGCTCGGTATAGAGTCGGTCGTCATCTTTGCAGACAGCCACATACAACGCGCGGTCAATATTAGTGCCATGCATATACAACTGCATTTGCACAAAGTGATCAAATTTGGCGCGCTCCACACCCTTGTCTTCGACTTGTTCAAACGATTTTTTATTGTGGGTTTTGTACTCACAAACGTGTTTCTTCTGTGGCGCTCCCGGCACTCCAGATAAGGCGATGTCATCTATGCTCCCGCTGATGTGGCAACCAAAGTCCACGCGCTCCTGCGCCATGCCTGGCTTGAACTGGATGCCAATGGCCTGTAAGTCGTCTTTGATTGTTGCCTCTTCGTTTTGCCCGCGCCTGAACATACGCAACACGCGGCCTTCAAACTTGGATGCCACAGCCCAACGGAACGACAACCACAACCAACGGTCGCAAGGGTGACCAAGCTGGCTTGCACCAAGATGGGCGCGTGGCCTTTCTGGTTTGCTGGCGTGGTGCTGGTCAATTAGCTCTGGAATGCTATACTGAGCGTCAGGTATTTTCATCTCGTGTGCTCTCCTTGGTATCGATTTGCCCCGGCACTCCACCGGGGCATTTTTTTGCCTGTTACTTCTTAGCCCACGGTGGCGCGGCCTTTACGCCCGCAGCCGGGGCTGATGGCGCAGCCTTCGGTGCAGGTGCAGCACCGCCTGATAGGCTCTTGAACCCTTTAACCTCGTTGCTGTTGCCGTATTGCTCAGAGATCCTAATATCCAACTTGATCAACAGGTTGCCGCCGATCATCTGATCGGTGTCTTTCAGGGATGTCAGGCCAATCGCCCGCATGATCTCGCCGAGCTGTTGCCGGCCAATCTCCTCGGCCTTTGGGTTGGGGTTGCGTACATTCAAGTTGCCAAACACCACGCGCCCTTGATGCGTTGGGCCTTGGATGTCATATCGGATCTTGATGTACTTGCCGTTGCCCATCTTCGTTGGCATCACTTCTGCGTTGGAGATTGTTGCGGTGTACCAACCTTGTGGTAACGGTTCAAAGTTGCGCTCCGACTGGGGCAGCGAGGCAACGTCAAAGGTTTCGTCTAAAAGCATTTTTATTTCCTGGTAATAGTAAAACTAGGGCGACCGGGCTTGGCAGTAATAGCTGCCGCAAACGGTTTGGTAATGGACTCGTCTGTGGCTTTCCAGACGGTCATGTTGATTTCTGGCTTCCACCGGAAAACGGTGGACAGATGCTTTTCACTACCCGTCTCATGGGCGATGACCAGCAACTTGTCAGCGTTGACCGTCCGGTTGACCCGACCTTCAATCTTAATAGCGAAAGGTGACCCGACTTGCACCACGTTCTCGGTTCCCTCAAACGTCTCAGGAAACTGAACCTTTTTGGCAATCTGGTCTTCAATCTCACGCCGTTTCTCAACGGCAACCTTCTCTGCTTCCTTGTAGCCGATCCAACGCTCGGCCAATTCATCTAATGTGATGTCGTCAAACACTCTCATGATCCAATCTTCCTTATGATGTCGCCAAGATCGGCGTCTTCCCAAACATCCAGCTTGCCGCTGCGGTCCTTGGCAAGCCACAACCCATCGCCATCGGTCATCAAGGCGCGGCGGGTCATCCCTTCTGCATCCTTCTCCACCCGCAAAGCCAGCACCTCGTC
>Ga0214921_10009534_pt1 | contig 12258 bp, 9 predicted proteins | sample LL1505_MetaG_FD_177992 | JGI IMG/M metagenome (GOLD analysis project Ga0214921, IMG submission 177992) | Freshwater microbial communities from Lake Lanier, Atlanta, Georgia, United States - LL-1505 | ecosystem: Environmental > Aquatic > Freshwater > Lake | place: USA: Georgia | collected 2015-05-28 | reverse complement strand
GCGGAGGCGGCGGAGGCGGAGGCGGCGGAGGCGGCGGCGGAGGCGGCGGAGTTTCTGCTTTAGACGGTGCTACAGGCTCAGAACTAGCGCCACCCTTGGCTTCCGGCTGCGACGGCAGCGGAGTCGCATCCGTATTAGGTTTGTTCTTTGGAGCATTATCGGCAGATCCATTCGTGGTTCCTTCAGAATCTCCACCTGAATTTCCTGTTCCGACATTATCCGCACCATCACCTTCGGGTTTATTTTCTTCATTTTCTTTTTCCTTTTCTTCTTGAGGTTCATTTGCATTATCCTCACCTGAATTTTCGTCACCTAAACGATCAGCCTGTGGCTCGGATTTTGGGGCGTTATCAGATCCGCCTTCGGCAGCTCCTTGCGCAGTTGGCTGATGATCGTTGCCAGCAGCTTTATCTGGAACAGCAGTAGATTTGTCTCTTTTACCTATATCACGAATCATACTTTTTGCCTGACCACCTGCCCGCATGACACCCTTAGCTCCTGCCTTGGCTACACGCATACCCCGCTGCTGAATTCCACGCAAAGTTCCATAGGCATTTTTGGCCATACTGGAAGCGGAAACATCCCAGTCGCTTTTGAGTTCTGCTCCTCCCACTAATTTTGAGGCAAAGCCGGTTATTTGATCCATGAATTTCATGAAAATAAACATAATCAGCGCTGCTTTTGTGATGCTTTGCAATTTTTCTTGATTCATCGAACCAAGCATCGGCAAACCTACTCCCAAAACTTCTAAACCGGGGAAAGTTTTGATATCGGGAATTTTGAAAATACAAATTATGCTGGTATTTTTTGCCTCATCATTACAAATCATTTGTTTCGGATTTTGCTTTCCATCACCAGTAAATCTTACGTCATCGCCAATAATCACCTTGTCAAAAAGCGTGATTAGAATTCCGAGATAAGCAAAGAGAATCATCGGTTGTAAAGTGAAGCCCAACATTTGCTTCCACCAGCCATCAAAAATATTTTTGGTTTTGTTAAATAAAGCCGCAGTTATGGCAATCGGCGAAACATACATCAGGATAATTATCGAAGTGACCGAGAGTAGAAAAATATGAAGAGCGCGGATGGTTAGCGATATCATAAAAAAGGCCAAAGCAAAAGAGGCGACAACAAAAACAATTCCAAATCCGCCAGTTAAAAACCCTCCCAAAATCATAAATATCAGGTTAGGCACCGAAACCTCCGGACCAAATCCTAAAGCGCGGGCGATTTTACAATCAAGCGTGTCCCAAATTCTTAAATATTCACTGCCCGGCGGATAAGATAAATTTTGACTATATTTAGTACTTTCATTTTGATCGGCATAATTAAATCGTGGAAACTGGCAGCCATCAAGAGTTTCTGAAGCCCCACTCTCATCAACCCTAAACGTAATATCAGACAGTAAAGTCGAAGTTCCGAGTACGCCTTTCATAAAACCATATTGCCAACCGTCTCCTACGGCAAAATACATCACTAAACCGATTTTTAAAATATAAGGTAATAATTGTTTTTTGGTGATTGCGCTACCACCACCGTGAAGAATCCCATAGCCAAATAACATAATCGACATCGTCAAAGTTATTTTGATTAGGAATTGCAAGTTTGATTGAACTTTTAAAAAAAACGACTGGGTTGTTAAACCTTGTCCACGCTTATAAGCATAACCACTTGTACATACACCACTACTATTTGGTTTTTCATCGGGGTCGTTACATTTTGTATCTCCCGCCACATTAAGAAAAAGATTCTCCATAGTTTCCTTGAAGCATTGCGCCATTGGGGCGGAAAAGTTTTTCGTATTTATCGGGACTAATTGCGAGGTGTAGCCATAAACATTTTGTGAATCACCTTTTAAATCTTTACAGGAAGCAGAAATGAAAGCTCCTTCGAGATTACTGCTACGAACATATGGCAGAATAGGAAGCTTGCTGCAATGATTCATATATTGGCAAAAATTATCTACCAAGGTTGTGTTAGCAGCATTGACTTTTTTAGTTTCAGTTCCGCCGGCAAGTGGGTGGTTATAAGGACAAACTGAATAAGTTTTAGCACAAACATAATTAGATTGGGTTTTGCTGGCATAAGCCGCAAATGTAACAGTTTCTATAGTACAGGACGATCCAATTTCACAGAATCCATGATTATATGGCCCTAATACACTACCAAGACCAATTCTATTTTCTATACAAATGGCATTTTGACTTCTTCTCTTGCAGCAATCGTAAGCTTTTTGCATTGAAGCTGTTTTTCCAGTGGTTAGAAATCTGTAACAGGCATAAACTGGCGCAACGCCTGGTCCTGTCATGTAATATTTCTGTTTGTCATCTGTATATCCAAGGTTTGTTTTTCTATCAAAAATCACCTTGCCCGAAGAATCTTTTTCTGAAAGAGGGTTATCGCAGGAATTATCTCCTTTATCTTCAAATTCCATTCCACCATAAATATATTCGCGGTAAAATTTATTATCGATTGAAGCCTTGGCATCATTAGTTTTGCTAGTATCAGTGTTAATCTTGTATTTACTACAATATGGACTAACAACACCATCATTAAGAAAAAGACCTTCTATACATTTACGGTACGGTCCTTTGTCACGTTTCCATTTAACAGGATCACCAACCGAAACCCATGACTGCCATTCACTACCGCAAACTCTGGCATTTTCATAAGTATTTCGCGCCACATCCCAAATAATTGCCAAAGCAGAAGTTGCGACTCCAACTGCAGCTGCGTAAGCTGCCATCGAAGAACAGCATACTCCAGTATCAGTTCCTGCAAGAGCAGCCTGAGCACAAGCAGCAGGATTTCCTGGAGGAAGTGCACAACTAGCTTGATAAGTAGAATATTCTCGCCCCCTTGAAGCACATTGTTTAGCTCCAAGAACTTGCCTTACCGCTGTAATTGGAGTTAAAATTGCTGCCGGTAAAATTGCAGCCATTATAGGATAATTTGCAGTTTCGGTAACAACCCCAGTGGCGTTTTTTACCATCGGAGGTGAACACATAATTTTGGCAGTTATATCTGCCGCCATCATAACTGCTCCAACACTAGCAACATATCCAATACAAGAAGGATTACTCAAGTCCCAATCTATATCCTTATTATATGAAAAAGGATCGAATGCTATTGTTCCAGTATCGCATCTATTGTTATTATCTTTCTTAACCAGAAGATTACCCAGACCCGGAAGATTACCCAAACCCAGATCTAGATCATTAATAAAGCTAATTCCATCACGCACATCTTCATAATAGGCGTAAGAATTATAAGGAGTTAAAGCAACAAGAACAGCGATAAAAAAGGCGCAGAAAAAACTTAGAAATGTTTTTAAAAAACTACGCTGCATCAAAAATTTTAATTAACTGATTAATTTCTTGATTAGCTGTTTTGAAAGAGGTGCGATTAACCGTCAAGTAAGAACTGACATCAAGAATTTTTCTAAGTTCAATCATATTGTTTTCAATAAGTGTTTTGCCACTACTTACTAAATCGAGAATAAAATCACATAAATTCAATGTCGATGCAATTTCAATTGAGCCGTTGAGCTTGATTGCTTCAGCCTGAATGCCAATTTCAGAAAAATAATTCGAGGCAATTGAAGTGTATTTAGTAGCGATTCGAATGTGGCTTCTTTTTGCCAAATCAAGTTCCACCGATTTTTTAGCGGCAATTGATAAACGACATTTGCCGATTCCCAAATCTAAAACTGGAAAAATTTCTGAAGAAGAAAATTCTTTTAAAACATCAAGCCCGCAAATGCCAATGTCTGCGGCACCAAATTTAACAAAAGTGGCAACGTCAAAACTACGAACTTTAACCAAATCAAGATTTTTGCGATTAGTTGTAAAAACAAGTTTACGTGAAGATTCATTAAAAAAATCAGCTTCTGGAATGATGTCGCTTTTGGTTAAAAGCGGCATCAGCTCTTCTAAAATCCGACCTTTTGGAACGGCAAATATAATTTTTTTCATCTATTTAAAAATTTTTCTGATAACGCATTAAAGCACCGAGAACATTTCTGGTTTCAAGGCTGGTGCCAAAATTATCGCGCTGATTTTTATATCCGATTTGAAAAAGCAATTTGTCAAAAAATGAATTTTTTAAAAATTCATAGCCCATGGAAATTTCAGTTAAATTGCTGGTAAAGCCATATTGCCCAACATGCGAATTGTCACGATTGGCGTAACCCAAAGTTACATTCCAATTTTCATAAAAACGGTTAATCACATTGGCAGTAAGATATTTTTCACCCACGTCAGAATTGCCATTAAGATTTTTAATCGCGGCATATTCCAGCAAACCATCAATAATATAATTTTTCTGTACCGGATATTTATAATTCATTCCCGCCACAAAACCCTTTTGATCAGCAATTTTATTTGGATTCACCAAAGAAGCGCGACTATTTACGCCCAAATTAATGTAAGAAAAATGGTAAGATAATTTTTCTTGTTGCGAAAAATCAAAATTAATATCAAGCGAGGTAATATAAGATTGCAATCCTCCAGAATCACCGGCAATCGCGTCTGATTTTGAATTTGAATCGCGATCTGTAATCAAAGAATTATCCAAATTTTTGCGATCATTTTTAAAAATTCCGTAGCTGAATTCGTAAAGCCCCGTAGTTTTTGCATTACCTAAACGATAAATTCCATTCACCCCTAATTTCTCATTTTGCCTATAATTTTCAGCAATGTTATAAGTCCAAATACCGCGATTCCAACGCCAAGCAGTTCCGAAGTTTAAATCAAATTTACCCAGCACAAAAGCATGTTTTTTGCCATTATAAGTTAAGTTTAACTCTTCTAAAAAAAGTCCTTCATTTTCAAAAGAAATATCACCGCCGCCATTTGCAAGATTATTTCTTCTAGCTATTTCAGAACTCTGATAAACTGGATCTATTCTTATAAAGCTGTTTAAGGAAAAATTCTTCGCAAAATTATAACCGCTAAAAAGACGCATTCTACCATAAGTATTATTATATTCTCTTTTACGATCAGTGCTTTGATATTCATCATCAAGATTAGCATCAAGAACCAAGCGATTGGTTAATTTTGGCTTGAGCGAAGATTTTTCCTGCTCGGAAATTTCTTCCGCATTTTCTTCTATCAATTGCTTTAAAATTCCCGGTTTCACATCTTCAGCTGCTAGAACTTCGCAGGAAAAAAGACTGAAAATCAGAAAGAAGTAAAAAATTTTCATTAATTGCTTTTTAGTGGGGGATACAGAATTTAAAATTAACTGCCAGTATTTTTTGGCTAACGTTTCGAGTAAATTTATGTCAATTACACTCTTAATCGCAACAAGTTTTTCTTTTGGATTTTTTATTGAAAGCATCATTGGTTTCGGCGGCGGTTTAATCGCCTATTCAATTTTAGGATTTTTTCTCGATTTAAAAGAAATGATTTTGGCCGGATTATATATTTCAACCTGCGCTAGCGCTTATATCGCTTACACCGATCTCAAATCTTTTGACAAGAAAATTTTCAAATCCTTAGTTCCCACTTGTTTATTTGGAACTATTTTAGGGGTTTTTGCTTTTACTTATTTTTCTTCGGCAATTTTATCATTTATATTTGGGATTTTACTGATTTTACTCGCGATAAAAACCATTTTTTTTGACAAATTTATTTTTCCAAAAAATTTTAAAACTCAATTACTCTTAATCGGCGGAATTTCCCAAGGTGCCTTCGGAATCGGCGGCCCTTTTATAGTTAACGCTTTAAAAAATGATTTTAAAAATAAATCAGCGTTGCGAACAACGATGGCAATGTTTTTTATGTTTTTTAATTTAGTAAGATTTGCGCAACTTTGGCTTCAAGGACAAATTGAACCGTCATTCTTTAGCAAAATTTGGTGGACAATAATTCCAGTTTTTTTAGCGATTCATGTGGGATATAGAATTCACTTAAAAATCAGCGAAAATTTATTTAAAAAAATGATTGGATTGATGACAATTTTCGCGGGATTAAAATTTTTGACCAAGGTGTTTTAAGATTTTACCTTGAAAAACCAAACCCAATCCTTAAAAATACACCAATCTAAAGTCAAATTTACTCATGCACCAAAATTTCAAAAAAATCATATTATCGCTAATCGCAATCGGTCTTTTATGCAGCTTTCAAATCTCCGCTTCCGATTTCTACCAAGAAAAATCGGCAATTTTTGATGCTGCACAAGATGAAGAATCGCCAGAAAATGAAAATTGCGAATTAGAAAAATTCTTCACTCATTCTTCTAAAATTATCTCAACTTATAGATTTTCTTTATACTTTCCTCAAAGTAATGATTTAACTCTTCCGCAAAATTTCTTTGACGTTCCAACGTCACCACCCAACGCTTAAAATTCATCCCGTATGTCCCATTTACATACGGGATGGGGATCCCCGCAAAGCGGGCGCGAATCGTGTCGCGTTTCCCTATCCCGAAGGGATAAAGGACAAATTCAATTTGTCTCGCCACAATTTTTCCTTAATTTTACTAAATTTTTATGAAATCTACTTTCAATAATCTCAAATACGACTTGCCAGCCAGTCTGGTTGTATTTTTCGTCGCACTTCCACTTTGTTTAGGAATTGCACTCGCCTCGGGCGCACCATTATTTTCGGGAATTATCGCCGGTATTGTTGGCGGTATTGTTGTTGGCGCCGCAAGCGGTTCCGCCCTCGGCGTTAGTGGTCCCGCTGCCGGACTTTCAGTTGTAGTTCTTGGCTATATCGCCGCCCTTGGTGATTCTTGGCAATCTTTTCTTTTAGCTGTTGTTTTAATGGGCATGATTCAAGTAATTGCCGGATATTTAAAACTCGGCAACATCGCCCGCTATTTTCCAGAATCAGTGATAAAAGGCATGTTGACTGGCATTGGCTTAATCATAATTTTAAAACAAATTCCTCACGCCATTGGTTATAATGCTGAATTTAAAGATGATTTTGATTTCGATATTCTCGACAGCCAAAACACTTTTTCAGAATTGTCGCACATGCTTAACTTCATCACTCCAAATGCCATTTTGATTGCCATAGTTTCAATGTTAGCCCTGATTCTTTGGGAAGAAGTTTTAGCCAAAAAGAATAAAATTTTTAAAGCAATTCCAAGTCCTTTGGTTGCCGTTATTGCTGGGATTATTTTGGGTAGATTCTTAGAAATTGATGAAAATAAAATCGTAAAAATCCCTGTTATTTCAAGCTTTGGCGATTTTTTCCAGCAATTCACCTTACCTGATTTTTCACAAATTTCTAACCCTCAAATTTACGGAATAGCTTTTGTAATGGCAATTATCGCCAGCATTGAAACTTTACTCTGCGTTGAAGCGGCAGATAAACTTGATCCGCAAAAACGTATAACTCCGACTAATCGCGAATTAAAAGCGCAAGGTTTGGGAAATATTGTTTCTGGATTAATTGGAGGTTTACCAATCACTCAAGTTGTTGTTCGATCTAGCGCTAATATCAGCTTTGGCGCCAAAACAAAAATGTCAACAATAGCACACGGATTTTTATTATTAATTTGCGCCCTCGCAATTCCTGATTTACTCAACATGATTCCGCTTGCAACTTTGGCCTGCGTGCTTTTGTCGGTTGGTTATAAACTAGCAAAACCTGCGATCTTCAAACAAACTTATCAGTTAGGTTTAGAACAATTTATACCATTTTTAGCAACAATTGCCGGCATGCTTTATTTCGATCTTTTAAAAGGCGTTGGAATTGGCATGGGTTTCGCCACCTTCTTCATTTTGCGAAATAATTATCATGCTAAAAATGTTTTACAAAATTCCGAGCATCAAGAAGTTTCAGCTTTGACTAAAGAAGTGCGCGACTCTTTAACTCCGGCTAAAGCCTTGAGAATTTTAAAAGATGGCAATCAACGCTTTGTCAATAACCTGAAATTAAACCGCAATCTTTTGCAGCAAATTAACGAAACTTCCGAAGAGCAACATCCTTTCGCTTTGGTATTGAGCTGCATTGATTCACGCACTTCTGCTGAATTAATTTTTGACCAAGGTTTGGGCGATATTTTTAGCTGTCGAATTGCTGGAAATATTTTAAATGACGATATTTTAGGCAGCATGGAATTTGCCTGTAAAATTGCTGGCGCCAAATTAATTATGATTTTGGGACATAGCGAATGTGGCGCAATCAAAGGCGCTTGTAATAATGTTGAATTGGGAAAATTAACTGGACTTTTGAAAAAAATAAAACCGTCAGTTAAAGCTGCTCATTCCATTAAATCGACTCAAGATTTTCATGATTTAGAATTTGTAGAGCAAGTTGCTGCAATCAACGTGCAAGAGGTTGCGAAGCAAGTTTTAAAAGATAGTAAGATTATTCGCGATCTTCACAAAAAAGGTAAAATTGCAATTGCCAGCGGTATGTACAACGTAGCAACTGGAGTTGTGAATTTTTACTAAATGCCGTTGAATAATTCTAAAAGTTGAATAATTCTAAAATAGTTCAGGATGATCTTCTCACATCGTCATCCTGAACTTACTTCAGAATCCCTGCGCTAATCTAAAAACATCATTCGTTGACAAGTTCATTCGCCTCAATATTTTGCCCGTCCCTCCTATTTTTTAATAATTAAAAAAATAAAAATCATGAAAGTTTACTACGACCAAGATGCTGATTTAAACATCATCAAATCAAAAAAAGTTGCCATCATTGGCTATGGTTCTCAAGCTCACGCACATGCACAAAATCTTAGAGATAGCGGCGTTGTCGAAGTTAAAATCGCTCTTCGCGAAGGATCGCCAACAATTACCAAAGCTCAAAATGCCGGCTTTGAAGTTTTATCAAATGTTGCCGCTGCAAAATGGGCTGACGTTGTGATGGTTTTAACTCCAGATGAATTACAAGCTGAAATTTATAAAAATGATTTACAAAAAAACATGAAAAAAGGTGCTGCTTTGGCTTTTGCTCATGGTCTTAACGTGCATTTCAAATTGATCAAACCAAGAAAAGATTTAGACGTTTTTATGGTCGCCCCAAAAGGTCCGGGACACACAGTTCGCGGCGAATATGTTAAAGGCGGCGGCGTTCCATGCCTCGTTGCAGTTGCTCAAGATGTTTCTGGCAATGCGCTTAAAATCGCCCTTTCTTACGCTTCAGCTGTTGGTGGTGGACGTTCAGGAATTATCGAAACTAACTTTAAAGAAGAATGCGAAACCGATCTTTTCGGCGAACAAGCTGTTCTTTGTGGCGGCGTTACTGCTTTAATTCAAGCTGGTTTCGAAACTTTAACTGAAGCTGGTTACGCACCAGAAATGGCATATTTCGAATGTTTGCACGAAATGAAATTGATCGTCGATCTTCTTTATGAAGGCGGCATTGCTAACATGCGTTATTCAATTTCAAACACCGCAGAATATGGAGATTTAACTCGCGGCCCAAGAATCGTTACCGAAAAAACCAAAAAAGAAATGAAGAAAATTTTAACTGAAATCCAAAAAGGAAAATTCGTTAAAGAATTCATGCAAGAAAATGTGACAGGAAAGAAAAACTTCGACGCTCTGCGCGCCAAAGGCAAAGCTCATCCAATCGAAGAAACTGGCGAAAAACTTCGCGCCATGATGCCATGGATTGCGAAAAATAAATTGGTTAACAAAGCTGCTAACTAAATAAAATCCCGGGTCTGTTTTTTACAGACTCGGAAACCCTCATCTTTTCCCGCCTCAAAATCATTTCGAGATAGAAAATTTAAAAACTAATCTAACTTCTTTTCTTTGACTTTGACCTATCTTAAAAATTACCAAAAATAATTTTTATATAAATTCTCTATGACTAACAACCTCTCAATCATTATCCTTGCTGCTGGCAAAGGCAGTCGTATGAAATCGGATTTGCCGAAAGTAATGCATAAAGTGGCGAATCGTGAAATGTTAAATTTGGTGATTGATGAAGCTAAAATCTTGAATCCAAAAAATATTACGATTGTGGTTTCACAAGAGATGCAAAATTCGCAAGAAAAAATTCTTAAAAATCATCCCGAAATTAAAATTTCATTCGCTTTGCAAAAAGAGCGCAAAGGCACAGCGCACGCGGTTTCAACTGCTTTAGAAAATATTTTAGATTTAGGTGAAAAAACTTTAATTCTTTACGGCGACACGCCACTTACAACTCACGCCACTTTAGAAAAAATGTCAAAAAAACTTGATGATTTTTCTTTGTGTGTTTTAGGTTTTGATGATGAAGAAGAAAATGCTTATGGTCGCTTGGTTGTTGATGAAAACGGGCATTTAGAAAAAATCGTTGAGTTTAAAGATGCCAGCGCTGAAGAAAAAAAAATCGCTCTTTGCAATTCCGGCGTTATGGGAGTTGATGGCAAACAGATTAAAAATCTTTTAGCTAAAGTTAAAAATGAAAATGCTGTCCAAGAATTTTATTTAACTGACATCGTTGGCATTGCAGGCGAATTGGGATTGAAACGCACTTTTTTAAAAACCAAACTTGAAGAAGTTTTGGGCGTAAATTCGCGTTTTGAACTGGCAAAAATTGAAGAAATTAAACAACAACAATTAAGAAGAAAAATGATGGATTTGGGCGCAACGCTGCTTGATCCATCTTCAGTTTATTTTTCTTTTGACACTAAAATTGCCCAAGATGTTGTGATTCATCCACAAGTTTTTTTCGGACCAAAAGTTACAATTGAAAAAGATGTTGAGATTAAATCTTTTTCTCACATTGAAGGTGCCAAAATCAAATCTGGCGCAGTTGTTGGGCCTTTTGCCAGAATTCGTCCTGAAACAGAAATTGGTGAAAATGTGCGGGTTGGAAATTTTGTTGAAATCAAAAAATCCCAAATAAAAAAGGGCGCCAAAATTAATCATTTAAGTTATATTGGTGATTCTGAAATTGGCGAAGAAAGCAATATTGGCGCTGGTACAATCACTTGTAATTATGATGGTTACAATAAATCTAAAACTACCGTCGGTAGAAATGTTTTTATCGGATCAAATTCAGCTTTGGTAGCACCTGTTGAAATCGCCGACGGCGCTGTTGTTGGCGCAGGAAGTGTGATTACTAAAAATGTCGCAGCCAATGATTTGGCGGTTTCGCGCAGCAAACAAATAAATTTACCTGAAGGCGGAAAGAAATTTTACGAGGCAAAATCAAAAATGAAAAAATGAAAAAATTTTTAGTAACTATTTTAGCATTATTCTTTTTCACCCTTCCCGCCTATGCCTCGCGCGCTATTAGCGAAGTAAATTATTTTGCTTCTTTACGTTCGAACGAAACCAACGTGCGCTCTGGTCCTGGTCAAAATTATCCAATAAAATTCACCTTCAAATTGCGCGGTTTACCAGTTCGCGTGATTAGCGAATATGATAATTGGAATGAAATTGAAGATTATGAAGGTCAAACTGGTTGGGTTACACAAAGCTTGCTCACCAAAAAAAGAACCTTGATGGTTCGCACCACTAAAAGCTTTGTCAATATGCATGGTAAAGATAGTGAGAAATCACGGATTATTTATCGTTTAGAAAATAACGTGATTGGTGATTATTTAAAATGCTCGGAAGATTGGTGTGGCCTCAAGATCAATGGCAAAAAAGGCTGGGTATTAAAAGTTGATTTATTCGGAACTGACGAAGCTAATTAATTAATATCCGCGCCAAGATGAGCCGCTACCACCCCTATTCGTCGCTCTGGTCCACATCGCACGAGTTTGATGATTTTCTAAATGATGCTTCGTTAAATGATGTTCGGATTGTGGCTTAATTGAAATATTTTCTTCCGAAGATTTTCCCGCTAACTTCATTGCCAATTTTTGAATATCGGTTACTGAAGTACCTGGCAATATAGGTGCATGATATTTTTCCGTTACACGCTGATGTATTGCAGAAATAGTACGCCTCGCAACATCTTTGGTGATCTCAGAGGTTGAAACTTTCATTACTTTTTTTGCCAGAGTATGAAATGATGGTTTCAAGATTTATCCTAAGTATTTATAATGTGGTTTGAAGCACGTCTTCAAAGAAAGCGGAAAATAAAATGAACTAACTTCAGAAGTCAAGATGGTTCTACTTCAGGTTGTAAAAATATTAAAATTTAAGTCTCTTTTCTTGGGGGAATTTTTTAGAAACTAAGAGCCTGTCCTAAGTCTTTTTTAACCTCAAATTTTGACATGTTTTTAGCGCTTTTTTAGTAAATGAGCCTGTCGCAAATCTAAATTTTCAGAAATTCTGATCTAAAGAATCTGATTTGAAATTTTTCTGAAAGTTTTTGCTCAGATTTTTTTGGAATCTTTTTTGATTTCTCT
>Ga0214921_10009532_pt1 | contig 12259 bp, 12 predicted proteins | sample LL1505_MetaG_FD_177992 | JGI IMG/M metagenome (GOLD analysis project Ga0214921, IMG submission 177992) | Freshwater microbial communities from Lake Lanier, Atlanta, Georgia, United States - LL-1505 | ecosystem: Environmental > Aquatic > Freshwater > Lake | place: USA: Georgia | collected... | reverse complement strand
AATATATTTTAAATCATTCAAATATTTATTTTCATAAATCTGATTTGTCATTCCATTAATCCGAACAATAAATTTAGGAATACTAACTTCGGCTTTTGACCAAAGAGTGCAACCAGTTATACAAATGTTATTAATAATAACACTTGATTGATTAAGAATATATAAATTTTGTATATTCTTTTCTAAATAATACAATCTATTGGTCAGAGACTGTATAGATAATGGTTCATAACTATTATCATTTGGAACCATGTAAAATTCATGGTTCCCTGGTACATAAAGTACGGTTTTAAAATGAATGCATAATTTCTCTAAAAATCCTTGTAATTGTTTAATTTTATACAAAGAACCTATATCACCTGCTAAAATTAAAATTTCCGATGTTGGAGTTATTAATGTTAATGGGTCTGGAATTTCATTATTTTTATACTCGATGTGTAAATCTGAAACTATTTGAAAACTTGTCATATGGACTATTCTACTATTATATATTATAATTTATATTTTTTAAAATCATTTTTTTATTTTTAACTTTTTTACAATTTTTTTTTATTGAATTGGAATTTCAGGTAAATCATCTACATTTATCGATGGTTCTTTCATTTTTCTTTTTGCATTAGAGTTTGATGTATTCGCCGTATTATTTACGTTACCTCTATTCATATTATTAATTAATCCAAGTAAATTACTACCTGTTTGTTTCATAATCATTTTACTAACAATAAATAATCCGGCATTACATAATATCATTAATAACAATCTTATTTCTACCGGCCATTTTGAACCTCCAGGAATATATGATTTTTCTCCAAGTTCTATTAATAACACTTCATATGAATTTATTGTAAGAATCTGTTGTTGTGTAAATCCTACCATATCAAAACCAAGATAATTACCGAGAACAAATTCACAAATCATAAAACCACCAATCAAATATGTTTTATAACTTTCTACAGATGAATCAAGAGATAATCGTCTAACAGTTGACTCATATGCACGTTTCATTGAATTATAATCAGAATGAATACTATACTCTGGAATTATTGAATTTGGATATGATTTACGTAATAAATCCATTTTAAACATTAACTCTCTTTTTGCGTCTTCGTCATATTGTTCTTCTACAGAAATATTATTAATATCGCGTAATTCTTTCTTTCTTATAACACCGCCTTGTTTTTCAAGTTCAGATAAAGTAGGAGGAAGTTCGTTATCACCACCATCAATACTTCTTTTATATTGTTCAACACTGCGATAATTAAAATCTCTGTGTTTACTATATTTATCTTCATAACTTCGTTTTGATGTTTCAACTGGATCATCTTTTAGTAATTCTTGTAAACGATCAGAAATATTACTTGATGGTGACGCTGGTTTATAATCATCTTTATTTGAACTTACATAATTATCTAAATCAGATGATTTATATTTATCGTCGTACTTATCATCTTTGTACTTATCTTCATACTTATCATCTTTATATTTATCGTCGTACTTATCATCTTTGTATTTATCATCTTTGTACTTGTCTTCGTACTTATCATCTTTGTACTTGTCTTCGTACTTATCATCTTTGTACTTGTCTTCGTACTTATCATCTTTGTACTTGTCTTCGTACTTATCATCTTTGTACTTGTCTTCGTACTTATCATCTTTGTATTTATCATCTGTGTACTTATCATCTTTGTACTTATCATCTTTGTACTTGTCTTCGTATTTATCATCTTTGTACTTATCATCTTTGTACTTGTCTTCGTATTTATCGTCTTTGTACTTGTCTTCTTTGTTATCTTTTTTATAAAAATTTTGTGGAGGTTCATTATATAAAGATGGTTTTTGAGATGAAACATTTGGAACATAATCTTTATTTACTAAATCTTGTTTAATTTTCACTTTATTCTCAAGTAATTCTAAATACAATCTTGGCATTCGTGGGAAAACTTGTTGCCTGTTTAAAGTCGCTTTTTCTTCTGGAGGCAACGGAACTTTTATAATTTTTATGATTTTATTCTTCATTTACATATGAAATCCGACCACTTTAAGTTAAAAAAAATAAGATAAAATTTAAAAAAATAAAAAAATATGTATAAAATAAATGAATAAATTTCCGGATAAAGAAGATATCATTAATTTAACAGATGAAGAAATCAATGGAATAAATAACCTTGTTGAAAAAACAATTTTAGTTGATTTAAAAAAAGTTTGTAAGAAATATAATTTGTCATGTACAGGTTTGAAAGTTAAAGAATTACGAGATTTTCTCAAGACATTTGTAGAAAAACAAAAACACGGGAAATTTGAATACACAACTGAAGGTTTAAAAAAGAAATTATTGAAAGACCTTAAAAAAATTATGGAAGAAAATAATATCAAAATTGGTAAAGATGATAAAAAAGAAGATTGTATTAAAAAAATAGTTAGACATTTTAAATCAAGCAAATCACGTTCTAAATCTCCATCTCCAAAATGGGGTATTAAATTCAAATCTCCTCCTAAAACAAAAGAACGTGTTGCCATTAAGCATAAATTTAAGAAAGGTGATAAAGTTTTTATACCGGATTTAGAAGAATATGGAGAAATTACAAAATATGATTCAGAAACTAAATTATATCATGTTTTTTTAATTGATGACCCAGCACAAGAATTTGATTTACCAGAAGATGAAATAAAACAAATTTCACCTCGAATTTCACCTCGAATTTCACCTCGGATTTCACCTCCTAAATTACATACTGAATATTCTGCTGAAACAGTACCACCTAATGAATATTCTGCTGAAACAGTACCGCCTAATGAATATTCTGCTGAAACAGTACCGCCTAACGAATATTCCGCTGAAACAGTACAACCGTTACCAGAAGTCGAACCTTGGTATATTGAAGAAGATGAACCGACAATAAATGAATATGAAAAATCTGCATTAGAAGAAGAAATAATTGAAGACACAGAACGTATAAATATTGAAGATATTGAAGGAGTTTTATCGGAATTGCAATCAATATCAGTGGATAATATATTAGATAATAATGTACGAATTAAAAAAACTATACAAAAATGTTTAGCATTAGGACTTATGTAATATTTTTTATTTTTTTTATTTTATTATAATAAATGAGTTTCAAAATATCAAATATTCTCGTCGATGAAGCAAATAGAGATTGTGTAATTACTACGCAAAATGCTTTATCTGAAACAGTATCAACTGCCAAAGCTTTAAATCCTTTAATCCCTGTAACTAAATTTATTCTTACTGGGTCTTACACTGTTACATTACCAAATGGTACTGTAGGAGACCATAAATTCGTAACTGCAATAAGTGGTGGTGGTAGTGTTACGATTAACTATAATAACGGATGGGGTAGTAGTAATAGTAAAACTTTAGGATATGTCGGCGATTCAATTGAATTTGTTGCTACTGTAAATGGATGGCATATAGTTATGGATGAACGTGATTAAATTTTTTAAATTTTATATTTTAAAGGAATATAAAATTAAAATGTTTTATTCAACATCTTCTTCGTCGTCAATTAACGTTTTATTTTGTTCTTCTTCATCATCATTTAATTCTTCATCTAATTCTTTTAATTCTTCTTCTAATTCTTCATCTAAAATTGCAGAAGATGATTCAATTACATCATCATCTTCTTCATCAAATATTTCTTCAACTCGACTTGACGATGTCTGTGTTGGAAGCTGTTGCATTGTAGGCATCATAATAACTACTTTTTTACTGGAATCTATTACTTGAGGTAAAGGCGTTGGTTTAGGAATGGGTAAAGGTTTTGTGATAGCTTTATTTGCAGGTTTTGGTTTTGCGACAGGTAAAGATTTTGATTTTTCTGTTTTAGAAGGAGGAATATTCAAAGATACTTTATCTGGTTGTTTTACAATGCATTGTTGTTGCGCATTACCATTTTCTTGGATTAACAAATTAACAGTATTTAATAATCTTAAAATAAGATTATCGTGTTTTTGTATAATTTCATTTTGTTGTTGAATTATATTATTTTGTTCTTGAATTTTTAATGATAACTCATCAATTTGTTCAGACATTTTATTTGTTCTATTAATGAAAAAAGCAGATAAACTGCCAATAATTACTACTTCTGAAGCAATGTGAATGATTTGTTTTGTATCGATAGACATTTTTATAAAATTCTTTTGGTTTTAAATGAAAATTTTTTAATTTATTTATAAACAAAAATAAATTTTATAAAATGTCAAAAAATATCGGTGTTTTAATGATGGTAAAAAACGAAGAAGAAAGTATTAAAGTATCGTTAGAATCAACTAAAAATTATTTTGATACCATTATTATTCTTGATACTGGAAGTTCTGATAATACAATAAATGTTATACAAGAATTTTGTAAGAAAAATAACCAAAAATTGTATTTAAAGGAAACTTCTTTTAAATCATTTCCAGAAAGTAGAAATGATGCATTAGAATTTGCAGAAACTGTTAAAGAAATTGAATATTTGTTATTAATGGATGCAGGTGATGAATTTCAAACAGATAAATCAAAAAAAGAATTTTATAAAATTATTAATGATATTCCAAAAAACAATAATTACGGAATTGTTAGTCAGAAATGGTTACATAAAAACGACCTTGATATTCATTCTGATATAAGGTTTGTTAGAAATCATAAAAATTGTCGCTACGATATTAAATATCCTGTTCATGAAAGATTCAAGGATGCAACTGACAATATAGTAAATTTGAATGGTATTTTTTTATTATATCAAAATCGTAATAAATATGCTTTATCTACAGAAAAAAGATACAAAAAAGATATCGAATTATTATTAAAAGCAGAGCCAAATAAGAGAAATTTATATTTTCTGGCACAATCTTATATGAGCATAGATGATTTTGAAAATGGTTTTGTGTATAATTTAAAATCATATGATAAAAAAGAGAATAATGTTACAGATTTTGACGAAAAATTTACTTTAGTTCGGATTGGATTTTGCGCGATTCAAACAAAAAAAAATAAAGATATAATATTTAAATATTTAAACAAAGCTATTGATTGTATTGACCCACCAGTTGATGCATTTGTTTATATTCTAAAATATTGTATTGATAATAAAATACAACAAGAAGCATTACCATATTTGAAAAAATTATCAAAACTGGAAAAACCTGCGACAAATGTAACATTGGTTAATAATAATTTTTATGATTATCTCCGATGGCATTTGATAAGCATTGTGACTCTAATGTGTAATGAAGAATTAATGTTAGGTAAATATGCTTGTTTGAAAGCGATAAAATTCGCAAATCATCCAAATGATTTACAAAATATCAATTTATTCCCGAAATAAAAAATTGAAAATTAAAATTTAAAGATTTGTATTTTATTAATAATACAATGAGCACTGAAAAAAGAAAGGTATTGAAACCTCTTAAGGAAATGGAAACGATATGGCACCCTGATTCGGCTTTAGTTTTTAAATCTAAAACCGATAAATTTGTTATTGGGCGATGGATTAATGGAGAATTTGTTCCATTTGATGAAGAAGTCATTGATTTGTGTGCTCAATGGTCTTTTAAATATGACCAAGAGTTATATGACGAATTTATGGCACAAGCTGAAGAAGCTGAAGAAGGTGAGGAGGAAGAAGGTGAGGCTGAAGGTGGCGACGAAGGCGAAGGTGGCGACGAAGGCGAAGGTGGTGAGGAAGAAGTTGAAGGTGGTGACGAAGAAGTTGAAGCTGATGTAGAAAATACTGTAAAAGAAACTGTAGAAGATGTAAAACCTATATCACAACCATCAACAGTTTCAACAAAAGACCTTGATAATTTAACAAATAATTTTACAAGTAATTTGAATAATTATTTCAAATCTGTTTCTAATGATTTTTCTTCAAAGATTTCTATTTTAGAAACTAAATTATCTTCTAAATCAAGTGATTTTGATAAAATGAAAAATGATTTTGAAAAAATGAAAGAAGATCGTGATAAAATTCAAGAAATGTATTCATCGGTTAAAGATGAATGTGATAAATTAAAAACAAAATTTGAAACTTTCAAAACTTTTTTTATGTAAAAACGTTTTTCTCATTTTTTAACTTTGATTAGTTAAAAAATTACAAATTCATTCTATTCTATTACCTTTTATAAAAACTAATTGATATTCATTCCATTTAACATTTCTATGACAAGGATACATCAAATCATCCATATTTTCAATTCTATATTCCCAAAATTGTTTACTTGAGAAAGTAAAATCGATATTTTTATAACATGGTAATAAACATCCTATATTCCATCCATTTTCAATTATTTTTCTTGACATTAAAATTTCTTTATATATAACTGCATCTATAAATGTTTTTGCATAATTTGTTTCACTGAAAATTTCACATTTTATTAAATATTCTAATGTTTCCTTATCCATTGAAAATATATATGATTGCACGTGGCTTTTTATTTCAGGTTGATAACACGTATTTATTGTAGAACCGAATAATTTTACATTATTTTGTAAACCATCTATATAAATATCCGTCCATTTTCCTTTATAATAACTTGGAACATACGGTCCTAAAACTGATGAATTTACACAAATAAAATTATCGTAATTTTTATATAAATCATTTGTAAGTAAAGCATCACTCCAACCACCAAAATCAAATCCGATATTATCTCTAAATATTTTTTTTACATAAAATGGACAATCAAAATTTATATTTTTATCATTACAAATCATAACAAAATCAACTTTTTCATCTTCAAATATTGCATTATTTATAAAATGTTCAACTCGTTCATTCATAATGTGAAACACATATAAGACTAATGTTTTTACCATTTTTATCTAATGAAATTACATATTTTAAATTGAATTTTTATTTTATAAAATTATTAAAAAATTATATAATGGATGTCGAAGATTTATGTAAAAAACATTATGAATGCTTGAAATCTTATGAATCGTATAAAAACGTATCTGAGTGTATACTTAATGATATGCTTATGAATCGTGTTAGAAAAGAAAAAGATGTGATTCATGTTATATTAAATAATATTACGATAAATCTTATCAAAGAATGGTATAAATTATCTGAAATTGTTAAATATTATAATACATTTCTTACTGTTTATAGAGGTGTCTATAACATTGATAAAACACATAGTGTAATTATTCAACCAATACCATTCTCAACTTGTGTTGAATATTCTTTTGCTAAAGATTGGATAAATGATTGTAATTTTAGTTATGTGATGAAAATTAATATTCCACCATTTACACCATATACATTTAATAATAATATAAATGAAGGAAATGAAGTTATTTTACCGGCTGGATTTTTAAGTAAAAAAAGTGAAAATCAACATTTTGTTGAATATAATTTTATGAGTTTGAATTATAAAGAAATGAATATTTTATTTAATTCTGATTGTATTTCGTTAACGATAAATAAATAAATTTAAATTGAATTTTATATATTACAATATTTAAAATTATATAATGTCAAACGTATTTGAAATTTCTGATATGCTTCCTAGTATTGATATAAAAAAAGTTGAAAACGAAACAGCAAAATATTTGAAAAATCGTAGAAAATTAAATATAGAATCTGAATACAGTCAACATTTTATTACACGTGCCTCATCTGGAATTAATATTTCAAGTGGTAGTGAACCTATGGATGTAAAAACTAATAATAATGAAGGTATTGATGTGTGCTGTCTTTCAATACTCGGTTCACAAAGTAATGAGAAATCAGTTATTCAAAATTTTAAAAATTCAGGTAATAATTTGGATAAACTTTTTTCAGAAAATAATGATAAAAAAGCAGTAGAATTATATAAAACAGATTTTATAAATAAATTAGATTGTGCAAAAACTAAATATTCAATGATAAATTTGTATTATATCGCATTTATATCTACAGAAAATAAAGTTTATATTCTATGTTTAAAAATTAATATAGATTCTATAATCAATGTATCTTCTTCTGGGTTTACAAAAACTAAAAATAGTATAAATATTAACGGATTTATTGATAATATTTACGGTAATACACGATTATATAAAGCAAAAAAACGTATTGAGTTAAGATTTACTGATAAAATATTATCTCATCCAAAAATTATTGAAATTTATTCGAAAAACAAAATTATTTCGAACGAAAAAATCTGTTATTTTAATGAAAAATATAATTTATCTGAATTAAAAAAAGAAATGGAAAAAGAAGGAATTACTATAGATGAATTAATGTTATAATTTTTTAACTTTAAATGAAGTTAAAAAATAATTTATATTATTTCTAATATCTTATCTGCTATCAATTGAACAATAGGAACTGATACAGCATTTCCAGCCAACATATATAATTTACCATCTGAAATTTTTGGTAATTTATAATCTTTTGGAAATCCTTGTAGATTGAAACATTCTCTTGGTGTTAATTTACGAATTCCTTTATCATCTAAAATTAATGGGACGTTATGACCTCCGCTACCCATATTTGCAGTCAACGTTGGACAAACTGAATTTTTATTTTCTCTTGTATAATATCTTCTATATTGATATACTGTATTTGTTCTAATGTGCTTTGTAATATCTTTTAATTTATCATAAATAAATGAATCTGTATTATAATAATATTTGTTTTGAATATTTTCTTCTAAATAATCAGTAATTGGGTTATTTTTCTTTACGATAAAATCAAAATTAAATTTATTATATAACTCAACATCTTTGAAACATACTATATAAATTCTTTCTCTGTTTTGTGGTATAACTGATAATTTACATGTATTCAGAATTTGAAATTTTATATGATATCCTAAATTTTGTAAATTTTCTTTTATCGTAGTAAACGTATTACCTTTATCATGTGTTTGTAAATTTTTCACATTTTCAAGAATAATAATTTTTGGATTATGAAATTTAATAATTGATAATATTTTCCAAAATACATTAGAACGTTCATCATCAAACCCTTTTTGTTTTCCTGCAATACTAAAAGGTTGACACGGAAAACCACCTGTTAAAATATCATGAGACGGTATTTCATCCTCTTTAATATCAATTAAATTCTTGTTTGTTAATGTGATTGAATTATTCAGATTAAATATTTTCTCTGAACTGTCTATCATATCATTTGCGAATACAGTAGATACTTTTTTATCAGTTTGATGAAACGCTAATGAAAATGCTCCTGTCCCAGCAAAAAGATCGACCAATTTTAATTTAGATTCTGTCATAATAATTACTTTTCTAAATTTCTTAAATTAAAATTTTATAATTCAATTTAAAAACAAAAATCATAAATAAAAATATGACAAAGAAAAAAATTCCCATTGGAATCGATCTTGGGACCACATACAGTTGCGTTGGCGTTTGGCAAAACGACCGAGTTGAAATTATTGCTAATGACCAAGGTCAGCGCACGACACCTTCATATGTAGCATTTACTGATTCTGAACGTTTAATTGGTGATTCAGCTAAAAATCAGTCGTCTATGAACCCAGAAAATACTGTTTTCGATGCTAAAAGACTAATCGGTCGTAAATTTAACGACCCTTCAGTTCAAAGTGATATGAAGCATTTCCCTTTTAAAGTAACTTCGGGTAAAGATGAAAAGCCATTAATTGAAGTTAATTTTAAGGGTGAAAAGAAACAATTTTCACCTGAAGAAATTTCATCTATGGTTCTGGTGAAAATGAAAGACATTGCGGAAAAATATTTAGGAGAAGATATTTCAGATGTTGTTATCACATGTCCGGCGTATTTCAATGATTCTCAAAGACAAGCCACAAAAGACGCAGGTGCAATCGCAGGTTTGAATGTATTGAGAATTATCAACGAACCTACTGCCGCTGCTATAGCCTATGGTCTTGATAAACAAAGTAGTGAAGAAAAAAATGTATTAATTTTTGATTTGGGTGGAGGGACATTCGACATTTCTTTAATTTCAATTGAAGATGGAGTGTTCGACGTTAAAGCAACAGCTGGAGATACGCACTTGGGTTAAAATGAAAACTTGCAAATATTAAAAGCAGAAAATTTCTTGGCTCAAGTAAAAGATGGTGAATTGCGGGAACTACCTAATGAAATTTTAGATACTAACTTATTATAGTAATATATATAAGGGCTGAATTAATTATTCAGGTATAGTAAAAATTCTAAAATAATGGTAAATCCGCATCCAAGCATCCTTGAAAAAGGATGAAGGTTCAGAGACTAGGTAAAGTATTCTAAGTATCTTTTTTAAGATATATGATAAAATACCCACGAGTGCCATCCAAACCTTAAAAGTTTGAAGATATAGTCCGAGCTTATATGAAAATATAAGAAGTTAAGATAAAGAACTTAACGATAACAAAACTGGGAGAAGATTTCGATAATCGTATGGTAGATTATTTTATTGACGAGTTTAAAAAGAAGCATAAGAAAGATTTGCGAGATTCACAAAGAGCTTTGAGAAGATTACGAACATCTTGTGAAAGAGCAAAGAGACAATTGTCATCTAATACACAAGCATATATTGAAATTGATGGTTTGTTTGAAGGTATTGATTTTAATTCTTCTATTTCAAGAGCAGCGTTTGAGAATATGAATTCTGATTTATTTAGAAAAACAATAGAACCTGTTGAAAAAGTTTTGAAAGACGCAAAGATGTCTAAATCTCAAATCAATGAAATTGTTTTAGTCGGAGGTTCAACGCGAATTCCAAAAATTCAACAACTTCTCAAAGATTTCTTTAATGGCAAAGAACTTTGTAAGGATATTAACCCAGACGAAGCAGTAGCATATGGGGCTACTGTGCAAGCCGCTATTTTATGTGGGGTTGATGGTGGAAGCAGTAATTTAGATTCATTGTTGTTGTTGGATGTTGCTCCTTTATCTCTCGGTTTGGAAACAGCTGGTGGTGTTATGACTGTTTTAATTCCCCGAAATACTACTATCCCGACGAAAAAGACACAAACATTTTCAACATATTCCGATAATCAGCCGGGTGTTTTGATTCAAGTTTTCGAAGGTGAACGTTCAATGACTCGAGATTGTAATTTGCTTGGTAAGTTTCAATTGGAAGGTATCCCCCCGATGCCACGCGGAATTCCAGTGATAGAAATTACATATGATATCGATGCAAATGGTATTTTAAATGTATCTGCAAATGAAAAATCATCAGGTAAAAGCCAAAAAATTGAAATTAAGAATGATAAAGGTAGATTATCACCTGATGAAATAGAGAGAATGGTTAAGGAAGCAGAAAAATTCAAAGAACAAGATGAAATTACCAAGGCACAAATTGAATCTAAAAATTCATTTGAGAATTATTTATATCAAATGAAGAATTCAACTCTTGATGAAAAGTCTCAACTACCAGAAGATACAAAAACTACAATTAAGGAAACAGTTGATTCAGAGTTAAAGTGGTTAAATGAAAATCAAGATGCAACAAAAGAAGTATATGATAGCAGATTGAAAGATGTTCAAGATAAACTAAGTCCATTGTTAGGTTCTAATACAGGTGGAGGTATGCCTGCTGGATTTGACCCAAGTCAATTTGCTGGTGCAGGTGGAATGCCTGCAGGATTTGATGCAAGTCAATTTACAAAACCAAAACAAGAAGTTCCAAGACCAACAGAACCAACTGTGAAAATCGACGAAGTTGATTGATCGTAAAAAATAAAAATTGAATTTTTACATTACAATTTACTTAAATAGCATATATCGATGGATCACGTAATGAATATTGAAATAAGAAAAGGTGTTGATGTAGGATATCATGATTCCAATATTGAACCTCTTAACAGAGAGAGATGTGTTGGTAAGAGTGGAATAGATAAGACTCTTATTCTTCAAGATGTTTTGAACTTGGCATATAAAATAGACATAAAAGAAAGACCTAATATTATAATCAAAGCTGGACCAAATGCCAAGTGGTATTTAAAACGTTCTCAAAAAGATAAAATAGAAGATAAAATTAAGACACAACATTTTAGAGATACATCTCGTTGTGTGATGTATATTATTGATTGGGACGAATAAATTTAAATAACAAAAAAATTGAATTATATTTTAAATTTAAAAATATAATTATATATTATATAATGGACGGTAATTTTCAAGATTGGACTGAAGTAAAATGGGATAAGCGTGGTGTAAGACAAGCTACTGAATCAAAAAATGATTTCATCAAGCGTGAAAGTATGAATGATAGACGAATTTCAGGTGTTTTATCATCAGACAAAATTAATAAGGCTGGTTCTAATGGATTAGGTGATAAAG
>Ga0214921_10009530_pt1 | contig 12261 bp, 6 predicted proteins | sample LL1505_MetaG_FD_177992 | JGI IMG/M metagenome (GOLD analysis project Ga0214921, IMG submission 177992) | Freshwater microbial communities from Lake Lanier, Atlanta, Georgia, United States - LL-1505 | ecosystem: Environmental > Aquatic > Freshwater > Lake | place: USA: Georgia | collected 2015-05-28 | reverse complement strand
GTTTCATAATTCTGGCCGTATACCGCGCCAGAATTATGAAACGGTGAAGGCTAAGCCATTTATTATGAAGTATAAAAGCAACAGCTGGGAACGTCTAGTCAACGAACCGATTGAGCAATCCACTCAGCGCCGGTAACTATCCAGCGCGGAAAGCACTAGCTCACGATCCGAGCCCGCACGTTTTAGCGCATTTTCTAGCGCTCCCGGTTGACGAGCTTCGGCACGCGCCCGCTCAACCATGCTAGCGGCACGGCTAGGATTCATCCCTTCTGCCTCCGCGAATGCTTGCAATGCTTCTCCGGCATTTCCAAGGGAAATTTCGCGGCGTTTCACACGCGCATTAAGCGGCAAGCGAATTTCATGAGTTGTCTTATTATCCAGCGGCATGGGCGGCAAAGAGAGGCCAAGACCATGAATAGCGCGACGCAAATCCTGCCATTGATTTTCGCGTTTCTCAAGGTCTGGCTCCAACTGCATCTGACAAGTCACTGCCGCGTCATTTGTATTAAGAGATGAGAGTGTTTTAATCATACCGGGGCATAAGAATAATCGGCTCGCCACATGGGAAAGCCAAGGATAGAGGTGCGGCGACACCGGCTTGTTCACGCGCGCAGGTTTTTGACCGTCTTGTTGCTGTTGCCAGCGATCAAATAATTGTTCCACTCCCGCCAAAGGCACTTCGGTGATGAGGTCATTGCCACGTTGCGTAAGGGCAGCCTCCACACCCTTGCTGGCCAAGGATTGCATAAAATTATCGCGCAGTGATTCCTGCTGGCGGCCAAGTGCTGAGTGAACATGTTCCAGCGTTTTATCGTGAATTCCCACCATTTCAGGTTTATGACGAATACGTGCGCCAATTTCACCAATACCTGCGCGATCCTCGTCTTCAAGCGGTGCTACCATGGATTCCTGCTGCGATAAAAGCACCAGCAAACCCTGAAGATCGCGTACATGATGATATTTCACCATCAGCACATCGTGAGTTTCTTTCAGGGTTTTTTCGATATCGGAGAGCAGGGCTTTGCGTTGTTTCAGGATATAATAGCTATCACTAATACCATCAGACATGGTTCCAGATTCGGATAAATAGTGCTTGTAGCCTTTTTCCAGCAATAATTGCCGTGCTTTGTATTCATGACCGTCGACCTGAATGCTCGAAAGCACATCCTCCAGCCGTTGCGGATCAGGTTTTTCTTTTTCTTGAATCTGCTGCCGTATATGCGCTTTTTGCTCGGGGCTAAAATGGCGGGTTTGACTACGTTTCAGCTCGGCCGCGATGCGCTTATCGTCCCAACCCGCATGAACAAAGCAATCATGCGCAGTATTGAGATAGAAACTATAATCGCCCCTATTATCTTCTGAAGCATCCAATCGGCTGATGCGTGCCATGGCCAGATAATGATTGCCATTACGCTGATATGCTTTGCGAATATGATCATCAATATTATTTTTAATCGCTGGGTTTTTTTCAAGCCAGTTATCGGGATCGAGGAGCTTACTTTTTTGTTCCACCAATAATTCACGTTGCCGTATGAGCCACGCCGCGTCGATTGGCCGAGAGCGACGTTGCGCCGGGGGAAATGCATCATGAAGCTGCGTTTTCAGCGTATCGCTCACACCTTCACGATAAAGACGGATGATCAAATTGCGCTGCGTGCCGTTAAAATCAGGATAGGCTTGTGCCAGTAAATAGTCCGCCACCTTGCGTTGCGCAGCGTTTTGTTGAGGTTCTTGTGCTGCACGGACCAGATAACGCATTGCTGCCTGATAGGCATAATGCTGGAATGAATCTTCGCCTTTAGCCCCTAGCAAAGCAATCGTTTGAGCGCGATATGCATGCAATCCATCGGCCAGATCCGATTCAGGATGCTGGGTGATGCTGCGTTCGGCATATTCATCCATTACCGTTGCCATGCAACAGCCGATTTCCCGCAATAGTCCACCATTCCTGCTCGCGTCGCCCTGAATGGCAGCACGGGCAACCGCCAACGCCTCACGCAACTGATCCGCGCCAAACGCGACATTACTAATTTTTTCCTGTGCCGTATGGACATCCGGGCGAGCATCGAGCTTGTGCTCCATATTGCCAATCTGTTTTTCTGTACTGGCCATCTCGTGCAACAATAGCCCGAGCGTATTTAATTCACTTTTAAGTTCACGCGAGAGATTGAGGCTGGACGGATCATCCGCATGCTCTGCGCCTCCCAGTAACTTCAAGTATTCTGTAAGTGTATTTCCAAGCGCATTGAGCGCTGGCTGTTCCGCCTTCGTCACTTGCACCATATGCTGCAAATTGTCGCGTCGTGGATCAGCCTCGCGAGGGTCAATCAAGCGCGTTTGTAAAGTTCGGATCAGTGCATCGGCATTAGTATGGGCAAGCTGGCGGTGTAGCATCATCAGCTCACGATATAGACGTGGTCGGTCCAATAATGTCAGGCTGGGGAATCCAATCTCAATCTTTTTTTGCTCTCGCTGAAGCGTCAATGATGCGATCGATTGTCGCTCGGATCCTGTCGTTTTGCTGAGACTATACACAAAGCGCGATGCGTTCTGTAGCGCCTTGGTAGCTTTTGCTACCTGCGCTGCGGGCACATGCCAGCGATCATTACCGTAACTTGGGAGGAACGCCTTGCTATCTAGCCCCTGATGATCCAGGCGACGGCCTGCTAAATGCATTAAAAGCGGACTGGCGTGCATATCGACACTTCCATCTGCATTCGCAGCTTCGATATGGATCGCCTGCGGTCCCTGTACGTCGCTACGCTCGACGACGAGACGTTTCTTATCGAAAGTGAGATGAATTCCCTCCGCATGCGGCTCAAGCAGATGATGTTCGGGCTGGCCTTGCTCGTTGAGTGTATGGTCAATCAGCCAGCAATCACCGCGCTCGTTCGCCTCAACCGCCAAGGCATTGCCTTGCCATAACGCTTTCTGAATATCGGACAAAAAACGCGGCGGCGCCAATTTTTGTGGTTGTTTGCCCGAGCGAATCTCCGCCATGCGTGCCTGCTGGGCGCGCCCTAATCCTTGCGACCAGGTAAAAGCATTTTTCATCAGCTGATGCACATCGATTTTAATCTGACGATCATAAGCCTTGAAGGGAATTCCTAGACGATGCAATAACCCGAGTGTTTCCAGCGAAACACCATCCTGCTGGTTAAGGATCGCCATACGGCCTTCGATACGCAATGCATTTGTACCCGGCAATTGCTGCAAGCGGTAAAGCAACCAACAGGCATCCCGGATAATATTATCGGGCTTTTCACCTTTTAAGCCTTGATCGTCAAGCGTTACAAAATCATGGAAAGCATCTGGCACACCCACTAATTGATAAGTTGGGTGTTTTGCATCGCGAGAATCATAGTGAATCGTGAGATCGCCGTGGCTCGTACGAATAGAACCCATTTTAAGCATGGCTTCCGGAGTGGTGTTTAATCGATGCGCCATCAATATAAACACTTCCGGTGAGATCGTCAGTTGCATGCCGTTCTTTTTATCGGGCTGGAGCTGCACTATCGGGCGCATATCAGGCGAAGTCAGGTTGTCTTCATCCTCTGCATCATCCAGGCCATCATTGTCCGGGGCGAATTCCTTGATGTTAGGAATGGCCCCGAGCTTCAACTGCAGCGCCAACTCTTGGCATAGAATGGGCGTTGCTACGTCAAATCCCACTCCCGCAGGTAATGATAATACGCAATCGCCAAATGCACGCGCATGGCCGCGCACCCGGATATCGAGCGACCCATCGTCGCGTTCCTTGAACAACACTAACCCCACGCGCTTATCCTCGCGGCAGAGGCGTTTCATCAGTTGGAGGTAGGCCTCCGCCTTATCGGGGTGGCGATTCAGGAAATCCACATTGGCGCGCAGGGAGCGGTAATTCACCCCCTCAATCACGCGCGGCGCGTCACCTTCCTGTTCCGGACGCAGCGTTACATCCATTACTGTGCCGGTTGAATCATAGGGCAACACACTGCCGATAATGGAATATTCCTTCATTTCCAGCGACAGGTTCTTACTTTTTGCCGTGGCGATCGCCGTCGGATTCAACATCTGGAAGAAGAACGCCTGCTTCTTCATGAACCGTAGCATCAGCGAATCGGCGCGCTCAGCATTAATCGTGACCGTGTGGTGGGCTTCGTCGATTTTTAGGATATGCAGCGGCACCCGATTATTTGCCAGCGTTACCTCGCGGTACGCATTGAGGAATTTCCAGTAAGCCTGTGCCAGTGGGCTAAGTTTACCCGGCGTATCCGAGAACTGAATAACAATGTCGCCCCGTACTGGCTGTTTATCCTGACCATTGGTATGCGCACGTGACGAACCTTCACGCACGCTTCCGGCCGGATCAACCCGGTGTAGCATCTGCCCGTAAAGCTCCGCCATGGTCGCTACACCTGGCATTGCGGCCTGTGCTGCCGGTAGCGTTGCCCCCACCCGCGCTGCAAGCGCCACATCCTGCACCCCCGAATGCGCATCCGCCTGTTTCTCGGAGCCGGGGAAAAGTTTTTGGGTCACTGCGTTGAGGCTATTTTCTGGACCCAATCCGTGTGCTGCCATGTAGCCATACATGAAGCACCGCCAGCGGGCTGGGTTCGAGTAACATTCCGGCACCTCCGCAAAACGCCTCATCAGGCCGCTAAGCTGTGCTTGTTCCACTTTGTTCAATTGATCATAGGGGCGTACAGACAAGTCGCGAATAATCCGCTGCTCGTCGGCATTGAGCATGGGGCTACGTAAAATCTCATGTTTTTGATACGCTTCCGTGCGCGCCAGGTCATGCGCCCGCACATCCGCAATTTGTTTACCTATAAAAGGTGCGTCAAACGGGGCATTATAGAACGCTTCGCGCTCACCATCGCGGGTAAAGGCGAGATAATCATCCATCACCTCATAAAACGGCACCGCTTTCACTTTTTTGCCATTTACCTTGATTCCGGTGATCGGGCCATCCAGCCCTTTATCGCGCAGTATTTCCGTGCCAGTCACCGCTAATGCCTGCGGTTCAATGGCATATTCATAACGGGCGCGGTCATAATCCGGTGGGGGCTTGCCTTCCGCTTTTGCACGAGCAGATGCGGCTAGATAATCGCGATATTCCGGTCGCAACGGCAGAATGAAGTGGTTGAATAGCTGGAGCGTTGGCAACGCCTGTGATTTTTGCATGGCTCGGATCGAGGCAATTTCCGTCAGACCATTGCGGCGGCGGTCGAGGCCGGTGGTTTCCGTGTCAGAAACAGCTACATCAAGCGCGGCCAGCGCAACGCGGTCAGCAGCGCTCAGCGCCTTGCCTTCAGGGCCGTTGGTTATATCGCGTGCCTGCTTGAATAACGCCATTCAGCCCCCCGATTGCGCAGGGAATTTAGCAGCCTGAAGAGCCTTTTAGTGTGACTATTTGAAGAAGATAGGAGCATAAGGCATGCGTCCAGCGCATGGCGGAAGCTAACTTCCAGGAAAGGGCTTGGATCTTTTCGTTGGAACGCGGCTTAGCTCGCACTATGCCCTGTAATATAACGCTTTATGCCTACTAGCGTAAGCACTTACTATATTTCCCAACCCTGCGGTCCAGAAGCCACAACGTTCACCCACCCATTTTTACTGCCTTTTTTTCCCTTATAATTCTCGCCAGCGCCGTTTGGGCGATCGCTATCAGAAAAATAGGAGCCCTCATGGTTGGCAAGGAGATAACCTGCGTCAATCATCGCCGTGTGGGGTACGGGAAGCTCGAAATGTGCCTTACCTGCATACTTCGCATGCAGTTTGCCGTCCGGCGAGAGATGTCCGTCGGCAACGATGGAATCAAGCGAGGTCGACCTTTCCGCTCTATCCTTTGCCCAGGCAATGAAAACATGTGGCGGAATCACTGTTGCATTGCTCACGACAAGCAGGGGGCCCGCAGCTTCGTCACAAGCGTTTTTTCTTTTCTTCTTACTGGGCGAGGCATCGTCGGGTAATTTACCAGCCTTGCCTTTCGGCAAAACTTCACGCAAATCACCAACGATAAGCGTTCCTTCCGGCGGTCGCGAGTTAACGATAGACGACTCAGCAATTTCATAGCCGCTGAACGGCAAGCCTTTATCGCTGCGACCGTTGCCGTAATCACGCAATAAATCCCGCAAGCCACCCTGTTCGAATTGAAAGAGCTGATTCACACGCCCGTTGAGAATGCAGCGCTTCAGTTCATCGTAGCGCGCAGGGTCGTATTTCTCGTCCGTCACGGGCGCATGCAAATTAAAATCGGCGTGCTTTTCCAAGCGCGAGCTGATTTCAGCGACAAGTTGTGCAGTTTGGATAAAACCCTGCACCGTCATGTTGTGTTTGGTGCATAATTGCTCCAATGTAGCACGCTGGCCCTGCAGCTTGGCCAGTTGATCCGGCGTAGCGGTTGCGAGATAATTCTCATCGTTTTTGCGCAGGACCGGTGCTAAGATTTCGCTTCGGCTCGCTTGGGCAACGATGGCACGGTACGCATTCATCGCATCAATGTTGTCAGATGTGTGGTGCTGGTCGCCACGATGGTTTGCCTTGCTGTTGATTTTCAGGTTACGGCCTTCGCCGATCGCCGCCAAAATGACCGCATCGCGCAACACCCGTGCGGGCTTGCCGCTGCGCAAGCGCTGTTCGTCGATACGGTGCGCTTCGTTAAGCATCGCCCCTGTTTCAGGGCTCACCGGCAAATGGTTAATAAATTCCCCTTGATCCGAAAGCGACCAATCGTCGTGGATCAGTTCAAGTCGCAGAAGCTCTTGCCGCGCTTGCTCAAGCCGGGCGGGAAGGCCCGAAGCATGCGATTCACTAATATCCCATGTCAGGGTAGGTAGAGTGGGTTTGTATCCAAGGCTTGCCGCATGAAAGGCCGGCGCTAGCATCGATTCACGTTCAATGGCAGGGCCGCTTTGTGTGGGGCGCTGCTCAAATCTGTTTTTTGCATGCAGGATAAAAATGCCTTTAGCAAAGCCCGTAGCCTCCGGGTTGCGGTTGATGCGGCCCATTTGCTGGGTGATTCCAGTTTGGGGAAGCTCTTGTGAAACCAAGGTATTAGCCCCCGTATCAGCACGGTGATGCGGCACCTTCCGAACACCGTCCGAAACACCCGCATCCACCCATAGCAGGTTCACCCCCGATTCGATGACATTGGTACCCACAATGATTTTGCGCCAACCCGGCTTGGGCGGCAAGCGCGCCGCACGGCGTTCATCCGATGGCGTACTGCCGTGGATGCCCACCACTTCGACATGATGTATACCGTCCTCCTTCAGCAGCCGCTTAATCTCAATGACGGTATTTTCCACTTCTTTGATACCGCCACGGAATACGGCGATGCCGTTACGCCCCGCACTTTTGGAAGAAATGTGAGGCTCATCCAGTAAGCGTGCAAAATCGTCCCGACTGCTGGCTGTATCTGCGCTGGTACTCGGCAACCGATGGCTACCCTCCTCCTCCCCTTGCAAGAGGCCAACGACAACCTGCTCAATGGTACGACCTTTATTGCCTGCACGCATCGGCGATTCATGGCGCAATTCGCACGCATGCTTTTTACTTTCCGCATGGTGAACGCTAGTTTCAGCCACATCTTTCCAATAGCTGGCTTGTGCAGAAGCATTCACCGTCGCACTCATTTCCAGAATGCGCAACGTCGGGTCGTTTTTTTTGCGCTCATGCAGTACGGCGCGGGCAAGTGAGATATGCTCGTCGCCCTCATGCACTTCATCCAGCACAATCGTACGCGCCCTACTGATAAGGCCGGAGCGCAAGGCATAGCCATAGGTACAGAATAGAAGCTTGGTGGAAGGGGTATGTAGGGATTTTTCCGCATTGACCTGACCCAAGGCAAAACCTACTTCTTGACCTATTTTGGTGTCGGAAAGTTCTGCCACATTATAGGCCGCATCCGTCGCCAAAAAGCGGCGTGGAACCATCACGACTACCTGCTCATCACTGGCATCGGCCAGCGCACTTGGGAGCATCATGGATTTACCACTACCGGTGGGTGCTGCCAGAACCGTCACTTTTCCATCATGCACATCCCTGACCACATCGCTGATAATAGAGTGGACAGGAAGCGCCTTTAGCTTATCGCGCAGCGGCTGAAATGCGGTCATAAAGATTTCCAGTCTATCATCATTTATTGATAAAAGGTTAATAGCCTAATGACATCAACAATGCGTGTGAAGAATTGGTGACAATGGGGCGGAAAAAACAGGGATGCTGAGCACTTGGGGCTTGCATTCTAACCCCGACCTAAACCCATTCATATTTTGGGGAAAAGCAAAACCAATAACCTATTGAAAGAAATGGTGGCTCGGGGGTGATTTGAACACCCGACCAAGTGATCATAATTCACTTTAACCAACATATTACAGGAATTAATCAAGCTCTATAGGGATTTATATAGCATAGAGTTAACTGTATGAGGGTGCTTTTGAGGATAATCAACAAAAGTAAGAGAACCAGCTATCGGCCAAGTCCCTTGGGGCCATTGGTTATGGCTGGATCGGATGCTACGGGCGCGTCCTGAGGGGTAGGTAACGTTAGGCGGCTAGCTTTATCCACTAGCGGTTGGGTGGTGGGTAGAATTGTAAATTGAGCAATGGGTTCTGGCTCAATCCTCAGCAACTCAGTGCGAATAAACACCCTGCCATTCATTCGCACCGCATCCAGCGGGCCACGTCCTCCCTGTGGGATGTTTTGGGTGGCAAAACCTACGATGATCGGACGAATACTTGCCGCATCCAGCCAAATACGTGCCCGTTGCTCGAGTGGTACCGCCTGCAACTTTTCCATCAGCATTTTGGCGGTGCTTTTATTTGGTCTAAGAAAATGCTCATCGTTCAAGCGCGCTGCGATCATGTGCCGCATCTGTCGCGTCGTTTCAGCTTGTTGAGCAAAGCTGCCTTGAGCAACATTCGAAAGCTCGAAACCCAGCACATCGTTCGTCAGATCGCGGACAAATAAATCCCAGTGATGCGAGCCAAAGGAACGAAGACGTGCTGCCTCCCCTACGTTTTTGGTGCGGGAGTTCTGCTCTTCAACGGATTCAAAAAGATAGGCATATTTTTCCGAAACGCGCGCGGCTGCATCGGAGGCATCCGCATCCAGAATTTCAATCTGCGGTGACCGCACGCGTCGAATTTTCATAATGCTGCGTTCGGCTTCTGGCTTCACGTCATATTTCTCACCATACAGATGTTTTACCATCTGCGACGGATTCATCCCCGCCTCAAGGCAGACTCCGACTTTCTCATAAAATACCTTAGGATCGTGATAAGGGTGGAATTCTGCGATCATCAGTGGGTTTATATTCCGCCGAATCGTATGCTCAAAATTATGCAGTACGCAGTCAGCATAGGTTTCATGGACCCCATAACTGCCCGGAAAATTCTGCAACGTGTGATCGGTGTTGGTATAAAAAACCATATCCGTAGTAACGAGCGCATCCGAGGTTTTCGCGGACAGCTTTTTTGCAGGTGGCAATGCGCCTTGTCTCAGAATACGGCTTAAGAAATTCATTGCGCGAACCTAAACCTTCTCCGACCAAGAATAGTGTGAAGATTTGATTACAATCGGAATGTTTGTACCCCGGTCGATGGACGATTGTGAAACGTTGATTAATGACGGTACGGAGGGCAGGCGGATGCTGGCCTAGCCATAATTGTCGATTGTTCTGGGTTAGTACCCCACCAGTGCCCCAATAGGCAAAAATCTGGTTAGGGAAACCACAAAAAGTATTGGTGGCTCGGGGGTGATTTGAACACCCGACCAAGGGATTATGATTCCCCTGCTCTACCGCTGAGCTACCGAGCCACTCTGCGTCAAAAGAGGCGGCACATTAGCCAAAACGTCGCGTCTGTCAAGCCAGCTGCAACGAATCAATCGCCGTGCGCAATTCGTAGATGAATCGGTTCGATTCCTCTTCTCCGTAATACTCGCCTTCTGCGCCCCAGACGGGGTTAGGCCAGGCCTTGTCGGCCTTGTAGCGGGCGATCACATGCACATGCATCTGGTTCACCTGGTTGCCCAGCGTGGCGATATTCAGCTTATCGGGGGTCACCAGCGCATTCAGGATATGGCTGATGATAGCGATCTCATCGCTCAACTGATGCTGGTCCTCGCGGCTCAGATCGATCCATTCGCTTATACCTGCTACCTGAGGTACGAGGATAACCCAAGGAAATCGCTTGTTATCCATAAGCCGTACGTTACACAAAGGGAGGCTGGTGACAGAGAATGAATCCCGCGCCAGCCTCGTATCCAATTCAAATCGATCCGGTTTCATATGTCCCTCACCCCTCTGCTCAAACTCCGCTGGACACTGGTGTATGTGCTCCTCATCCCCCTCGTCAACTGGTCGTTCGCGCATGTGCCCACCGTGCCCATGCCCGATGGCGGTGCGTGGTCGCCGATGGCCATCGTTACCGGGCTCATCCTGGTGGTGCGTGATTTCGCGCAGCGCGAGGTGAACCATTACGTGTTGTTGCCACTGCTGTTCGGCCTGTTCATATCCTACTTCATGGCCCCGCCCGAAGTGGCCCTGGCCAGCGGCATGGCCTTCGCCATTAGCGAAATGGTCGATTACATCGTTTATACCACCAGCAAAAAACCCCTGTCGCAGCGCGTCATGCTCTCCTCCACCATTTCCGCACCACTCGATTCCACGGTATTCTGGGCCGTCGCCAGCATGAGCGTGGTGGGCGTCTTCACGCTTTCCACCGTACTCACCTCGATCATCAGCAAATTGCTGGGAGCCTACGTCGTCTATTTACTGCTCAAACGAAGCGAACAGAAAAAGGCGCTCGTCGAGAACACGTTTAAGCGAACACCCGCTTGAAGATCGTGTCCACATGCTTGGTGTGGTATTTAAGGTCGAACAGCGCGCAGAGCTCTTTCACGCTCAGATGTTTCGATACATCCTTGTCCTTCTTCAGCTCATGCAGGAAATTAGCGCCTTCCAGCCAGACTTTCATCGCGTTACGCTGCACGGCGGCGTAGGAATCCTCGCGGCTCATGCCTTTTTGTGTTAGCGCCAGCAGCACACGCTGGCTGAAGATCAGCCCGCCCAGCTTGTCGAGATTGCGCTGGATATGCTCGGGATACACGACCAGATTTTCAATCAGTCCACCAAGGCGGTGCAGCGCAAAATCCAGCGTAACCGTCGCATCTGGCCCGATCATGCGTTCCACCGAGCTATGCGAAATATCGCGCTCATGCCATAGCGTTACGTTCTCCATCGCCGGCGTCACCGCGCTGCGCACGATGCGCGCGAGGCCGGTCAGGTTTTCGCTCAGTACGGGGTTGCGCTTGTGCGGCATGGCGCTCGATCCCTTTTGGCCCTTGCTGAAGAACTCCTCCACCTCCAGCACTTCCGTGCGCTGCAGATGGCGGATCTCCGTCGCGATATTCTCGATGCTTGAGGCGATCACCCCCAGCGTCGCAAAATACATGGCATGCCGGTCGCGCGGAATTACCTGCGTCGAGACAGGCTCCACCGCCAGCCCCATTTTCTTGGCGACATGCGCCTCCACTTTCGGGTCGATGTTAGCGAACGTGCCCACCGCGCCGGAAATCGCACAGGTAGCGATCTCCGCCCGCGCCGCCACGAGGCGATCGCGCCCGCGTTTCATCTCCGCATAGAACCGCGCAAATTTCAACCCCATCGTCACCGGCTCGGCATGGATGCCGTGGCTGCGGCCCATACACACCATATCCTTGGTTTCCTTGGCGCGCTTCTTCAGCGCCGCCAGCACGCGGTCCATACCCACCAGCAGCAGGTCCGTGGCTTTCGCCAGTTGCACGGCAAACGCCGTATCCAGCACGTCGGAACTCGTCATGCCCTGGTGCAGGAAGCGGGCTTCCTCGCCCACCTGCTCCGTCACATAGGTAAGGAATGCGATCACATCATGCTTGGTTACCGCCTCGATCGCGTCGATGCGCGCCACGGCTTTCGCGTCGTATTTCTTCGGCGCTTTCGCCCAGATGGTTTTCGCCGCCTTCTTCGGGATCACGCCCAGCTCCGCCATCGCATCGGCCGCATGCGCCTCGATATCGAACCAGATCTGGAAACGGGTTTCCGGCTGCCAGATGGCTACCATGTCAGGGCGGGAATAACGTGGGATCATGCGGGCTAACTCCAAGATGCGCGCGCATCTTAGTCGGCTATTGGCTTGCATCAATGAAATTATTTCAGGCGGATGCCCAGCGCATTGGTGATGGCCGAACCCCAATCCATCGGCTTACCCTGCGGCGGCACCCCGTTCTGCCCCG
>Ga0214921_10009529_pt1 | contig 12262 bp, 12 predicted proteins | sample LL1505_MetaG_FD_177992 | JGI IMG/M metagenome (GOLD analysis project Ga0214921, IMG submission 177992) | Freshwater microbial communities from Lake Lanier, Atlanta, Georgia, United States - LL-1505 | ecosystem: Environmental > Aquatic > Freshwater > Lake | place: USA: Georgia | collected... | reverse complement strand
TGAGTGGCACAGCCAATGTGGTTTGCGATACTTGTTTAGCCGCAGTGGATATGCCCATCAGCCATGAATTTAAGCTTGTTATTAAATTTAGTGATTCGGAAAACCTTGCAGATGATGAGATTATATATCTGAACCGTGGGGAACATGAATACGATTTGAAACAGTATTTGTATGAAAGTTTTGTAGTGGCCATTCCAACTAAAAAAAGTTGTGATGAAGTGCCTGAACCAAAGCCTTGTAACAAAGATGTTTTAGCTAAAATAGGTTTAATAACACATGTTGAAGAAACCGAAGAGGAGAATGGTGAAAAAGATACCGACCCTCGTTGGGATAAATTAAAGGATATATTTAATAATAACTAATACAATAAAAGAGTACTACTATGCCAAATCCAAAACGAAAAATTTCGAAATCGCGCAGAGACAAAAGACGTACACACTACAAAGGTGCTGTTCCTACATTATCAGTTGATGCAAATTCTGGTGAAGTTCATTTACGTCATCGTGTTACAGCTGATGGTTTTTATCGCGGAAAACAAGTTTTCCCTGATATGAAAAAAGATATATAACACAGAACTTAACAAGTTCTTCTTTCAACTACATATAGTATGAGAATAGGTTTTGATATTATGGGTGGCGATTTTGCTCCCAAAGAAGCCATAGCTGGCGCCATTTTGGCTTTGCAAGAAATTGGGCCAGATGACAAAATCGTATTGATTGGTGATAGTGAGCAAGCTACTAATATGCTCAAATCTAATGGGATAAGTGATGATCGATTTGAAATCGTTCATACCACTGAGGTGATTGGTATGGGCGAACATCCAACCAAAGCCATTTCTCAAAAGAAAAATTCAAGCATTGCAGTTGGATTTGGCATGTTATCTAAAAAACAAATTGATGGCTTTGTGAGTGCCGGAAATACAGGCGCTATGCTCGTAGGTTCTATGTTCTCAATCAAACCTATTGAAGGGGTTATTAGACCTACCATCACTGCTATGGTTCCTAAACTAAATGGAAAATTTGCACTTGTTTTAGATGTAGGCGCTAATGCCGATTGTAAGCCTGATGTTTTGTATCAATTTGCTGTATTAGGTAGTTTGATGATGAAACATGTATATGGTTACAGCGACCCAAAAGTTGGACTATTGAGTATAGGTGAAGAGAAAGAGAAAGGTAATTTGGTTACTGTTTCTGCTCATCAGTTGATGGAAGAATCTGAAGATTTCCATTTCATCGGAAATGTGGAAGGTAGAGACTTTATGAGTGATAAGTGTGATGTGATTGTTTGCGAAGGGTTTACAGGTAATATTGTTCTTAAAACTTTTGAGTCATTCTACTACATCATGAAAAAACGCGGTATCCAAGATGAGTTTATGGAACGATTCAATTACGAAAATTTTGGTGGTACCCCAATTTTGGGTGTTAATGCCCCTGTTATTATCGGACATGGAATTTCTAATGCTAAAGCATTCAAAAACATGATACTTTCTGCCAGAGATGTGATTAATTCTGATCTAATTTCAGTTGTTAGAGATTCATTCAGTAAATTAGTGCCTGTGCAATAATTTCAAAAAATATTAATTTGATCGAACGCCCCTCTATGGGGTGTTTTATTTTTTTACATCATTGAACATTGGCTTGGGTAGAGATTTTTGCACAAGCATAATATTATTTAAAATGACTAAAATATCAGCAGCTATTACAGCAGTTGGCGGATATGTTCCGCCCGATGTGCTAAGTAATTTGGACCTTGAAAAAATGGTGGATACCAATGACGAGTGGATTCTCTCTCGAACGGGTATTAAAGAACGCAGAATTTTGAAAGGTGAAGGATTGGCAACATCTGATATGGCTGTTGAAGCCGTTAGTGAACTATTAAGAAAAAGAGGAATTACTGCCAACGATCTTGATTTAATCATATTTTGTACGATTACTGGAGATAAAATTTTCCCATCATCTGCGTGTATATTGGCTGATAAAATTGGTGCAAAAAACGCATTTGGTTATGATTTATCCGCTGCGTGTTCGGGATTTTTATTTGGCTTAGAGACAGCTACCCGCTTTATTGAAAGTGGAAGATACAAAAATGTACTTCTAATTGGTGGTGATAAAATGTCATCCATAATTGATTATACAGACAGAAACACATGTATTATTTTTGGTGATGGATTGGGATGTGTGTTGTTAGAACCCACTGAAGATGATAACATTGGTATCATTGATTCTGTATTGAAGATTGATGGGAGTGGCCGTAATTACTTATACCAAAAAGCAGGAGGATCTCAATATCCACCTACACATGAAACCATTGACGCACGTGAACATTTTGTTTATCAAGATGGCAAAACTGTATTTAAATTTGCTGTAACAGGCATGGCTGATGTATCGGCACAGATTATGGAGCGTAACAATTTAACTGCTGATGATATTGCTTGGTTGGTTCCTCATCAAGCCAATCTTAGAATAATTGATGCCACAGCAGAAAGAATGGGTTTGGGCAAAGATAAAGTGATGATAAACATTGATCATTTTGGCAATACGACCAATGGTACCTTGCCTCTTCTTTTATGGGAGTGGGAAAAGAAACTTAAAAAGGGCGATAATCTAGTCTTGGCAGCCTTTGGCGGTGGTTTTACTTGGGGGGCAATTTATATCAAATGGGCATATAATTCATAAGCATTTATTTCTACTGATTTACAATAGAATAAGCCAAAAAATATAAATAATATTGAAATTTAATCTTAAAAAAATACATTTACAAGTCGTTTAAAACCGAAAGAAAAACATGGAATTAAAAGAAATAAAAGAGCTAATTAAATTAGTATCTGAATCTGATGTATCAGAAGTAGAAGTAGAACGCGGTGATTTTAAAGTTTCTATCAAAAAGGTAGAAGAAAAAACCACCATTATTCAACAAGCGGCTGCTCCGACAGTTCAGGCTTATGTGCCTGCTGCTCCTGTTGCTTCAGCACCTGCTGCACCAGCAGCACCTGTTCATACACCAGCTGCAAGCAATTTAATTACAATTAAATCGCCAATGATTGGTACTTATTACAAAACGCCTTCTCCTGATAAACCAGCATTTGTAAATGTGGGTGACGAAATAAAAGTAGGACAAGTATTATGTATTGTGGAGGCCATGAAATTGTTCAACGAAATCGAATCTGAAGTAGCAGGTCGTATCGTTAAAATATTGGTTGAAAACTCATCTCCAGTTGAATATGATCAGCCATTGTTCTTGGTTGAGCCTATTTAATTAGTAAATTGAAAATTAGGTAATTTTCCAATTTTTTATTTTCCAAATCATATAACATGTTTAAAAAAATACTAATTGCTAATAGGGGCGAGATTGCTTTACGTATTATTCGTACGGCTCGCGAAATGGGTATCAAAACCGTTGCGGTTTACTCTACTGCCGACAAAGATAGTTTGCATGTGAGATTTGCCGATGAAGCGGTTTGTATTGGTCCTCCTCCTTCAGCTCAATCTTATTTAAATATTCCAAGCATTATAGCTGCAGCCGAAATAACCAATGCGGATGCTATTCACCCAGGTTATGGTTTCCTCTCTGAAAACGCTAAATTTTCGCAAGTTTGCCGCGATCATGGTATCAAGTTTATAGGCGCCAGCCCTGAAATGATTAATTCAATGGGAGATAAAGCCAATGCAAAAGATACTATGAAAAAAGCAGGGGTTCCTGTAATTCCTGGTTCTGATGGATTGCTTGATAGCTTTCAAGATGGAATTAAACTAGCTGAAGAAATTGGCTACCCAGTTATCATCAAAGCTACTGCCGGTGGTGGTGGACGTGGTATGCGTATCATTTGGAACTCTGAGGAGTTTGAAAAACAATGGGACAGCGCCAAGCAAGAATCAAAAGCTGCCTTTGGTAACGATGGTATCTATATGGAAAAATATGTACAAGAGCCACGTCATATCGAAATACAGTTAGCAGGCGACCAATACGGAAAAGTTTGTCACTTAAGCGAAAGAGATTGCTCTATACAACGTAGACACCAAAAATTAGTTGAAGAAGCCCCATCTCCTTTTGTAACACCTGAGTTGCGCGAGAAAATGGGTGAGGCAGCTAAAAAAGGTGCTATGGCCATTGGGTACGAAGGTTTAGGTACCATTGAATTTTTGGTGGACAAAGACCGTAACTTCTATTTTATGGAAATGAATACCCGTATTCAGGTAGAGCATCCTGTGACAGAAGAAGTAATAAATTATGATCTTGTAAAAGAACAAATCCTAATTGCATCAGGCGTGCCAATTAGTGGCAAGGATTATTATCCAACCAAACACTCTATTGAAGTGCGTATAAATGCGGAAGACCCTTACAACAACTTCAGGCCAACACCAGGTAGAATTGATTACCTTCATAAGCCAGGTGGACCAGGTGTGCGTGTAGATACACATATCTATGCTGGCTATACCATTCCATCAAACTATGATAGTATGATTGCCAAAATGATTGTGAGTGCGCAAACACGCGAAGAAGCCATTATTAAAATGGAAAGAGCCTTGGGTGAGTTTATCATTGAAGGGCCAGGTTTAAAAACAACCATTCCATTGCAAATGCAATTAATGCAAAACGAAGACTTCAAAAAAGGAAACTTCACGACTGCATTTATGAATACCTTCGAGATTAAATAATTTATAAAGAAACAAGAAACGAAAGCTGCCTCCTAAGGGCAGCTTTTTTTGTTTGTATTAGCGCTAAAAGTATAGTCTTGTTAAATATGTTTTCACATAGTAGCTGCGCGATTAATCGAGCATCTACTATGTGTCAGGTCAGCTGAGTCGGCATTTGTTAGTTCGAGCGGAGTGGGTATTTGTCAGTTCGATCGGATTTGGTATTTGTCAGTTCGAGCGGAGTCGAGAACTGGTTTAGGGAAGAGCCTGTCTATGTCTCGACTCCGCTCGACATGACAGACTCCGCTCGACATGACAGACTCCATTCGATATGACAGACCCTGATTAGCGTGATTAATCGCGTCTCTAATAGGTTAATTTGATTCATCATATTTTGATATATCTAAGTAGAATAGCAAATAAAAAAATCCCGATTCAGCTATGAATCGGGATTTTTAAATAAGGATAATTATATAAATTATAATAATTCGTTTACATCATTGTATGGTAAGCCAAAAGCATCAGAAACACCTTTGTAAACCACTTTACCTTCAACTACATTTAATCCTAAACGTAATTCTTCGTTGTCTTTACAAGCTTGTTTCCAACCTTTGTTAGCCAATTGCAATGCATAAGGAAGTGTTGCGTTGGTTAAAGCCAAAGTACTTGTATAAGGAACAGCTCCTGGCATGTTAGCTACACAATAATGGATAATTCCATCAATTACATAAGTAGGATCTTCGTGGGTTGTAGGCTTACAAGTTTCGATACATCCACCTTGGTCAACTGCAACATCAACCAAAACAGTACCAGGCTTCATTAATTTCAACATATCACGTGTAATCAAATGAGGCGCTTTAGCACCTGGGATTAACACAGCACCTACTATTAAATCAGCATGTTTAACTGCTTCACGTACATTGTATTCGTTTGAGAAAACTGTTTTTACATTGGCAGGAAGGATATCATCTAATTCACGTAAACGAGGAATTGAAATATCCATGATGGTTACATCAGCAGCCATACCCGCAGCCATTTTAGCAGCTTGTGTACCTACAATACCACCACCTAAAATCAATACATTAGCAGGACGAACACCTGGAACACCTCCTAATAAAATACCACGTCCACCCATTGGTTTTTCAAGGTATTTAGCACCTTCTTGTATACTCATTCTACCAGCTACTTCACTCATAGGAACTAGCAATGGAAGAGAGCGGTCTTTTTTCTCAACTGTTTCGTATGCCAAACAAACAGCTTTGCTTTTTAGCATAGCGTGTGTTAGTGGTTCGTAACTAGCAAAGTGGAAATATGTAAACAACAGTTGATTTTCTTTAATTAAACCATACTCAAGTTCAATTGGTTCTTTTACTTTTATAATCATGTCAGCTTTGCCATATACTTCTTCAATGGTTTGAAGCATAGTAGCACCTGCTTGAGTATATTCTTCGTCACTAAATCCGCTACCGATACCAGCAGTTGATTGAACGAATAATTGATGACCAGCTTTGCTTAAAGCTGAAACTCCTGCTGGGGTTAAACCTACGCGGTTTTCGTTGTTTTTAATTTCCTTAGGAACGCCTATTATCATATGAATAAAATTTGTGTTGCAAATTAATTTTAAATCAAAGACTAAAAAATTATTTATTTTATGACTTTGATTTTCGAATTGGGTTTAGAAACCACCTCCATTACCCTCAGGTTGGAGTTTCACAGGTGAACTTGGTTCCTTTGGTTTGTCTAGTACCTCACCCTTGATGATGAGGGTAGTAGCAGTGCCAACATTTGAATTAACGGCAATGCTTTTGGCAAAAGGACCTTGGTACACACCTGAATTGTACATGGCTTTGATTTTAGATTTTTGACCAGGCATAATGGGTTCTTTGGGCCATTCAGGAGTAGTGCAACCGCAGCTTGGTTGAACACTTGAAAGAATCAATGGCACTTTTCCTTTGTTGATGAAAATAAACTCATAGGCAACTTGGCTTCCGCTCCAAACTTTACCAAAATCGTGTGTGGTTTTTTCAAACTCAATCACTGGTTTTTCTTTGGGTTCGGTTTGGGCAGTTAACTGGGTAAATGACCAAAAGGTTAAGATAAATACGATTATTTTTTTCATGATATAGTGTATGTTGATTTTACAAAAATAAAAAACCTGCACAAATATAATCATTCGTGCAGGTTCTGTATGTTTAAAAATATGTATTAATGACCCGCTGGCGCAGCAGCTGGTGCGTCATTAGGTTTAACAGTTCCTTTTAAATAAAGAATCACTGTAGATTTTTTAGCGTTACTCATAACAGTAACACTTTTAGTGAAATCTCCAGGGCTAGCAGCATTGTATGTTGCTTTTACGTATCCTTCTTTACCTGGTTTGATTGGCTCTCTGGTCCAGTCTGGAGTAGTACATCCGCAGCTAGCAGAAGCACTGGTAATGATTAATGGCTCTTTACCTGTGTTTTTTACCGAAAATTGGTAGGTAACTGGTGTTCCTTGAGGAATAGTTCCAAAATCATGCGTTTCTTTTTCAAATTTAATGTCTGCTTGATTAGGATTTTCAGGAGCAGCTGGTTGTGTGGTTGTTTGAGCACTAGCAATAAAGCCAACGCAAGCAATAAAGGCTGTTAAGATTAACTTTTTCATTTTGTATGTGTTTATTGTTTAATTGTTATAATTCCTTAGACAAAGGTTGTACCAAAATTTTTATTAAGCAAAAATTTCTTTTCAAACATAATGGATAATCAGTTAAATTTTTCTTAAAAGTATATTTATTTCAGTCTTTCTGGGGCTTTGATACAATGATAATGCATGGTTTGAATAAATAATATTCTGTAAATCAGCATTTGTGAGAAATTTTAAGTTAGGCTTGTAACTTAAGTTTCTTTATTTCGTAAAAGCTATCAGATAACAAATAATGACAGTTAAAGAATACAATACTTGCGTGGATTTGCATTCAGATGGTGTTTATCGGTTTATCCTGAAAAACATTAGGGACGATGATCGTGCCAAAGATATTGTACAAGATACTTTCGAAAAACTGTGGTTAAAAGTAAGCTCGATTGACTACACTACAGCTAAATCTTATTTGTATACAGCGGCATACCATACCATGATTGATGCCATTCGGAAGGAAAAGGTAAGCAGTGATATTGAAGCGGTAGAAATCTTTAGCCATACTCCTTCTAAACCATTTCATGATATCAAGAAAGTAATTGATAAAGCCTTATCTAGGTTAAATCACATTCAACGCTCTGTGATTATGCTGCGAGATTATGAAGGTTATAGCTATGATGAAATAGGGGATATTACAGGTCTGAACGAGTCGCAAGTGAAGGTTTATATATACCGTGCACGTATTGCCATGAAAGAGTATATTGTTAGTATTGATAATGTGGTTTAAAGATGCAGATTAATAGAAACAACTACGAGTTATACATGATAGATTATTTAGATGCAAAACCTAATGTTGAGCTTCAAGCGGAGTTAATGTTATTTTTAGCTAAAAATCCTGATTTGCAAGCTGAGTTTGATTTGCTTAAAAATTCAATTATTGCAGATCATGTACACTCTATTCCTTTTGAGTTTAAGCAAGAATTGAAGAAGCAAGAATTTATTCAAGTTTCACAGTATAATGAAATGTTGGTGGCAAAATTGGAAGGAGATTTGTCGAGGGATAAATTAATCAAACTTGATGCTGAAATACACAATTACCCTGAACTAAAACAAAGCTTCGAGCAGTTTCAAAAAACCAAGTTGACAGCGGAAGAAACCATAGTTTTTATACATAAATCTTCATTAAGGAAACGCGAACAAATTTTTGATTTGTCCACAAAGGTTCGAATGGTATCTTCCATAGCTGCCGCTTTTTTGCTTATTTTGGCTTTGTGGTTTTTTCAAAATAATAGAAATGAAAGTACAGTTTCATTTAGCAATATTATCAGGATAAATAACAAATTAGAGAAGCCATCAACCTCTGCAGGTAATTCAAACAATCAGGTTGAAACTATCACGCCTATTGCTATGGATAGAATCCAAAAGCGTAATGTGATTATACCTACTCCAAAAATCCCTTCAATAAAAACCCTTGATTTAGCAGTCACCATCATTGACAAGAAAGAAATGAATACATTGGTTGTTAAGTTTGCTCCATTTAACGAAAAAGAAATTAAGACCATTCAATTTGCTGTCAATACAAAATCGAATGAGAATGATTTGGAAGCCACAAATAATAATTACTTAAGTCCACAACAATATTTGCAAAAAATGATCAATGCCAATGCGCAAAATGCGGTTGTAGATCAAAACAAACCTAACTCGCTTGATGATAAAAATAATAGCAATATTGGTTTTGCTCTATTAGGATTATTTAATAAAGTTACTGGCTCTGATGTGAAACTCGTAAGAAGGTATGATAATGACGGAAACCTCACAGGCTATTCAGTTGCTGCCAATACACTTTTTGCAAATAGTAGATAGTTTTTTGTAACTATTTTAAAGCAACTACGTATAACAGATAAAATAACAAAACAAACATGAAAACAAATAAATTGAAAAATACATTAATGCTGTTTGCATTGGTTTTAGTGGCATTAAATGTGAAAGCACAATATTCTGAGAATTTAGATTATTTCTCGAAATTAGAGGTAAGTGGAAACGTTGATGTAATCATTATTCAATCTGAATCCAATAAAATTGAGTCGAAAAATCCAAACATGCCAATGAACTATAAATTGGATGGAAATAAATTGATAATTAAAGGATCAAACACTGATGAGAATATAATAGTATATGTGAAAAACCTTCAAGCAATAGAAACCTCCGGCTTGTCTAATGTTACTTCTAAAAATGAGATAAAAGCAAGTGAAAGATTTAGCATTGAAACTAGTGGTAGCTCTGAAGTAGAAATTACTTTGAATACACCTCTATTAAAGTGCGAAGCTACTGGATTATCCAAGCAAACAATAAAAGGTAGGGGTGATAAACTAGTAGTAGATATATCGGGTAATGCAGATTTGAATGCCTTTGAATTTATATGTAATGAAGCCATAGTGGATGCAAGTGGTTTGTCTGATTTTAATATTACCGCCAATAAGAAATTGGTTTTAGATGTAAGTGGTAGTTCAGATGGTAAGTATAAAGGTACCCCTGCTTCAAAAGTTATTTCTGTTACAGGTATGGCATCAATTAAAGCGATGGACGAAAACGAAACCTATAATGATGAAAGAACTGAAATGAAAGTAGGAGTGGAGGGAGATACTGTTGCCTTTGATATGGGGAATAAAAAAATAATTATTACTGAAAAGGGTAAAAACAATAAAGATGAGAAGGATGGAAAAACTTCAAATAATAGTAAAAAGTACAAAGAAATGAAGGATGTATGGAGTGGTTTAGAAATGGGTTTTGATAACTTAATTACACCCTCTGGTAAGTATTCATTTGAAAAACCAAATGACTATTTGAATACTCGTTTTGGAAGTTCTTATCATATTGGCTTGAATTTGTTTGAACCTGATTGGAAAATCATTGAAGGTCATTTGTCAATAGCAAGCGGATTGGGGATAGAATGGCAGTCATTAAAATTTGAAGGCAACAAGGTATTGTTACCTAAAATTACAAATGGTGTGGCCTTTGATACCAATACCTATAGTCTTACATATAATAGATTAAACCTTACAAGTTTTACCTTGCCTATTTTGGTTAAATTAAATTCTAATCCTAGTAAATCTGGAAAAAGATTTCATATAGCAGCTGGTGTTATTTTGAATTACACCCCATGGGCAACTGTCAAAATGGAAACAACTGCCAATGGATATAGCGATAAACGTGAGTTTGATTATGATAATAATATAAACCCATTAAGGGTATCGGCCACTGTTAGAATAGGTTATGGTTGGTTGAGGTTATTTGCCAATTATGGATTAACCCCTGTTTTTAATAGCGCTGCAATGCCCGATACAAGAACCGCTAGTGTTGGTATTACTGTTATACCTTTCTAAGATTTGGGAAGGTATTTGCAAAATACCTATCTTGCGAACAAATGAAAAGTACACGATTTTTAATAATATTTATCTTATTTATTAATATGCAATTATCAGCTCAGGTTTTTACCCGAGCTGATTTTGCTTATGCCAATCAATGGTATACTTATCAAATGGATACAACTCCTTCTTCGAAAATTAAATTTAGATTCACAGGGCCTAGCAATACATGGAATTTTACAACAGGACTAAAAAATCAGCGAATAGATTCTATTTTATTTGAAGATACAATTAATTATTCCAACAAACCTGTAGGATGTAATCTAGTACAAGTCACTAATGCTAGTATCAATTATTTGAAGGTGGATGCAGATGGGGTAAATGCCTTTTTAAATGTAGGAAGTTTTACTGATACCACAACAACTATAAAAAATCTTATCAATCAATACCCATTTCCATTGAGCTACTTGTCTGAAGTGAGAGATTCATTGAGGGCCTCAACCATTCAAAGTGTTTCTGAATTAGGCCTCAATAATCCATTGTATGATAGTTTGAAAACGGATATAAAAGTGTTTTTTCATACCCTTGTCGATGCAAGTGGACTGCTTATAACACCCAAGGGTACGTACGAGCAAACTTTGAGAGTTAGAAGCACCCAGCAACCCATTTATATGTTTTATGGTAGGAATAAAACATCAGGCATTTACGAACCATTAAATATTCCTATTCCAGGTGGAAATACTCTTGTAAATACCGATACCACTTATACTTGGTGGGTTTTTAAAAAGGGTTACTATGTGGCACAAGCCATAGTTAACAAAGAGCTCTTAAGCTTATCATATCTTGTAAATTCATCGCAAGGTGCTGCTTCAATTCCAAATATTCAGAGCAGCCATATAAATGTGTTTCCCAATCCAAGCAGTGGACTCTTAGTTATTGATCAAGGAAACTATTTATTTGAGAAATATTCTATAATAAATTCATTAGGTCAAAAAGTCCAAGAAGCTAGTTTTAGTTCAATAGTGGATGTTAGCAATTTGCCAGATGGACTATACTTTCTAAGTTTAAATACCCATAATGAGGGGTCCTTTACCAAAGCCTTTGTTCGGAGTCACTAAATTGCTTTATTTGCCAAAATGCCCTTTTCGAAAATAAATATTAGTTTTTATCCACTTTCTGAGCAAAATAGCAAAGCCGTTTTTTCTGTTATTATTCCTAGCTGGAATAATTTAGAAATGCTGAAATGCTGTATTCAATCGGTAAGGGAAAACTCATATTTTCCTCATCAAATCATAGTGCATGTAAACGAAGGCGTAGATGGAACCATTGATTGGATAAAAGGACAGAAATTAGATTATACCTATTCAATAAATAATGCTGGTGTTTGCTACTCGGTTAATGCTATGGCAGCATTGGCTAAAACTAATTATATTGTTTTTTTAAATGACGATATGTATGTGTGTAAGCATTGGGATAAGCCACTCTATGATTGTATCAAATCTTTACCGGATAATAATTTTTACTTATCTGGAACTATGATAGAGCCTGTAGCATCCTCTAATATATGCGCCATAGCTCCGCATGATTTTGGCCGCACTCCTGCTGAGTTTGATAAAATAGGTTTGGATACCTTTGCCGCTTCAACCAACA
>Ga0214921_10009528_pt1 | contig 12262 bp, 8 predicted proteins | sample LL1505_MetaG_FD_177992 | JGI IMG/M metagenome (GOLD analysis project Ga0214921, IMG submission 177992) | Freshwater microbial communities from Lake Lanier, Atlanta, Georgia, United States - LL-1505 | ecosystem: Environmental > Aquatic > Freshwater > Lake | place: USA: Georgia | collected 2015-05-28 | reverse complement strand
CAGTAAAATGGTCGTCGTGCGGTGACGTCAGGATTTGCATCCCCACTTCGAATCATACCGATTCGAGACATGGCAAGCGTAATTTAGCGCCTATGGGGCAAAGCCCTTTCGCTCTTTTCCTCCGCCAGCAGCGTTTTTCAGCCGCCTGTCAAATTTAGCTTCAGGCAGCCCGCAACTCGCTGCGGATGAAATCGGCCGCGCGTTCGGCGATCATCATCGTGGTCGCCATGGTATTGGCCGAGGTCATGGCCGGCATGATCGAGGCATCGACCACCCGCAGCCCCTCCATGCCATGCATGCGCAGCCTATCATCCACCACCGCCATCGGGTCATCGGCTGGGCCCATTTTGGCGGTGCCGATGAGGTGATAGGTCGTCACCCCATTGTTGCGGGCGAAATCGAGGAATTCATCATCGCTCTGCACATCCTTGCCCGGCAGGGTCTCGCCTTCGAGAAAGGGTGAGAGCTGGGGCGAATTCAGCAGCCGGCGCATCATTCGCAGGCCGGCTATATGCACCCGCCGGTCCATCTCATGGCTGAGATAATTGGGTTGTATTTCGGGGTCCACCCAGGGGTTGGTGCTGCGGGCGCGGACAAAGCCCGTGCTCTCCGGCCGGTGCTGCCAGGAGCCGGCGGAGACGCCGGGATAGTCATCGAGGATATAGGTCTTGCCAGGCTTGTAGCTGCCGGGGGTGAAGACGCATTGCAGGTCCGGCTGGTCCAGCCCCTCAAAGCTTTTCCAGAAGACATAGACATGGCTGGGGGCGGTGGCGAGGATATTGGGCCGGCCGGTGGCCCATTTCACCAGCTGCGTGCCCAGCCGCCAGCCGCGCGCCAATTCATTCAGCGTGATGGTGCCGGGCTTGGCGCGCATGATGAAGCGGCTGGCGTAGTGGTCGCGGAAATTCTCGCCCACGCCGGGCAGGATATGGACCGGCGCCACGCCCAGCTTTTGCAGCAGGCCGGCGGGGCCGATGCCCGAGATTTGCAGCAGGCGGGCGGTGTTTGCGGTGCCAGCGGAGAGGATGACCTCGCGCCGGGCGCGGATTTCGGTGCGCGGGCCATCGGCCGAGGCGGCATAGCGCAGGCCCACGCAGCGCTTTCCCTCGAAGAGCAGGGTTGTGGCGCGGGCATTGGTGCGCACTTCCAGGTTCTTGCGCGCCATGGCGGGGTGCAGCCGGCCGCGGGCGGCGCTAACCCGGCGGTTGTTCTGGATGATCCGCTGGTAATAGCCTACGCCGGCCTGGTTGCCGTTGTTGTAATCGGGGTTGCGGGGGATGCCCTGGGCCACGCAGCCCTCGATGAAGGCCTCGGAGACGGGGTGGAACCAGTCCATATCGGTGACCGGCATGCCGCCTTCGGTGCCGCGGGTGTCGTCGGAGACGCCCACGCGGCGCTCGGTGCGCTTGTAGTAGGGCAGGCAATCATCATAGCCCCAGCCGCGATTGCCGCGCTGGGCCCAGTTGTTGAGGTCATCGGGCTGGCCGCGATTGTAGATCAGGCCGTTGATCGAGGTGCCGCCGCCCAGCACGCGGCCTTGGATGGTGTTGATGCGCCGGCCGCCGGTCATTTCCGTGGGTTCGGTGCTGAACTGCCAGGAGACATCGGGGTTGGCGAGCGTTTTGGTGAAGCCGGCTGGCATATGGATCCAGGGGTTGCTGTCCATCGGCCCGGCTTCGAGGACGCAAATGGAATGCTTGCCATCCTCGCTCAGCCGGTCTGCCAGCACGGAGCCGGCGGCGCCGGAGCCCACGATGATAAAATCGAATGTGTCTGTCATGGCTTTCCCCTCGTTTGGGTCAGCCTAACCCGGGCTTTCGTTCACTGGAACCTCATGGGTGGCGGGATGCGCCATCCAGCGCTTCATCGAGCAGGGCCAGCAGGGCGGCGGCGAAGCTGCGCATATTCGCCACCCTGTCGCCATGGCCGGTTTCGATGGTGCGGACCAGGCTGATGGGGGCGCTCACCGCGATTCAGCTCAGCACCGCTGTGAATCAGCACCGAAGTGGGACCCCCTACGAATTCCGCATAAGATCCTGTAAGCGCTTGAAAAATTTTATTCGGGCTGGGGGCCCGATCGGCGCCGATTGGGACCCCGCCTGCACGCCATATTTCCAAGCCTGCTCAGGAGTTGAGAGGAAGTTACGGCCGGGGTCCCGCACAGTGCCGATTCACAGACTGATGCCACAACCCATGCAAGACGCCGCCTCGCATGTGCCGGTAAAGCCGCCAGCGGCGTGAGCGTCCTGGGGTACGGGGCTCCTACCCGAAAGCACTCGAAGGTCCTGGCGCGGCTGGTGGAGGGAAGAGCCCAGGAGGGCCTTTCCCGCCACCGAAGGCCCTGTAAGGGCGCCGCCCGCCTGTCGAGGCCGAACGCACTCAGCCCGGCTCAGCGGCGGCCTATCCCAACATCCCCGTTGGGAACGACACGACCCAATCCCCAAAAAGTACAGTAATTTCAGTGTGATATGAGAGGGCTATTGGTGGAGCTGAGGGGAATCGAACCCCTGACCTCGTCATTGCGAACGACGCGCTCTACCAACTGAGCTACAGCCCCGCCTCGCACCATCCAAGATGACCACTTGGAAGGCGGCTGTTTGCCCTCGCTCGACGTGCAAGTCAACCCAAACCGCCGCTTGTCGCCGTGGCAATGCAACCCTAGTTTGAACTTGCCGCCACCACAGCCACGGACACCGCTCATCACATGATCCTCGATGCTCTTTTCTTCCTGGTCCAGGCCGGGCTGCAATTGTTTTTCTGGGCGGTGATCATCGCCGCCATCATGTCGATGCTGATCGGCTTCAATGTGCTCGACACCCGCAACCGCATGGTTTGGACCTTGGCGGATTTCTTCGCTCGGGTGACCGAGCCGGCGATGCGGCCGGTGCGCGAGCGCCTGCCCAATCTGGGCGGCATCGATATCTCGCCCATGGTGGTGTTGCTGCTGGTCCAGGCCTGCATGCTGCTGGTGGCGGCGATTCAGAACTACATGATCCTGGGCGGTGTTTATTTCTGATGGTGGCGCGCATCATCGATGGCAAGGCCGTCGCCGCGCAGTTGCGGGCCGGTCTGGCTGCCAGGGTGGCGGCGCTGGGCTTTGCGCCGGGCCTCGTGGTGGTGCGGGTTGGCGAAGACCCGGCAAGCGGCGTCTATGTCCGCAACAAGGACCGCGCTGCGAAGGAGGCGGGCTTTGCCTCTCGTACTATTCACCTGCCCGAGGCCACCACCCAGGCCGAGCTTTTGGCGCAGATTGCCGCCCTGAACGCGGATGACGCCGTGGATGGCATTCTGGTGCAGTTGCCGCTGCCTGGCCATATCGACGCCCAGGCTGCGATCAACGCCGTGGCGCCGGAGAAGGATGTGGATGGCTTCCATCCGATCAATGCCGGCAGGCTGGCCTCGGGTCAGCCGGGGCTTGTGCCCTGCACCCCGCGGGGCGTGATGCATTTGCTGGCTGGCACCGAATTGCGCGGCGCCCGGGCGGTGGTGCTGGGCCGCAGCCAGATTGTCGGCCGGCCGATGGCGCAATTGCTGCTGGGGGCGGATTGCACCGTCACCATCGCCCATTCCCGCACCCGGGATTTGGCCGCCGAATGCGCCCGCGCCGATATTCTGGTCGCGGCCGTGGGGCGGCCGGAGATGGTGCGCGCCGATTGGGTGAAGCCTGGCGCCACCGTGATCGATGTCGGCATTAATCGTCTGGCCGATGGCCGGCTGGTGGGCGATGTGGCGTTTGACGAGGTGGCGGCCGTGGCCGGGGCCCTTACCCCGGTGCCAGGGGGCGTGGGGCCGATGACCATCGCCTGCCTGCTGGAAAACACTCTGGATGCGGCGCTGGCGCGGCGGGGCTGACGCCCGCCCGGCTCAGTGATGAAAAATATCAGGCTCGTCATAGCCCATGAGGTCGAGCCGGCCGCGGGCGGGCAGGAAGCGGAAGCAGGCTTCCGCCAAGTCGAGCCGCCCCTCTCGCTTGAGCAGGGCTTCCAGCCGCGCCCAGAGCGCATGCAGGTGCAGCACGTCTGACGCCGCATAGGCCTGCTGCTCGGGGCTGAGTTCGGCGGCGCCCCAGTCTGAGGTTTGCTGCTGTTTGCTGATTTCCACGCCGAGCAGTTCTTTGCAGAGATCCTTCAGCCCGTGCCGGTCGGTGAAAGTGCGCACCAGCTTGGCGGCGATCTTGGTGCATTTCACCGGCGCCACATCGATGCCCAGCGCATTGTGCAGCGCGGCCACATCAAAGCGGGCGAAGTGAAACAATTTGACGGTATTGGCGTCGGACAGCAGGGCTGAGAGGTTGGGTGCGTCAAAGCCCCGCCCGCCCAGGCTGGTGGGGATGAACTGCACCAGATGGGCCACGCCCGAGCCATCGGAGAGTTGCACCAGGCAAAGCCGGTCGCGCCGCGGGTCCAACCCCATGGTTTCCGTATCAACGGCAATGACGGGCCCGAGCGTGAGCCCTGACGGCAAGTCATGCCGATGGAGATGGATGGTAACGCCGTTCTGGAAGATGGTGCTCATGCAGGCCTGCTAGGCGGCGCGGGGATGAATGGCAAGCGGGCAGGAAAATGCCCAGGAAAGGACTCGAACCTTCACAACCTTGCGATCGCTGGCACCTGAAGCCAGTGCGTCTACCAATTCCGCCACCTGGGCACGTGGGGTAGGAGGGCCAATTAGGGGTATGACAGTGTGGCGTCAACCCACCCTGCGGCAGAGTCTTGCACTTGGCTGCGATGCGGGATGGCCATATGCAGGTGCCGCTGAATGTTCCGGGGGTTTTCGCGTGCAAAAAATCGCAACTGTCTTCGGCGGTGCCGGCTTTATCGGCCGCTATGTGGTGCAACGCCTGGCGCGGCAGGATTGGCAGATCCGCATCGCCACGCATGACCCGGCGGGGGCGCGGGTGGTGCAGACCTCCGGCCGGGTGGGCCAGATCGTCGCGCTGCGCGCCGATGTGACCGATGAGGCCGGTGCCGCCCGCGCGGTGGAGGGCGCCTCGCTGGTGATCAATCTGGTGGGCATTCTGGCCGAGAAGCGGCCCGGCGGCTTTCATGCCATCCAGGCCGAGGGGGCAGGGCGGGTGGCCCGGCTGGCGCGCGCGGCGGGGGCCGGACGGATGGTGCATGTCTCGGCCATTGGCGCCGACCCTGCCAGCGCCAGCCTTTACGCCAAGAGCAAGGGCGAGGGTGAGGCGGCAGTCTTCGCAGCTTTCCCCAATGCGACTGTCCTCCGCCCGAGCATTATTTTCGGGGCGGAGGACAAGTTTTTCAACATGTTTGCAAGTATGGCGCGGCTGCTGCCGGTGATGCCGGTGCTGTGCGGCGATACGCGTTTTCAGCCTGTCTGGGTGGGCGATGTGGCCGAGGCTGTGATGGAAGCTGCCACACGCGATGATGTGGTCGGCAAGATTTTTGAACTGGGCGGGCCGCAGGCGCTGAGTTTTCGGGATATTTTACGCTATATTTTGGAGGTGACCGGCCGCAAGCGCTGGCTGTTTGAGGTGCCGATGGGCCTGGCGCAGCTCCAGGCGCGGCTGGCCGAGAAGCTGCCCGGCAAGCCCTTCACCCAGGACCAATTGCTGATGTTGCAAAGCGACAATGTGGTGGCGGCGGGGGCTTTGACCTTGGCTGATCTTGGTATCGCCGCCCGGCCGATCGAGGCGGTGGTGCCGGGCTATCTGGCGCGGTTCAGGGTGGGAGGCGGGCGGAAGTCTTAGGTCCGAATCGGACTTTTAATTCTCCAAGGCCGCGAGATTTAGGTTTTTGGGTTTGGTTAAAGGTGTCATTAGGACATTCATTGTGTCCTATATGCTCATATTGCCCTTTTCGTGCCGAAAACTTCCTGTTATGGGCGCAGCACAACGCCCCGCTGGGAACGCACGCCATGGCCGAAAAAATGCTGCAATTCGTTCGTCTCGCGCAACAAACGCCAGATAAGCGCGAGGCCGCCGCCCGGCGGACCGATTTCAACGAGATCTATTCGCGTTTTGAGCCCGCCCGCGCCGCCGAACAGGCCAGCCGCTGCAGCCAATGCGGCGTGCCCTTCTGCCAGGTGCATTGCCCGCTCAACAACAATATCCCCGATTGGCTGAAGCTGACCGCCGAAGGCCGGATGGAGGAGGCCTATGAAGTGGCCTCCGCCACCAACACTTTTCCGGAAATTTGCGGCCGGGTCTGCCCGCAGGATCGGCTCTGCGAGGGCAATTGCGTTATTGAGAAGGGGTTCGACAGCGTCACCATCGGCTCGGTGGAGAAGCATATTGTCGAGACCGCCTTCGAGAATGGTTGGGTGAAGCCGCCGACGCCGCGGGTGGAACTGGCGCAGAGTGTTGCCATCATCGGCGCCGGCCCCGCCGGGCTGGCTGCGGCCGAGCGCCTGCGGGTGCGCGGCTATCAGGTGCATGTCTATGACCGTTATGACCGCGTGGGCGGGCTGATGATCTATGGCATTCCCAATTTCAAGCTGGAGAAGGAGGTCGTCCTTCGCCGCTGGAAGCAGTACGAGGCCGGCGGCATCCAGTTCCATCTCAACATGGAAATCGGCCGCGACATTACGCTGGCGCAGCTGCGCGAGAAGCATGATGCCGTGTTCATCGCAACCGGGGTGTATAAGGCGCGCGATATTGCCATACCTGGCTCGGAATTGCCCGGCGTTGTGGCCGCGCTTGATTACCTGACCGCGTCGAACCGCGACAATCTGGGCGATAGGGTGCCGGCTTTTGAGGATGGCAGCCTCAATGCGCGCGACAAGCATGTGGTGGTCATCGGCGGTGGCGATACCGCGATGGATTGCGTGCGCACCGCGGTGCGCCAGGGTGCTGCCTCGGTGGCCTGCCTCTATCGGCGCGACCGGGCGAATATGCCCGGCTCCATGCGTGAGGTGAACAATGCCGAGGAGGAGGGCGTGCGCTTTGTCTGGCTCAGCGCGCCCGAGAGTTTTGAAGGGACGGGCAAGGTGGCCGGGGTGCGCGCCACGCGCATGCATTTGGGCCTGCCCGACGCCACGGGGCGGCAGCAGGTGGAGCCGATTGCCGGGTCCAGCTTCGTCCAAAAGGCCGATCTTGCCATCAAGGCGCTGGGCTTTGACCCCGAGGATCTGCCCCGCGCCTTTGGCGAGGAGGCGCTGGCCGTCTCCCGCTGGGGCACGCTGAAGGTGGACCACAAGACGATGATGACGGCGATGCCCGGCGTCTTTGCCGGCGGCGATATTGTGCGTGGCGCCTCGCTGGTGGTTTGGGGCATTCGCGATGGGCGGGACGCGGCGGAGCAGATGCACCTCTATATTCAACACAAGGCCGCAATGGCCGTGGCGGCGGAGTAACCCCGATGACCCATGAATCCGGCGCCGAATTCGCCGCCAATTACCGCGCCAACCTCGCCACCCTGGCCGATGCGCATATCGACACGACCGAGCATGATGCCTGCGGCGTCGGCCTCGTCGCCGCTCTGGATGGCCGGGCCTCGCGCCAGGTTGTCCAGGCCGGCATTGATGCGCTGAAGGCGGTCTGGCACCGCGGCGCTGTCGATGCCGATGGCAAGACCGGCGATGGCGCGGGCATCCATGTTGAAATCCCGCAGGATTTCTTCGCCGAGGCGGTGCGCAATGGTGGCGATAAGCTCAAGCCTGGCCGTATTGCGGTGGGCATGGTCTTCCTGCCGAAGACCGATTTTTCCGCGCAGGAGCGTTGCCGCCAGATCTGCGAGACGGAAATCCTCGCCGCTGGCTACGCGATTTATGGCTGGCGTCAGGTGCCGATCAACGCCTCGGTGATCGGCGAGAAGGCCAATGCGACGCGGCCCGAGATCGAGCAGATTCTGATCTGGGACCCCGAGGGGCGCGACGATGCGACCTATGAGCGCGACCTTTACGTGATCCGCCGGCGGATCGAGAAGCAGGCCATCGCGGCGCAGATTCCGGAGCTGTATCTCTGCTCGCTCTCCTGCCGCTCGCTCATCTACAAGGGCATGTTCCTGGCTGAGGATCTGTCGGAGTTCTATCCGGACCTGACGGATGCGCGCTTCGTTTCGCGCTTTGCGATTTATCACCAGCGCTATTCGACCAACACCTTCCCCACATGGCGCCTGGCGCAGCCCTTCCGGATGATCGCGCATAATGGCGAGATCAACACCTTGCATGGCAATGTGAACTGGATGAAGAGCCACGAGACCCGGCTCGCCCACCCATCGCTCGATGCTTATATGGCCGATGTGAAGCCGGTGATTCAGGCCGGCAATTCCGACACTGCCTGCCTCGACAATGTGTTCGAGTTGCTGGTGCGCGGCGGGCGTGACGCGGCGATGGCCAAGGCGATGCTCATGCCGGAATCGCTGGGCAACAATGCCACCATGTCGCCGGCGCATCACGACCTGTTTCTCTATTGCAATGCGGTGATGGAGCCTTGGGACGGGCCGGCGGCGCTCTGCGCCACCGATGGCACCTGGGTGATCGGCGGTATGGACCGCAATGGGCTGCGCCCGATGCGCTATTCCGTCACCACCGATGGGCTGCTGATCGTGGGCAGCGAAACCGGCATGGTGAAGCTGGCCGAGCAGGATATCACCGCCAAGGGCCGCGTTGGGCCCGGGCAATGCATCGGTGTTAATCTCGACACCGGGCGGATGTATCTCGATGCCGCGCTGAAGGATGAGCTGTCATCCCGCAAGCCGTTTGGCAAATGGGTTGAGCGCACCACGCGCATTGATGAGATTGTCCGTCACGATCAGGCGGAGCCCACGCTCTATGCCGGCGAGGGGCTGCGGCGGCGGCAACTGGCCATCGGCACCACGATGGAGGAGCTGGAGACCATTCTGCACCCCATGGTGGAGGATGGCGCCGAGGCGGTTGGCAGCATGGGCGATGACACGCCGATTGCCGTGTTGAGCCAGCATTACCGTGGCCTGCACCATTATTTCCGGCAGATGTTCAGCCAGGTGACCAACCCGCCCATCGACAGCCTGCGCGAGACGCGGGTGATGACGCTGCGCACCCGCCTGGGCAATCTCGGCAATATCCTCGACGAGAACCCCGAGCAATGCGACATGCTGATGCTGGACAGCCCGGTGCTGAGCACCGCGCAGTTCAACGCCATGCGCGGCTATATGGCGGCCAGCGCCTGCGAGGTGGATTGCACCTTCCCCGTGGCCGAGGGCGAGCAGGGCTTGCGCCGGGCCATTGAGCGCATTCGGCGCGAGGCGGAGGAGGGGGTGCGCTCTGGCTCCGTGCATGTGATTTTGACCGATGAGAATCAGGGGCCCGAGCGCGCGGCCATTCCGATGATCCTGGCCGTGGGCGGCGTGCACACCCATCTGGTCAAGACCTCGCTGCGCACCTTCACCAGCCTCAATGCCCGGGTGGCGGAGTGCCTCGATGTGCATTGCTTTGCCGTGCTGATCGGCGCGGGTGCCACCACGGTCAACGCCTATATGGCGCAGGAGAGCATTGCCGACCGGCATCGCCGTGGCCTGTTCGGCGCGCTGACGCTGACTGAGGCGGTGGCGAAGTATAAGAAGGCGGTGGATAAGGGCTTGCTGAAGGTGATGTCCAAGATGGGCATCTCGGTCATCTCCTCCTATCGCGGCGGCATGAATTTCGAGGCGATTGGCCTCTCCCGCGCGTTGGTCAATGAGTTCTTCCCCGGCGTGCCGTCACGCATTTCGGGCATTGGTCTTTCGGGCATCGCCAAGCGCATTGTGGAATTGCATGGCCGCGCCTGGGATGCTGATGCGGTGGCGCTGCCGGTGGGTGGCCTGCACAAGCTGCGCCGCCGGGGCGAGGCGCATGCCTTTGACGGCCCGCTGATCCACACGCTGCAGGAGGCCGTGGCCGCCGACAGCTACCAGATGTTCAAGCGCTATTCTGAGGGTGTGCGCCGCGGCCCGCCGGTGGCGCTGCGCGACCTGCTGGATTTCCGTGCCGAGGGCCTCAAGCCCATCGCGCTGGAGGAGGTGGAGAGCATCACCGAGATCCGCAAGCGGTTGCTGGCGCCGGGCATCTCGCTGGGTGCACTCTCGCCCGAGGCGCATGAGACGCTCTCCATCGCGATGAACCGCATTGGCGCGCGCAGCGATAGTGGCGAGGGCGGTGAGGACCCGGCGCGGGCAAAACCGCGGGCGAATGGCGACAATGCCAATTCCGCCATCAAGCAAATCGCCTCAGGCCGGTTTGGTGTTACCGCGGAATATCTGAACAATTGCCGTGAGATCGAGATCAAGGTCGCGCAGGGTGCCAAGCCTGGCGAGGGCGGGCAATTGCCGGGCTTCAAGGTGACGGGGCTGATCGCCAAGCTGCGCCACTCCACCCCGGGTGTCACGCTGATCAGCCCGCCGCCGCATCACGATATTTATTCGATCGAGGATCTGGCGCAGCTCATCTATGACCTGAAGCAGATCAACCCTGACGCGATGGTCTGCGTGAAGCTGGTGTCGCGCTCGGGCATTGGCACCATTGCGGCCGGTGTGGCCAAGGCGAAGGCGGATGCCATTCTGGTCTCTGGCCATTCTGGCGGCACGGGTGCCTCGCCCATCACCTCGATCAAATATGCTGGCCTGCCCTGGGAGATGGGGCTGTCGGAGACGCATCAGGTCTTGCAACTCAACCGGCTGCGCCACCGGGTGCGGCTGCGCACCGATGGCGGCTTGAAGACGGGGCGTGACGTGGTGGTGGCGGCCATGCTGGGGGCCGAGGAGTTTGGCATTGGCACGGCCTCGCTCGTTGCCATGGGCTGCATCATGGTGCGGCAATGCCATTCCAACACCTGCCCGGTGGGCGTTTGCACCCAGGATGAGGCGCTGCGTAAAAAATTTGAGGGCACGCCGGAGAAGGTGATCAGCCTATTCTCCTTCGTGGCGGAGGAGGTGCGTGAAATCCTGGCCTCGCTCGGTTTCCGCAAGCTGACCGATGTGATCGGCCGCACCGATCTGCTCAAGCAGGTCAGCCGTGGTGCCGATGATCTGGATGATCTGGACCTCAACCCGCTATTGGTGCAGGCCGATGCCGGACAGCATGCCCGCTATTGCACGCTGGAAGGCCGCAATGAGGTGCCCGAGACGCTGGATGCCGACATGATCCGCGACGCGGCGCCGCTGTTCCAGCGCGGCGAGAAGATGCAACTGGCCTATAATATCCGCAACACTCACCGCGCCATTGGCACCAAGACCAGTGCGATGATCACCCGGCAATACGGCATGAACGGGCTGCAGCCCGGGCATTTGACCGTGCGGCTGCGCGGCACGGCCGGGCAGTCGCTGGGTGCCTTTGCGGTGCGCGGCCTGAAGCTGGAGGTCTTTGGCGATGCCAATGATTATGTCGGCAAGGGGCTTTCGGGCGGGCAGATTGTGGTGCGGCCGGCACCTTCCTCCACGCTGGTGTGGAATGAGAACACCATCATCGGCAATACCTGCCTGTATGGTGCCACGGCGGGTGAACTCTTCGCCGCCGGCCAGGCGGGGGAGCGCTTTGCGGTGCGCAATTCCGGTGCGACGGCGGTGGTGGAAGGCACTGGCGCCAATGCCTGTGAATATATGACCGGCGGCACGGTGGTGATTCTGGGGGCGACGGGCGATAATTTTGGTGCGGGCTTCACCGGTGGCGCGGCCTTTATCCATGATGCGGACCTGACCTTCGAGAAGCGGCTCAACCCCGAAACCTTGCTGTGGCAACGTCTGGCCTCTCCGCATTGGGAAGGCGTGCTGAAGGGGCTGATCGAGAAGCACGTGGCCGTGACGGGCAGCCGTTTCGCTGCCCGCTTGCTGAATGACTGGGCGGCGGAGCGCGACAGCTTCTGGCATGTTGTGCCGAAGGAATACGCGAAATATCTGCCCCGTCCGATGGCCGAGGTGTCGCAAGCGGCCGAATAAGGCTTGCGCCAGGGGGGCGGTGTCGTCATGTCAGGGGAATGAAATATTCCCCCTTCTCGATGCCCCTGATGATGGCCCGGCTCTCACTCGCTTCCTGGGAGACCATCATGCATCGCACCCGCATGATGGCGGATGGCAGTTGTACGGCCGCGGAATATCAGCGGATGGGGACTGAGAAGCTGGCCGCCATGCAGAGCAGCGCTGCGGCGATGATGGCGGGCGGCAGCCAGGTGGCGATTTTGGCGCCTTTTGTGACCAAGGCGCGGGCTAATGCGCGCAGGCTGCGTGGGGGGTAGTGCTGGTGGCCCCTGGGAGGGGCGCTGCCCCTCCCAGACCCACCCCGCCAGGGGCGAGCCGCCCCTGGACCGTCGTTGAGTGAAGCAGCGTCCGGGGAGGGCAGAGCCCCATAGGCG
>Ga0214921_10009527_pt1 | contig 12264 bp, 7 predicted proteins | sample LL1505_MetaG_FD_177992 | JGI IMG/M metagenome (GOLD analysis project Ga0214921, IMG submission 177992) | Freshwater microbial communities from Lake Lanier, Atlanta, Georgia, United States - LL-1505 | ecosystem: Environmental > Aquatic > Freshwater > Lake | place: USA: Georgia | collected 2015-05-28 | reverse complement strand
ACGGCTCGTGCCTCACCGCCCTTGACAGATTTTGAGCAATATTCTAAAAAGCATTTAGGAGTTGATTCCAAAAAAATGTATATTTGAATAACAGAAAAGAAACAGACAGAGTTTAGTTTACACTCCCGAAAAAATTAGAGATTTTTCTTCAAAATAATGGTTATAATTATGATGGAACAAAAGATACTGATAATGATAGATCTACCAATAATAAAACAGCAATATCATTGGCGTCTAATAACTTATGGAAATCTACAGGTTTAAATGCAACCATTGGCAATAGAGCTAGTTATTCTGCTTATATTAACCTTTCTGGTTTTTCAGCTTTGCCTACTTCTTTTAGACTTGATGGAGATTTTTCAACAATATTAAACACCAGAACATTTATATGGACTTCATTATCTACAGATGCTAACAATGCTAGATTTTATGTTATAGGTGATTACTCAAAAAAGACAGGTGCCTCTGTAAGATGTTTAAAAGATTGATTTCTTGAATAGTAAACTAAAATTACTTTAAGTTACGAAAAGGCGAGGTGTGAAAACCTCGCCTTTTTTTGTATAATAAATTTTTAATACTTTTATTTTATAGTTTCATTTCACCGAAATTATTAACTTATCCCTTACTTTTCTATACAAATATACTACCTTTGAACAAATTTTTTAAGGGTTCAATTTACATTTCTATCAAATTAAATGAAAAATAATTTATCGTTTCTTTGTGCTTTTTTGGTAAGCATAAGTGCTTATTCTCAGCAGGTTAAAATAAATATTACAGGCACTTTGGTAGATGAAGAAACCTCCAAACCTATTGAATATGCCGCTATTAATATTATTTCAAGCCCTGATAGTGCCAAACTTGGTGGTACCGTAGCCAATGAAAAGGGTGAATTTATTGCCAGAGTTGGAGCAAATAAAAAGTTTTGGTTAAAAGCTATGTTTATTGGCTACAAAACTACTTTTTTAGGTCCTTTTGAATCTAAAAATGAAGATTTACAATTGGGAATTTTAAAAATGAAAGCCATCGTTTTTTCTTCAAAAGAAGTGGTAATTGCTGCTGAGCGAGAGGATGTGCAAATAAATGTAGACAAAAAAGTGTACAGTGCCGAGAAAAATATTGCATCTGCAGGTGGAAATGCAGTGGATTTATTGAACAATATTCCTTCGGTAGCCATTGATAATGATGGCAATGTAACTTTAAGAGGTAGCTCGCAAGTGATGGTTTTTATTGATGGCAAACCGAGTACTGCTTCTCAAAACAATGCACAAGCTATTCTGAGTCAAATTCCTGCATCCAACATTGAAAGTGTAGAAGTGATTGCCAATCCTGGGGCTAGTTTTGATGCACAAGGCATGGCGGGAATTATCAATATTAAACTAAAAAACAAAGTAAAAAAAGACGAAACCAACGGAAGTATTACTGCAGGAGTAGGCACAAGAGACAAGTACAACATTAGCGGAGCCATTAATAACAACAAAGGAAAACTAAGCACAGGTCTTAGTTATTCATTTCGTCACAACCCTATGTACAACAAAATGACCCAATACCGACTCACTTCTGTTTCAGATACTGCGCTGAACCAAAGTAGTGATGGGATTTCTAAAAAAAGTTCACATAGTGCAAGATTTTCAAGTGATTACACTTATAATAAATTAAATAATACGTCATTTACTTTGCTTTATTCTTATTCGGAAGATCCATATCCTGAGGATGTAAATATTCTTTTTTCAGTTCAAAATGTTCCTTCTTACAATATAGTGAGAAAAAATTTCAGCAATTCTTTTATTCATAATATTGAATCTGGACTTAGTCACAAAAAGACTTTTGAAAAAGCAGGCAAGGAGGTCAATTTTGGTATTTCATATTCTAAAGTTGCCAATGCTACAAGAGGTCAATATGCTCAAGATAAGAGAGATGCAAACAATGTGAGTTTAAATACTCCTTTCTCTCAAACAATTAATGGTGATTTAAACACCGAAACTGGAATAGCAAATGTTGATTATGTGACGGTTAATAGTAAAAATTTTAAAATTGAAACTGGTGTAAAGGCCACATTAAGAAATATTTCAAACAATTTTAATCTAAATGTATTGCCTGCTTTTAAAGGAAATTCATATTTTGGAGGAGATTTCACCTACCAAGACCAAGTATATGCTGCCTACGGACAACTAAACAATTCCGCCACCAAAAATAAATTACAATTTGTGGCTGGCTTAAGGGCAGAACAAACTTTCATTAATACGCTAAATTATAACGATGCCTATTTGAATTTTTTCCCCAACTTAAACACAAGTTATAAATTAAAAACAGGAAATGATATTCAACTTACTGTTGCAAGAAGGATTAACCGACCAAGAGCAGCACAATTGAATCCATTTTTAGATTGGAATGATTTTCCATATACCGTAAGAATGGGAAATCCTGCTTTAAGACCAGAAAAGGTGTTAAATACAGAGTTAGCCTATATTTTAACCAAAGAAAAAATCACATTTACCGTTACAGGATATTACAGATTGATTACCAATTCAGTACAATATTATAGAATAATTGATAGTATTGGCAATACCAATCTAACTTTTAGAAATTTTAATAATTTAAACAATTCAGGTTTAGAAGTAATGTCCAAAAATAACTTTAAGAAATGGTTTGATATTACCACTACTTTAAATGTTTTTCAAGCATCTCTAAAAGGCATTGACCCTTCAGGAAGAGATATTTCATTTAAAACATTTACATGGAATATTAAATCAATGGCTAATTTAAGATTGCCAAAAGGAATTAATTTTCAGGCAATTGGCAATTACAATGGCAAAAATGTGGCAGGACAAGGAACTGTTTTGCCTATGTATGGGGTAGATATGGCTTTGAAAAAAGACTTTCTTAAAAATAAAGCTCTTACTGTAAATCTCACCGTTTCAGATGTATTTAATATCAGAGAGTTTAGGTTAACAGGTAAAACTCCTTATTTTGAACAAGATTTAATGAGAAAACGAGAATCCAGAATTGGCTTTATAACAGTTACTTATAAATTTGGAAAGGCAGATAACAAATCAGCTAAAAAAGTAGAGCGTCAAGCAGAAGATAACAGTGGGGGAGGGTTTTAATTTTAGTAATTTTGCTGTTTTTATACACAACATCTTTTAAGTAAATCTGTTATTAATAAAAATAGTTAAAACTTGATTAAATATTTACTATTTCCTTTTCTTCTTTTTTCCTGCAACACGCAAGTCAAAGACAATCTTGCACCAGAAATTGGGAAAAAATATACCTATAATACTCCTTCTTATTTTGGTGATTATTTGTTACCAACCAACAATATTGCCACAGAAGAAGGTATAGAGCTAGGCAGAAAACTCTTTTATGAACCTTTGCTCTCTGCAGATAATTCTATTTCTTGTGCCTCATGTCATATTCAAAGTGCTGCTTTTTCTGATCCTGGTAAATTTAGCGATGGAGTAAATGGAAAATTAGGAACCAGAAATTCAATGTCATTGGCTAATTTACTTTGGCAAAAAAAGTTTTTTTGGGATGGCAGGGCTTCTAGTTTAGAACAACAAGCTTTAATGCCCATCCAACATCCGGATGAAATGAACCAAACATTGGCTCAAACGGTAAGCAAATTACAATCTTCCGTAGTTTATTCCTCATTATTTAAAAATGCTTTTGGTTCTGAGGTAATTACAGCAGAAAATATTGCCAAAGCCATTGCTCAGTTTGAAAGAACTTTGATTTCTAGCAATTCAAAATTTGATCAATTTTTGAGAGGAGAAATTCAACTTTCGGCAAGTGAAGAACGAGGAAGACAATTATTTTTCACACATCCAATTGCAGAATCTGGGCTTAGAGGCGGTAACTGTGGCGATTGTCATGGAGGAAATTTGGTTGGTAATGGCTCGTTTCACAACAATGGTTTGGATAGTATTTTTTCAGACTTGGGAGTTGAAAATCAGAGCAAAAGTATTTATGACAGGGGTGTTTTTAAAGCTCCATCACTTAGAAATATTGGATTTACAGCACCATATATGCACGATGGTAGGTTTACTACCTTGGAAGAAGTCCTTAATCATTACAATGGTCACTTAAAACAAAGTCAAACCTTAGATCCTTTGATGTTTGTAAGTAATGAATTAGGTGCCAAGACTTTAAAGCTAACTGAGAATGAGAAAAAAGATATTATTCAATTTTTAAATACCTTGAATGATACTATTTTTGTAACCAATCCTAAGTTTTCAAAACCTTAATTTATGAAATTAATTCTATTTTCTTTTATTACTTCTTTCGTTTTTTATTCTTGCTCTAAAGACGCAGAAATAAAACCAGATGAAACTATGCTTTCGCTTCATTTTAAGCATTTTATGGGCAATGATTCTTTAAAATTAAAATCAACTTATTATCAAAATGCTGCAAAAGATTCTTTTTCAGTGAGTTCATTTCGATATTTTGTAGGGAAAATTAAAGGAAAATCGTCACAAAATAAGCAATGGATTACTTTATCAAATAATTATTTTTTAATAGATGAAGAATTTAATAAAGAAATTTCAGCATTAAATATTCCTTTTCAACAGTATGATTCTCTGCTTTTTGAAGTAGGAGTAGATAGTGTAAATACTTATCAGTCAGATTTTAAAGGTGATTTATCGCAAAGTACCGGCATGTATTGGGAATGGAACAAAATGTATATCCATTTTATGCTCGATGGATATTATAAACAAACTTCAACTTATTCAAGAGGTTATGTATTTCATTTAAGTGGATTTGAAAATGTGCAAAAAGTAAAACTTTCTATGTCGGATATTGTATTTGCAAAAAACAAGCTCACCACTTTAAATCTAAAAGTTGATATTTTAAAGTATTTTGAAAAACCACAATTAATTGATTTTAATACTTATAACAACGTAACAACAGGCAAACAGGCCCAAGAAGTTGCTCCTAATTTAAAATCAATTTTTAGTATAGTGAATTGATTTTACAATTTTAGATGGGTAATAGTATACAAAAAACTGCCACGAATTCACGAATTAAAATTTAATTCGTGAATTCGTGGCAGAAATTAAAGTTTTCACGAAGTGAAAAATAAATATTTTTACAAATTCACAAATTGAAAACTACGTTTTCTTTAAAATATTTTAAGTGTAAAATTAGCATTAATGCACCGGCAATAAAAGTGATTGATACACTTCTTCATACATTGGCACTATTTCTTTTACATCAAATTTAAGTGCTTGAGCAAGTGCATTTTTCTTAAATGTGCCAAAGTTATCTTCATTCAACACAAACAATGCATTTTTTGCCATGTCTGCAACATCGCCAATTTCGCTTAAAAAACCTGTTACTCCATGAATATTCACTTCAGGAATACCACCTGCATTGGATGAAATTACAGGCACCTCACAAGCCATTGCTTCTAAAGCTGACAATCCAAAACTTTCTTTTTCAGAAGGTAATACAAATAAATCAGCTACAGAAAGCACTTCTTCTACGGCTTCTAATTTTCCTAAAAATCTTACATCTTCGCAAATATCCAATTCACGACTCAGTTGTTCCATTTTGGCTCTTTCTGGGCCATCGCCAATTAGCAAAAGTTTGGCTGGAATTTCTTTTCGTACAATTGAAAATATGGCCAACACATCTTCAATTCTTTTTACTTTTCTAAAATTAGAAATATGAATTAAAAGTTTTTCTCCTTGTGGGCAAATAGCAGTTTTAAAATGGTCTTTTTTTAGTTTCTTAAATCGTTTTACATCAACAAAATTTGGAATAACTATAATTTCCTTTTTTATATTAAAATGATTGTAAGTGTCTTTTTGTAAATCTACTGATACAGAGGTTACTGCATCAGATTTATTGATACTAAAAGTCACAACTGGGGTGTAAGTAGAATCTTTGCCCACAATTGTAATATCAGTACCGTGCAAGGTGGTTACAACAGGAATTGAGATATTTTCTTCTGCTAAAATTTGCTTCGCCATATAGGCTGCAGATGCATGTGGAATGGCGTAATGAACATGCAAAATATCTAGTTTTTCATGTTTTACTACATCTACCATTTTACTTGCCAAAGCTAGCTCATAAGGAGGATATTGAAAAAGAGGATAAGAAGAAATACTTACCTCATGATAAAACATATTGGTGTTAAAAAAATCAAAACGTGATGGTTGGGTATAAGTAATAAAATGAACTTGATGTCCTTTATCGGCAAGAGCCTTACCTAACTCAGTGGCCACCACACCACTACCACCAAAAGTGGGATAACAAACAATTCCTATTTTCATTTTTTTTTGTTAGTATTATGTACAAGGTACAAGGTACAAGGTACAGAGTACAGAGTACAGAGTACAGAGTACAGAGTACAGAGTACAGAGTACAGAGTACAGAGTACAGAGTACAGAGTACAGAGTACAGAGTACAGAGTATAGAGTATAGAGTACTTAGTATTGAGTACAGGATATTTTAACCTTTAACCTTTAACTTTTAACTTTTAACTTTTAACTTTTAACCTATCACCTATCACCTATCACCTATCATCTATCACCTATCACCTATCACCTCTCACTTATCACCTCTCACTTATCACCTAAATCAAACTCCTTCAGCTACAACTTCTTGTACTTCAGGAATCATTCTTTTTAATAAATTTTCAATACCTGCTTTTAAAGTTACAGTTGATGACGGACAACCACTGCAAGAACCTCTCAGCGTTACTTTAACAATTCCATTCTCAAATGAATGAAAAGTAATTGCTCCACCATCTTGTTCTACTGCAGGGCGAACATATTCATCCAACAACATTTTGATTTTGCTATCAATTTCAGGCTCATTTTCAATAACTTCTTTGTTTTTTACTTCATTTAAAAGTGCTTTACCTTCTTCAAAAAAGCCTTTGATAAATGGTTTAAGAATAGGAATTAAATCATTCCAATCAGCTAAATGGTCTTTTGTAATAGTAACAAAATTGGCAGAAACAAATACTCTTTGTACAAAATTAAATTTGAACAATTCAGTAGCCAATGGCGATGCCAAGGCTTCAGTTGGTGTGGCAAAATCAAGATTTTCACCATCGGGCATCAACATAAAATCAACCACAAACTTCATACTGTTTGGGTTAGGATTTGATTCTGTGTAGATTGTAATTAATTTAGGGCTATTGTTTTCCATATTTTTATTAAAAATTATTTAGAGTTCACTTTTTCACTTACAAAATAAATACCTGTAAGAGCCATCCAAAAAAGCATGGCTACAAACTGGTGCAATACACCAAATATAAGCAACAAATGTTGAAAAGGAGAATACATAACAGTAACTATACCCAATAAAGTTTGCAAAATCACAAAAAATACTGGAATTATTTTTATGTAAGTAGGTAAAGTAGTGTTTTTTAGCTGTGTATACCAATAAATACAAAGTAAACACAATACATAAGCAAAGCCTCTGTGCACAAATTGCACGCTCTGCGGATGATTGATCCATTTAAAAATACCCCATTCATCACCACCTTCAGGGAAAATGGATGTAGGACTAAGCAACGGCCAGCGAGGTGCTGTAGGACCGGCATGCAAACCTGCCATAAATGCTCCATAACAAAGTTGCACAAACAATAATGAAATAAGTACTATTAAAAGTTGGTTTATTTTACTTGAAAATGAATACTTTATAGTAGGAAATGCATATTGAATATAAAATTTCCAAAGTAATGCTACCAACAACATAGCAGTGGAGAAATGCAAACATAACTTAAAATGATCTACATATAAACTGGTTTCGTTAATGCCACTTTTCACCATTATCCAGCCTATAGCACCCTGAAATCCACCTAAGATAAATATCCAAACCAATGATTTGATTTGAGTTGTTGTGAAAGATTTCTTCACTAAAAAGTATAAAAAAGGTAAGGCAAACACCATCCCAATTGTTCTTGCCCACAAACGATGAAAATATTCCCAAAAGAAAATAAATTTAAAATCACTAATTGTGAAATAATTGTTTAAATGTTTGTATTGACCTATTGTTTGGTATTTTTGAAAAGCAATTTGCCATTCTGCTTCGTTGAGTGGAGGTAAAAAACCCAAAATTGGTTTCCATTCTGTAATGGAAAGTCCTGAACCTGTTAGTCGAGTAATTCCACCCAAAAGTACTTGCACAAGGGTCATTATCAAACCTGTTAACAACCAGTATTTTATAAGTTTTTCTTGCTTCATTATTTATATTCCCCCATTTATAGTACAAAACTAATCTTACATTCGAATAACACCAACGAATTTTAATTTGTTTAGAAAAATATTCACTATGTTAAATCAATATTTATCTTTTCAATAAAATATAGTTTTTAGGATTGAGGTCTTCTGTGGGATATGATTTAGAGGCTGTACTTCCTTTTTCATTTCTCTCTTTTTCAATATCTACTAAGTTATTTCTTCCTTTGTAATCTGTATATTCAAAATAATAAAGTCCATCTGGTAACTCACTTAAATTGCCTTCATTGGGGGTTCCATCCCAACTACCGTCCCATTTGTCTTTTTTATAAACCAAAAAACCATTCAAATCAAATATTTTTACACTTCCAGGTCTTTTTATGTCGTAGTTTTTTACATTGTAAATATCATTTTTACCATCTCCATTAGGTGAAAATGCTTCATATTCGAAATAAGCAGGATTGTATTTTCTGCCAATATTTTGATTTTCAAATGTTGTTACAAACCCATTTGAATCAGTGATTTGTATAAATTGTATTTCTTCAAAATCATCAAATGCAATGGTTTCATTAAAGGTTTTTAAGTTTTTTTCATAATTTCTACTTGTTTCTGAGCCTATTCCATTTTTACCAATATATTCAAGTTTAAATGGTTTTTTACCTAAAGAACGAATGGCAATTTCGTTGGTAGATTCATTTAAAACATAGGTAATATTAGGTTTAATATTGTAATCTTTTGATGTAGTAGATGTAGGGCAGCTAGTTACATAACCTGTTACAGAAACGGTTACTTTACCAGAAAAACCTTCATTCCAAGTAATATTAGATGTTTTGCTAGAATCTAATTTAGTAGTAAATGCATGAGCAGGAGAAATATTCCATTTGTATTTTGTAATGTTGATACCAGCAATTATGGCATCTGCTTTAAACACTTTGTCTTCATTTTTAATATCCTCTGTATTTTCTCCCAAAAGCAAATTAGGAATGTAACCTAAATATCCAACCTGAGAAGTATCAACATTAATATTCCAGCTATTGTTACTTGCATTTACAAATCCAGTGGCATCTTGAATGGTGTAATTATATTTTCCTGGAAAAAGATTAATACTGTCGCCGATAATTGCAAGAGTGTCTTTTTTCAAGGTGTTAGTATTTGTTACTATCACTTTAAATGGTGCTTTGCCTTGATTTACAGATACTACCACTTTTCCTTTTACGCCTTTGCAACGAGGGAAAGTAGTGACAGTAAAGCTAGATGAAACTGTATCTAAGGTGGTGGTAATTGTTTTACCATCCCAAATAGTTTGTATGGTATCCACATCATTTACTTCAATTCCACTTAAAGTAACTCCGCCAGGCATTTTAATAATGGCAGTGTTTGTGCTGGTCACTTTGTTGAAAACCAGACCATTGTATTCGTATTTGTAGCTAAATGGTGCTGAACCAACCATTTGTAAGGTTGCATTGGCAGAATCTCCATAATACAATGATGGATTTCCTTTATAGCTTAGTTTTGCAGTTCCAGACCTAGCAAATTGAGCAGTTATGGAAGTATCAGTAGCACAACCTAATGTGTCAATCGCGATTACACCAATATTGATTTTACCACTAAAATTATTGTCAAATTTAAAATTAGTTGATGCCGAGTCTTTTACAAAAAAACCTGCATTGGCTTTATTTACCGTCCAGATATATTTATTAGCTCCATTAATACTATTTTTTATACTCACATTCATCACAGAATCACTTGCCGAAAAATAAGTTTTGGTAATACTTGCAATTTCAGGAATAGTAATTTTTGAAAAAGGATTGGCAAGAATTTCAAATGGATATTTTGCAGAAATATTTCCATCACCGTCTTTTGCCACAATTTCATATTTACCTTCGGATAATAAAGTGTCTGATTTTGAAGTAAATAAGGTGTTTGTTGAACTACCTTCTACATTGATGTTGTAGGTAATAGGTGATTTTCCTATTCCTGTAAAATTTGCTTTACCTAATTTACCAGCACAAGGTGCGTTTGTAGTAATTAAAGTTGAAATTTTAATACTTCCTGACTGAATTTGAATAGTATCAGTTTCAGTTCTGGAAATAATTCCACTTCCATCTGTAATACTTAAAATTTTAATATATCCAGTGCTTGAAGTTTTAATTTTTAATCGGTTAGAGTTGATATTCAGCACAGAATCAACATTTGAGTTGTATTCAAATACCACTTTAAATGGTGCCTGACCAACCAAATCTATTTCTACACTATCTCCCAACTCTACGTTTGATTGGGCTGCACTAATTTTTATAACTGGCTTAATTTCTTGTAGATATGCTACCGAAGTATCAGAAATACAACCATTTTTAGTTATCACAATTGCTTTTACTTTTACTTTTCCTGAAATAGAATCGGTTAAATTAATAGTAGCGGTAGTGCTTGAATCTTGTGTAGAAATGAAACCTGTTGTAAACCAACGTGTTTTAACAATATCTGCGTTATTTGAAATAGATAATTTAAAGTATTTGTCAGTTGCTAAAACACTGTTAGTGTCTGATTTTATGATAGTTGGAATTGGCACAGCCAAACTACTATCTTTTATACTGAAAGTAATAGGAGTGAGGGCATCACTGTTTTTATCTTTTATGTTTGCTATGTAATCTCCTGGTAATAAATTATATACAAAACTAGAATCGGAGGTTTGCTCAGGAATATTGATTGTACCATTGGTTGATGTTTTGGTAATGTTAACAGTAAATGGTTTTTGATTCCCAATTACCTTAAATTCAACTTTTCCTAGACCGTTTTTACAAATTGGACTTTTTGTGAAATAGCTTGTTTTGGTTAAAGTATCAAATTCTACAGCAAATGTTTCATTGATAAGTTGAGTAACATTACTTGCATCTGCTATTGAAATTAAATTATAAGTATTTGCTTTATAAATATTTAACGAGTAAATGCTGTCTGTAATGTTGGTAATTGAATCATTGTTTATTTTGATTTTAAAAGGCTTTGTACCAACCAAATTCATAAGTATTCGAACTGTATCGCCTTTGTTAATTTTATAAACGGCTGATAATGGAGTAGTAAATGAAAAACTTGGTTTAATTTCTATTTCAACTGCTGGCGAAACAGCCGAAGTACATAAATCATTGGCAACAGTATAAGTTACACTTGGTTTACCACTGTACTTTTTGCTAACACTGAAATTGGCAATACTATCACCTGAGAATGAACCTGCTACTGCAGGATTAACAAACCAATTTGTTTTTGTAATGGCATCAAAACTAGAGGTTTTGATGTCGTTTTTGGTATTTCTAACGAAGGTAGAAGTTCCAATTATGTTTGCTTTTTCAAGAATTAATGAACTAGGTAAGCCATATACTTCAACTGAAACCATGTTTTTGTTACTAAAGCATTGGCTAACAGAATCTTGGTAGCTATAATAGTAATTTTTAGCACCAGTTGTTAAAAGTACAGGAATTGGGGCAGTACTTAATTTTGCCAAACTATCAGTTCCATGCCAAATTAAAGCAAATCCTTTTTTATTTGAAATATTTAAAGGTTTTGAAGTGCCTGTGATACAATATTTTATAGTGTTATTGGTGTCTTTAATTATAGGATTATTGCTTACAAATAAATCTACAGAAGCAGAATCTTGGCAATTATTGGCATCTGTTCCCCAAACCGTGTAAAACTTAGGTATATTGGCTACAAATTTTTGATTATTGATAATGCCATCACTCCAATTGTAAGTGGTGGCTCCTGAAGCAGTAACGAATATTGAATCACCTTTACAAACTTTTGATTTAGAAACAGTTGCAGTTACATTTGGTAATGAATTAACTGCCAAACTAATTGAATTTGAATTTTTACACCCATTGGCATCCGTTCCTGTTACAACATAAGTTTGATTTGCTGTTGGTTTAAATGCTTTATTATCAATCACTAATGGCGACCAAGTGTAAGTAACAGCACCTCCACCAAACAATTTCACAGAATCGCCAAAGCAAACAGGGTTTTTACTTGCAGATGCAGTTACAGTTGGTAAACCATTGATTACGAATTTAATAGAATCTTTTGCTGAGCA
>Ga0214921_10009524_pt1 | contig 12267 bp, 13 predicted proteins | sample LL1505_MetaG_FD_177992 | JGI IMG/M metagenome (GOLD analysis project Ga0214921, IMG submission 177992) | Freshwater microbial communities from Lake Lanier, Atlanta, Georgia, United States - LL-1505 | ecosystem: Environmental > Aquatic > Freshwater > Lake | place: USA: Georgia | collected... | reverse complement strand
GTTTTATTTAGAGATGTTGCGGGCACTGGCGGCACTGGAACCGAGGCCGACGCTAAAGGTTTTCACGGCGATTGAGATTCGGCATTTGGCGGAGCGGGTGGCAAAAAAACCGATTCAGGAGGTGCTGTCGGATTTGAAGGAGGCAGGTTTGGGGTCGTTAACTGGTGGTGGGGCGGAGATTTTTGATGCGGGGGTGAGGGATCGGATCTGCCGGGGAAAAGAGACGGCAGAGGAGTGGCTGGAGGTGCATCGAATCTGGCATGGAATGGGGGGGAGGAGCACAGCCACGATGTTGTATGGGCATGTGGAGACGGCGGAGCAGAGGGTGGAACATCTGGAGAAGATGAGGGGGTTACAGGAAGAGACGGGGGGATTCACGGGGTTTGTGCCCTTTGCGTTTGAGCCATCGCAAACCAAGTTGGCCGAATTGGGAAAGATCCGGAGGGTGAGCGCGCTGGAGGAGTTGAGGGTGATTGCAGCAAGCCGTCTGATTCTAGATAATTTCGATCACATCACAGCGTATTGGATCAGTACGGGGTTACCGCTGGCGCAGGTGGCGTTGAGCTACGGGGCGGACGATCTGCATGGAACGATCGAGGAGGAGAAGATTTTTCACATGGCGGGGGCGAAGACGCCAGTCGGACAAACGAGGGAGAATATGGTGCGGGTGATTCGTGAGGCGGGGAGGGAGCCGTTGCAGAGGGATACATTTTACGAACTGGTTAAAAAATGAAAATTGGGTGTGTTCCGTATGGGCATGCGAAGCCGTTTTCCGGGGCTTGGGCCGGCAGGGGGGTGGTGTTGGATCATCCGAAAGAGCTGGTGGGGCGGTTAAAGTCGGGGGAGGTGGATGTGGCGTTGGTGCCTGTGTGGGAGGTGCTGACGAATCCGGGCTACCGGGTGATCGACGGGGTGGCGGTAGGATCAAAAGGCGAGGTGAGGAGCGTAGCGGTATTTCACGACAAGCCTTTGGAGGAGTGTGAGAGCATCACGCTGACACAGCATTCGATGACCTCGGTTCAGTTGTGGAGGCTGGTTGCCGGAAAAAAGATGAAGTTGAATTTGAAAGAGGCGGCTGGAGGAGAAGCCAAGCTGCTGATCGGGGATGAGGCGTTGAAGGAGTGGCGTAGAAAAAAAGGAAAGGGGATGACCGATTTGGGGCAAGCGTGGTGGGATTGGACAGGGAAGCCGTTTGTCTTCGCGGTGTGGGCTGTCGGCTCGAAAGCGAAAGTGGGTTCGGTTGATTTTGAGAGGTTTCGTCAAGCCTGTTTGGCCGGAATCGCGTGTAGGGAGGATTTGGCAGAGGGGGAGGAGGAAAGGGAATATTTGACGAGATGCATCCAATACGGATTGGGCAGTGAGGAGAAGGAAGGGGTGATGGAATTTGCGAACAGGAGCGGGATTCAGGAAGTGAAAGTGGAGTGGGTGTAGAAGATTTTGCTTAAGATTAGGATTAAGATTCAGGCAAAGTGGATATAGGATAGGAAAATGGCAAGGAGGCTAAAAGTTGTCCTAAGGGTGGGGGTCGCTTTTGTTTGTCAGGGGGTGGTTTGGGCTGGGGGAAGTTGGGGGATGGTGGATGAGACGGGAACGATGCGGCTGCCGGAGAAATATGAGCAGATCGGGGAGTTTCGCGGAGATTTGGCAAAGTCACTCTGTTTGCCGGAATTTTTGCCGGGGGTGAAAGGGGCTAAGATTCGGAAATGGTTAAAGGCAGAGGGAAGCGAGGTGAAAGGGGGGGAGGCTTTGGCGCAGGTGGAATTGACCGAACCGACTCTGCCTGTGGAGGCGCCTGTGAGTGGCATGCTGGTAAAGATCGGGGTGCCAGCGGGTGGGGCGGCTATCCCCGGATCACCAATCGGGGCGGTGAAGATTTTGGGGCACGTTGATATTTTTGCAAAAAAGCAACACGACGTGATGTGTCCTGGCTACGGACCGAATCCGGGATCCGCCACGGTGGTTCGGTGGTTGAAGGAGGAGGGAGATGCGGTGGTGAAGGGGGATCGGATTGCCGAAATTCGGCCTTCGGAGGCCATGGCAGCGATCAACTCTCCCGGAACGGGGACATTGGTGAAAATTGAAGCCTCCGAGGGGGCAGAGGTGAAGGTAGGGCAGAGCGTGGCGAGGATGGGGATTGGTCGAGTGCCGGTGAAGCTTGGGGGGGAGTGGTTTTATGTGGATGAGAGGGGAAGCCGGATTTGGTCGGAGCACTATGACGAGGTGGGAGCGATGCAGGGTGGCATGGCGCCAGTTCGCATCGGGGAAAATTGGGGGTTTGTAAACGAGGAGGGAAAAATGGTGGGGAAGCTGGAGTATGAGGCAACAAGGAGAGTTTTTGGAGGGTTGGCAGCGGTCAAGAGGAAGAACCGATGGGGATATGTGGCTCATCAGGATGTCGGGTTGCGAAATGCGATTCAGCCTCGTTTTATCCAGGCTCGGGATTTTTCTGAAGGGTTGGCCGCGGTGGAAGAGAGTGATGACGCGCCGGTGGGGGATGAGACGGAACCGGAGGTCATTGAAGAAGAGTCGAAAAAAATCGAAGGTCCGCCTGCCTGGGGCTACATCATTCCGAGTGGAAAACTTTGGTTGGCGCTGGAATTTTCGGAGGCTGGCGATTTTTGTGACGGCAGGGCGGCAGTGAAGCCGGTTCGGGATGGGGCTTCGTGGGTTTTGATTGATAGTAAGCCGGACAAAACAGGGCACGCGAAGGTCCGAACGAGTGGAACTTATGCTGGCTTGGTTCTTTTGGGGGAAAAGCGGGCGGCTTGGCGGAGCGAAGCGAAGTGGGGTTTGATGGATTTTCAGGAAAAGGTGCTCGAGTTGAAGCCCGGGGGGGAGAGACAGGATGTCTTGTTGGCGGTGGGACCTTTCGGCGACAAGCGGGCGCCGGCCAAGGATGAGAGTGGAAAGTGGGGTTATCTGGATCCGGATGGGAAATGGGTGATTCCGGCGAAGTTTGAAAGGGCGGGAGTTTTTCGAAAAGGGTTGGCGGCCGTCAAGGAGTCCGGCGGGAAGTGGGGCTACTTGAAACCGGATGGAAGTTGGGCGATGGAGCCGAGATTTACAAAGGCGAGGTCTTTCACCGACGGTTTGGCTGCGGTTTCCGAAAAAGGCGAAGTAGAGGCGGGGGCGGAACTGGAAATGGGCGGGAAGTGGGAATAGAAAGAGTCCAATGGATTACAAGGACTACTATGCGGTTTTAGGGGTGGGGAAGAGCGCGACTGCGGAGGAGATCCGAAGCGCTTTCCGAAAAAAGGCGAGGGAGCATCATCCGGATGTTGCCAAGGACAAGGCGAAGGGGGCGGAGATGTTCAAGGAAGTGAATGAGGCCTACGAGGTGTTGAGTGATCCTGGGAAACGGGCGAAGTACGACCAGATGGGTCGAGAGGTTCCAGGGGGGGGGTATGCGTGGGCGGGTGGAATGCCGCGGAGGGAGGGTGGACCTGATATGGAGGAGGTTCATTTCGGCGGGACGGGCTTCAGTGACTTTTTTGAGAGCATGTTCGGGGGAATGGCAGGCGTAGAGGGAATGCGCGGGGCGGGAGGGCGGAGGATGGCAAGGCGTGGGGCGGACGTGGAGGGGGATTTAATGGTTACTTTGGAGGAGGCTCTGCATGGATCGAATCGTGAAGTAACCCTGCAGAGAGGCGGGGGAAATGTGGAGACGTACCGAGTCAAGGTTCCGGCCGGCGTGAGGGAGGGGCAAAGGATCCGGTTGGCGGGACGGGGAGAGGCGGGAGCGAGGGGCGGAGAGGCGGGGGATTTATATTTAAGGGTGAGGATGGCGAGGCATCCAGATCTGCGGGTCGAAGGGGCGGATCTGGTGACGGATTTAGAGGTGGCACCTTGGGAGGTGGTGTTAGGGGCGAGTGTACCCGTGAGGACGCTGGAGGGAGAGGTGGTGTTAAAGATTCCTGCCGGATCGATGGGTGGAAAGAAACTAAGATTGCGCGGGCAGGGACTACCGCGGGAAGATGGGGGGCGTGGGGATCTTTATGCCGTACTGCAGATTCAGGTTCCAGAGGAGGTTGGAGACGGAGAAAGAAAGCTTTGGAAAGAGATGTCAGAAAAGAGCCGATGGCAACCTCGGGGGAGAGCGTAAACAATGAAGGGGAAACGTCTGCAGATGGCTAGGATGCTTTGTCGGGAAGAGCGTCTCGAACTTGGGCTGGAGGAGTTGGCGAGATTGGCTGAGACGACGGTTGAATCGGTTCGCAGTTATGTGGAGCAGGGGCTGCTAGGGGAGGAAGTGGGGATAGGCTTGGCAAAAAATTTTGGCGAGGGGGAACTTTTTCTGGTGAGGCGGATCGAGCAGCTGAAGGTGGAGTACGGTGTCCCCACGGAGGCGGCTGGGATGATTTTGGATTTGGCGGCCCGTGTGGAGGAGTTGGAAAACGAAATACGGAGTTTAAGGGAGGCGATGGGTCGATGAGCGGCATAAGAAAACCGGTTACAGGATTGAGAAGTCCCCGCGAGATCGTGGCGGGATTGGTCTACTTTGGGAGGATGGTGGACAAGATCCGGTTGGAGAAGGCGGGAAAACTTCCCACCGACTATCGGGAGAATCTGGGGCAGGGATTTGACAAGGCATGTTGTGATTTTTTGGGGGTGTCCTACGGGGCTTTGCGGGAGAGGGTGAACCAAGGGGGAACGGATGCCGAAATTCTGGATTGGTGTGGACGGGAGGGAATCAAAAGGAATGCCGAGGAGCAGAGAATTTGGAGTGCCTATCTTGGGAAACGGGGTTGGCGGGATGAGATGTCGGATCGGTTAATTTTCCGAAAAAAAGAGGCAGGTTGGGAGGGGCGAGACGAAATCCAGACTTTCTTTGACTACATCGACGCCGACGAGGGGCGCTAGCGGGAACCGATTGCCAAAAGAAAAATTGCGGGACATTCTCGTTACATGAAATTCATTCCCACCCTTCTCCTTGCTGCGATTGTTGGAACACCCCTATCGGCCATGGCTGTGAGCAGCATGGAAGAGAGGATCGATAAGACGATCGACATTCTGGAACAGTACGGAAAAGCGCAAGGCGACAGTATTCCCCGGGAAGTCTTTCATGAAGCGAAAGGGTTGGTGGTGATGTGGATCATCAAAGCCGGATTCATTGTGGCAGGAGAGGGGGGCGACGGCCTAGTGGTGGTGCGTGAAGGGAAGAAATGGTCGCATCCCACGGCGATTTCGGCGGCGGGTGCGGGGGTGGGATTTCAGGCTGGAGGCTCTTCGCAGGACTATGTCCTTCTCCTCAATACAGACGAAGCGGTGAAGCAGTTTTACCAGAAGGGCAACTACACGAGCAGTGCCGAAGTCGAAGGCACGGCAGGTCCAACCGGGCGAGAGCTTTCCGCCGGCGTGGCCACTGTGAATGCACCCGTATACACGTACAGTTTCACCAAGGGGCTGTTTGGTGGGGTTTCCCTGTCGGGTTTGGGTTACGCCTCTGCTGATGATACCAATGAAAACTTCTATGGGCAGAGATTGGATCCCAGAGACATTTTGGGAGGGAAAGCTAAAAAGACGCCTGAGGCGGTAAAAAAACTTTGGAAGGTTTTGGAGGAATTGGATAAAAAACCCAAGCTGACAGGGAAAACACCTTCCCAGGATGTCAAAGGCTCCAAGAAGACCACAAATTAATTTCATTTCTTATGGCTGAAACACCTCCCGTTCCATCTTCGACTCCGGCAGTTAATCTTTCGACATCGGCTGCCAAGACTGCCACCCAAGCTGCGGCTTCGGGCGCGGCCAAGGTCGTGGCGTGGAAGACAGTGACATTGGCCACTGCTGCTGTTCTGGGATTGGGGGGTGGAGGTTATTACATGAACCGGGATATGAATGCCCGGGCCCAGTTGACCGAGGCGGAACAAAAAGCCGGGGTTTTGGAGGAGCGGGCAAAAAAATCCGAGCAAGCCACTGAAGATTTGCGCACACAACTCGAACAAGGGAAAGCGGAGGCCCAGAAAGTCTCGGCCCTATCTCTACAGTTGGAGCAGGCGAAGGCTGAACTGAGCAAGGCCAAGGATCTAGCTGAAGCAGAGAAGAAAGCCCTGGAAAAGAAGCTGGCCGACCAGCAGATGCAGATCGAAAAAATGAAAGCAACGACCAGTGTAACAAGCGATGATGTGAAACTGGAGGAAGAGCTGAAAAAGAAGCTGGCTGACAAGGATGTTCTTATTTCCCGTTTGAAGGATCAGTTAAAGGTAACGGTGGCCAGTGAGATTCTGTTTCCCAGTGGTTCGGCTGACCTTTCTCCGGAAGGTGTGGATGTCTTACGGAAGGTAGCTGCGGCAATCAACAAGTCGCAGGACGACGTTCGGGTGGAGGGTCACACGGACAATGTCCCCATTGCCCCCGTTTTGGCCCAGTATTACCCCAGCAACTGGGAGCTTTCGACGGCTCGCGCAGCCGTTGCTGTGCGAACACTGGAAGCCACAGGGATGGTGCCGGCTTCACGTCTTTCCGCAGTGGGTTATGGAGACAGTCGCCCTTTGGCGCCGAACGATAATGCCGAAGGTCAGTCGAAGAATCGCAGGGTGGAGATCGTTTTTACTCCGGCGAGGCAGGTTAAGTAGCAGAAACCTTCCTGCGGGGTGCCGAGGGCGATGGTTGTTCCGGCCGACCTTGTTTAACCCGCCGAAGGCACGGCACCGGGTGTGACTCCGGAATCATCTGCCGTTTCGACGGTGAGAGGCCCATCGTACCAAGTGACACTGATGACTTCTTTCTCCGCGCGGTGAGGTCCATGGACGGTGTTTTTGGGAGCGTGAAAAAAAGAGCCCGGGCCATATTCAACATTCCCTTCGATCCATTTGCCCTTTAGCACGACGACAGATTCCCCAGCTTGGGGGTGTCGATGAGCGGGGATAAGGGTTCCTGCAGCAAACCGACGGAGCAGGAAGCGGGCTCCGGTAACGGGGTCATGGGATAGGGGTGCAAATTCAACGCCGGGATAGGGTCCCGGCTCCCAAAGAGTCGTGTTGGGGAGACGGATATTGGGGAACATTGCTTGAGCTTGGTGGAGGAGATTGATTCTGACAATGCTAACGAGAGGGGGTAGGATTTTGGTATGACTGGAAACCACGAAGAAGCTGATTATGGGAAACTTTTCCGCCTCGCCGGCGAGATCGGCCGGGAAGCGGATCTTAAGGGTTTATTGTTAAAGATTCTGGAGAAGAGCCGGCCGTGGATCCAAGCCGAGGCATGCTCCATATTTCTCCCTGATCCCAACTCGGGGGAATTGGTCATACATTCAGCTCATGGCGAGAGTGCGCCAGATTTGGGGACATTGCGGGTCCCGAAAGGAAAAGGGGTAGTGGGGTCGGCCATGGCGGAGAGGAAAGTGATCCGAGTCGATCGGCCTGATCTAGATCCACGATTTTATCGGCAAGCGGACGAAAAAACCGGATGGAAGACCAAGGCATTATTGGCGGCACCTCTTTTGGACGGAGGGGAATGTCTGGGCGTAGTTGAGTTTCTTAATCCGGTGGGTCGGCCGGCCTTCACCGAGGGGGACGAGCATATGGTGGAGTATTTTGCCGGGCTAGTGGCAGCTGCCCTGGTGCGTATTCGTGCGCATGATGCGGCACTGGAAAGGGCCCAAGTGCAGAGGGATCTGGATCTTGCGAGGGAACTGCAAGGAGGATTATTGCCCAAAATCTTTCCTGCCCGCCAGGAATCTCCCGGGATCGAGCTTTTCGCGAGATTGGACCCAGCCAAAGAGGTAAGTGGTGATCTGTACGACTTTTTTTTCGTGGAACCGGGGAAGTTGTGTTTTGTCGTTGGAGACGTTTCCGGCAAAGGAATTGCGGCGGGTATCTTCATGGCGGTGACACGAACGCTTATCAGGGCCACGGCTGTGTCGGGAAGGACTCCCCTAGAGATTTTGAACCGGGTGAATGCCCAACTGGCGAAGGAAAATCAGGCTAGCCTGTTCGTCACGATGGTTCTGGGGATTGTGGACACGCGGAGCGGGAAAATCGTTTATGGGCAGGGTGGGCATAATCCGCCCGTCCTGATTTCGGCCGACGGAAAACCGAAGTATGAGCCACCGGGAGGCATGCCTTTGGGAGTTTTTGAAGATGCAAAATTTGGGGAGAGGGAGCTTTCCTTGGCGGTTGGCGAAACTCTTCTTGTGTATACAGATGGGGTGACCGAAGCGATGAATGAGGCACGGGATCTTTTTGGGGAGGAGCGCTTGTTGGGAGCCGTTATGAACCGGGCCTCCCTCACGGCGGAGAAGTTGACCGAGTGTGTCGTCGAAAAAGTGGAGGACTTTGTCCAAGAGGCGGAGCGCTCGGACGATATCACTCTTTTGGCCATCAAGCGTCTTGCGGGGTGAATCCAGGCCTTAAGAAGGTAATCTGGCAGGAGATGCGATCTTTGGGAGATCGTCTAAAGCATGTATTGGAACCTGATCCCCGTCACCCGCGGGGGCGCAATCCATATGCGCATGTCGCCGGATGCGTAAGGGATCATTTCGGCTGCAGCTATGGGGATTTAGCGGATGAAAGAGTCGGGGAGCTGCGCAACTATTTGCAGGAACTGGAGGAGAAGGAGAAAGAGCGTTGCGGATTCCAAGCCCGGTCTGAAGGGTAGATGGAACGGAATCAGTCCAGCAGGTGAGCTTGGCGAAGGGGTTCCAGATCTGGATCCTCGTGGGCCAGTTTTTCCAGACCCTGATCGAGTTCGATCGCATGACGCACATAGTTCTGGGCGGAGGACAGATCCCCTCTCTGGGCGGCATAGCACCCCAGGTTGAATTGGATCAAGGGATCTTTAGGGTGGAGGCTGGCTGCATCCGTGAGAATTTTTGATGCCGTCTCGATCGAATCGCTCCGGCGTTTGGCAAAGGCCCAAGCGATAAACCAGCGGGGTTCGTCGGGGTGGGCGGAGGCTAGACGGGCAGCCAATCCGGCAGCATCTTGCCACCTGGCGGCACGTTCCAAGAGGCGAAGTTTGAACTCCTGAACACCTGAGTCGGAGGACATGGCTGGAGAAAGGGTCTCCAATTCCTCCAAGGCATCGGAAAACATACCTAAGTTGGCATAACCCACAGCACACTCAGCATGACGAAAATCATCCCGAAGTTTAGGAATCGTGTTCACACTTTATCTTATCACAAAAAGCGTGAAAATTAAAGGCCAGGCATTTACTTGGATTGCAAACAAATGAAATACAATAACTTAAGACTTTACAAAGGGGGCCTTTTTGTCGACCCAACCCACGAGTATTGCATGGGGTAGGGTGAGAACAGCCAAGAGGACCAGGTAGGGACCGACCCAATTCTGATTCGTCGAGGTTTGGACGAGGGCAGGAATCGAGGGGAGAAAAATCAAGGTCGCGAGAGTCAGCGGGCAAGAGAGGAGAAGGAGACGAAAAACGGATTGTATCCATGGGGCAGTAATTTCTGCAGAAGAGAATTGATCTCTGATGGAGGCGAGACGCAAAAGGTGTCGCCAGGCATGGAAGGCCATGAAGTAAATTCCAACGGAAAGCAGGGGTGGAGTGAGATAAAAAAGGCAGAGAAGTAGGAGCGTTTCAGTCCAGGATTTCCATGCAGGTTTAGAAATACCCTGAAGAGTCAGAGAGAAAATCAGGCCGACCGGAAAAAGGGAAGCGGAAGGGGGGGGTCCAGCCTCTGGCGCCATTAACAGAACGACGTTCCAGGCTTCGGGCAGATGGAAGGCGAAAGGACACAGCATCACAAGGGACCCACGTGCGATGGCAAAACAAAGCCAACGGAATCCGGGGTGAAATTCAAATGAGGCATCGGCACTTCCCCAGTGCCAAGCGGTCAGAAAGAGGAAAAAAATGGTCGAAGGGAAGGGGTAGGTGCGCCAGAGGCAAAGATAAAGAGCTGAAAGGGCAAGGTAGGTGATAAAAAAGATGAGAAGAAAAGGAAGGCGGGAAGGGCGATGCAGAACCCAACCGGGAATCCATGGATCACAGGCGCCGTGAGGAACGCCCAAAAGAATGGCGGAGGAGAGAAAAATCCAAGGGGCGAGCGTAGCGGATCCATGAGGGGAGATGAGGGAAAGCGAAACGGCGGCGAGTGCCAAGATCCAGGGAATGCTTTGGGTAAGTCGAGTGGGCATGGTGCAGTTTACTTTGGAGATGACTGGAAGGGAGTCCGGAATAAAAAACCGGGGGATCCCTTGATGGGGATCCCCCGGAACGGCACGGCTTGAACCGCACCCATAAGTTGATGTCTGATTATTTCGCGCGTTTGGCGAGATTCCAGACGATCAGGCCGAAGCCGATCTTATTGACGGCGTCACCGATGTTGTAGATGACGTTCATCTTGGAGGCCAATTCGACCGAGTTGCTGAGCACATTGCCCGGCAAGGTCATATAGCCGATCGGGTAGATGGCCCACCCGATGAGAACAAAACCACGGAGAAGATTGAACGCCTTGCGGACGTTCGCATCGCTGCTGCCGTCAGCCAGCTGTTTGGCTTCGCCGAAGAAGATCTCATAGACGATTCCAGCCCAGCCGATGGTGGAGATCACGCCCCAGCCAAAGTTCTCGAAGCCACGGATGGGGTGACCCACCTTGGCGGAAACTTCGCCGACGTACCCGGCGACGAGCATGAGAACTGCGTAGCCGACGAGACGCCAGAGCATGTTGATGCTGGCACCGGCGGCCTTCAGAAGGAGGTAGAATTCAACGCACATGAGAGGCACTGTGAGGAGCCAATCGATGTAGCGGAACTCGGTGGGGGACGCGAGGGCGGCATTGGTGCCGTTGTACGTCGAACACCAGTATTCCCTCATGTAGAGGTAGTGGGCGGCCGCGATGGTGGTGATCAGTCCACTGATCAACAACGAGGTCTTCCATTTGTCCGAGACGGTTTGCCGCTCGAAGTAAAAGAAGACCGAGGCGGCGAACATCGCCATGGTCCCGATAAAGAAGGTGAACCCGACAAGGTCACCCGATTTCATTGCTGCAGCTGCTAGCATAGTTGTTTTCTCCTTCTGCCCCTATTGGGGCGTTTGCTAATGCACCGATATTTGGAGATGTCATGAAAGTTCGCAAGACGAAATTAAATAGCTCTGTGAAAAGATTTTACAAATAATTCAGTAAGAAGATCCCCGCTTTTTGGCTATTTTCCACTCTCGATCAAGTTCTTGGGGGGTAAGGTCGGTGGTTTTCCGGCCTTTTTTGGCGAGATGTTTTTCTACGGAACGAACACGCCCGGCAAATCGTTCGGCAGCATCGCGACAGGCGCTCTCGGCATCCACTTTTCGGTGCCGGGCCAGATTAACCAGGGTGAATAGCAGGTCACCGAGTTCCCGGGCAAAGGCGGGACCCCGCCCACGGGTTTGGGTGAGCTCCCTCAGTTCTTCTTTGATTTTAGCCGGGATGCCACGGGAAGGGTCGGGCCACTCAAAACCGACGCGGGCGGCTCGTTTTTGCAGGTTTTGCGCACGGAGGAGAGCTGGCAGGTGTCTGGGTACGCCGTCCAAGGAGCTTCGGCGAGTGGGTTTTTCTTCCTGCTTGAGCTGATGCCAGCGTTTGAGGACCTGGGAGGAGGTGATGATTCGTTCTTTGCCAAAAACATGGGGGTGACGACGGACAAGTTTTTCGGCCAGCTCCTTGGCGACTGCCCTGAAGTCGAAGGCTTTACGTTCCCGGGCAAGCTGGGCATGAAAGATAATGTGGAGGAGCACATCGCCAAGCTCCTCCCGAAGGGCGTGATCATTCCCTTCATCGATGGCTTCCAAGAGTTCGTAAACTTCCTCCAGAATCATGGGGCGCAGGGAGCGGTGGGTCTGTTTTCGATCCCAAGGGCATCCGTGGGGGCTTCGCAAGCGGGCCATGATTTTCGTTAAAGCACGAATTTCTTTCATTCTCTGGAGATAAGAGGACGGGGGGCATTCGTCGAGTCCTGGCGTGACGTGGGGTGAAAATGGGGTAGGATTTTCTTCCTTGAGCAAGTTTATCTCTCCTTGGGCTTCTTGGCCGAATTTGATCGAACAGCATCGCAAGGCGGTGCCGGAGGCGTTTGGTCCCGAAGGTAATCTTTTCAATCTGATCGGCGGCAAGTGGGGGCAGCCCGGGCACGGAAAGCTATTCCTCTCTCCGGTAGATGCCACGCCGTTGGGTCGGTATCCCATGATTCGTTTGGATGCGGCTCGGGCTGCTGTGGTGGCGGCGGAGGCTGAATTCCACGCCTGGTCAAAAACGGATTTGGACGAACGAAAACGGAAAGTTTCTGAGACCTTGGATGATCTGGAAAAGCACGCCGATTTGTTGGCCAAAACTCT
>Ga0214921_10009522_pt1 | contig 12272 bp, 9 predicted proteins | sample LL1505_MetaG_FD_177992 | JGI IMG/M metagenome (GOLD analysis project Ga0214921, IMG submission 177992) | Freshwater microbial communities from Lake Lanier, Atlanta, Georgia, United States - LL-1505 | ecosystem: Environmental > Aquatic > Freshwater > Lake | place: USA: Georgia | collected 2015-05-28 | reverse complement strand
CAACACTTTTTATCAGTATACTCCATTGTGATAGAGTTGGTATTCATCTTGTAATTGAATGTTTCTTTTGATGACATGTGTATGCTTAATAATAATATTTTTGGTCTATAGCTTAAAAATATCATCAATTTTTATTAGCTGGATTCTACTTTGATATTAGTAAAATTTGTTCCAGCAATCCCCTTGACATCATTTGCTATTAATAAATTGATAATATCATGTATATCATTAATATGTAGTGGTATGTCAATGTATTTTATTTTTCTTTGTTTTGATAAATCTTGTGTATTAATTTGTTTCATCTTCGCCATATCAATTTTAAACTGACACCCTCCAATGGTTAACATATAATTTACTGCAGTATTATCATCAGATGAACTATAATCAGATTCATCATCTTCACTAAAATCTACCATTTCAAACCCTTTTTCATTATTCTTCAAACCATCACTTGGTTTAGGTTTTTTATATGGTTTTTGTTCATTTGTTTCTATATTCATTTTCTTGCAATGATCTGCAAATAGTCTATTTAGTTGTTTATAATACATTGGATCATAGCACCACCACCCAGAAAATATTCCTGAGTATAGCCAAAATCGAGAAATATTGGTGATAGATATAGACATTATTTTGATAATAATATATGGTATTATCAGTGTTATATTATTTTTATCAATTTTTTTAAGCAGGATAAATATTTATAGTAAATAATTGTGGTAAAAATGTATAAAATGTTTCCACACCAAGATATTATAATGGAGCATATTGATTATCATATTTTTAAATATAGAGGTTCTGACATAATCAATCTTATTAAAAAAAAACTCGTATATTGTGATACCCTTGTGGAAATATTCTTATCATCAAAAAATTATGATGTCAAAATGAAAAGTATTATTGATTACATATACATTATAAATTATTATTATTCAATGGCAGGCTTAATGCAACTTGCTATGGGTCAAAAAGAATGGATTAGAATTGATGGTATGATAGAGACACACATGAATAATTTTTATTTAAATAGCAGTGTATCTACAACATTAAATAAATTAAAAAAAGTACTCACAAATGTTGAACATATTAATTTATGTACAAAATTAATCAAGAGAAGCAGTGAAATAAAAACATCACAGACAATTGGTACAAAAATTAGGGAGTACATAAGTACAATTCAATGTTGTGTTGAAAAAAGTGTATCAATACATATTCCCGATAATATGCAATCATTCTTACCATCAACCATAATACAACATATTGATACTTCTAAATGTTTACAAGTCAATAGATCATTGTATTTTTACATTCAGAAAAAAACAAGAGATAGTCACACACGTGAATACATTGAAAACAAATATATGGGAAAATCAATTGAATGTTTTAATCAATTTGCCCAGTTGCTACACAGTAGACATTCATATGCAAAATCAATGAGTTTTGATAATTTTTTCCAATATAAAAGACAATCCATGGGTGCAGATTCGAATGATGTTACTTTTTTAATTACTGATTTGATGACAAAGATAGATAGTAGGGTAAGAAAAGAAATAGATAGAATATATCGAGAGTTGCTGAAAGATGGACAGAATAAGAAAGTTGATATGAATGACATCATTTATTATCATGAAAAATTAAAAAGTAAAAACAAATTTGCACCATTAAAAGTTATTGCCGTTATATTTGAACTATGTGAACAGTATTTTAATATTCGATTCAAAAAAATAACAGAATATCAATCATTATGGTGTCCAACTGTATCAAACTATGATGTTTATTATGATAATAAGTTATGTGGTCATATTTATTTTGATTTATTATCTAGACAATCTAAAAGTGTATTAACCACAACATATATATCATTATCACATGCATATAAGAATGATGACACACATCAAATAAGTCACAGTAGAGGTGTTTTAATTGGTAGTTATGAGGATTTAGAAGATCCATGTATTTCATATGCTGAAGTTGTGATATTATTCAAAGAAATTGGACATGCAATCCAAAATATGTTATTGAATACAACAATTGGTACACATGGAATAAATAATGATTTTGATAATATTATGGCTCAGGTAATGGAATTTATGGCATGGGATAATACATATATTCAAAAAATATGTAATGACATTTCAACAAGTTCTACTTTGGTGGGACACATTTTATTCACAAAATATATTGATTATGGTATTACAATTAAATTAAAATGTCTAAATGCATTATTTGATCATATTGTCCATAATTCACCATCCATTATTAATATGATAACTGAGGAAACAGGTGAGATTGAAAAGGGTGATATATTATGTAATTTATATAAAAAATTATACAAAGATATTATGACTCCATTTAGTGATATTCTCAATATTAACATTGTTCATGTGAATCCTAATATTTTAATTCAGGAAACCAATGGCAATGAGGGATTATTATATACCAATTTATTAAATGAAATATTGTCATACACAGTTTTTCAGGCAATAAAGAAAGGAAAAGGACATAACTTTATTGAAAAAGTTATCAGAGTTCGCACAACAACAATAAGAAAGTTAATACATGAATTTATAGCTGATTTGAAAATTGATAGTTATGCCATTTATTTAAAAAATATCATAGGTTATTGTGAAGTCGATACAGAATTAAATAATGATGAGAAAGAAAAATATATTGATGATATGACTGATGATACTAACTATTTTGATGATGCCACTGATGATGATTTGAATCCGCATCAAATACCATCAAATAACAGACTTGCTGTTTGATCCACATTTTTGTTACACAATCTATATGCAACTATAACTCTATCCCTAGGAAATCCTAAATCGACCAAACTAGCAATTACTGCATCATCTTCTGCAGTCAAAACAAATTCTGGTAATAAATCGGGTGCTGGTGCAGTAGTTCCTGATTGTGCCATTTGCATATCATGAATTTGTTGTAGTCCCTGCATAGTTGGAACCTCAACACCGACATTGCCATTACCATTGATGGCATCAATAATTTGTGTTGTTTGTGCCATAATTGATGTCACCAGCCCTCTAAAAAATGGTTGGGCTATTACTGATGCAAATTGTTGTGGTGATGAGTTATATAGTCCTAATAACATTGGATTTTGTGAAACAAACATGAAAAATATTGGTAATGTTGCATGAATTTGTTCAATTGTATATTGTTGACCAGAATCATTTGCAATAGCCTGTTCAACAAGATTTGGTCCTGATGAAACAGTTGATGCTGGTGTAGATGCAGATGCAAATGTTTCAACTGGTTCAGGTGTGGGTGCAGGGGCAGATACAGGTGCTGTTGTGGCAGGAACAACAGGAATCTTTGCCTTGACTGCCATTATAATAATGTGAACAAGAGGTGTAAGTCCCAAGGATGCAAAAGTTTTGCTAGGATCAAGAATTTTACCAACATGGATATATTTTATTTTTGGATACACTGTCTTATCCAAATTGTATTGTTCCCGAATTGCATCCTCATGCATATCCAATGTTTCGGTTTCTGGATCGGCCACAGTAATTTTCTTCTCAACGTGTGATAAATCCTTGAATAAATATTGAGTCTCTGGCATTGAATGATTTATATGATGGATTATTTAAATATATGACATAGTGATATTTTATCAATTTTTATTTAATGCCTGCAATGTAAAAATGTATTATATCAGAACATATAAATGAAGTGTAAAAATGGATGCAAATTTTATATTTTTATCATGATAACCATTTTTCTATTTCTTTATCTGTAATATCAATAGCTTTCAATTTGTCTATACATACCTTTTTCAATTCATCTGTCATCTCTTTGCCATCAAGAGTTGACAAAATTATGGTACTTATTCTTTCACTTTCAGAAATGCATATGGCAATGTCATCATAAAATCCCACTAGGCAATTTACTAATCTTGTCAATCTGCCTGTAAAACATTTGCATTCACTCTCTTTTAACTCCTCATCTAGCCTACAAATAATGTCTGTTTTGTTTGGATGGCTCATAATTCTCCCAAAGACTTTAACAAAAACATCATAAAAAGAGACTAAAAGAGTGGAATGAACATCTGTATCATCTAGATAAGTTAAAAGATCTGGTAGACAAGTAATATGCCACGTTAAACACTCTTTAATCACATCATCTTTGGAACAATCAAAAGAATCTTTACAAAGTGAATTGATTGATTGTTTGGTTGATGATTGGATACTGGATGCATGAATATTTTGTTTGTCTGCAAATATTTCGTGATTTTCATAATTTTCCATTTTTTGTACAAATCTTTGAAATCTTATGTCCAATATTATTTCATTTCCTGCAAATATAAATCTGGTTAATCTGTTACACCCCAAAATGGATAATGGCAAATAAGTCAACCTGTTATCACTGATATTTAAGTTTCTCAAATTTATCAGATGAACAAATGTGTTGTCTAATAAACTGACTAATAAAGATTCAGATATGTCTAATATTTCTAAATTGATTAAAGAATCAAATATGTTTTCTGGTAAATTGGTTAATTTTGTATTACTCATACATAATGTTTGCAGGTTTATCAGATGTGTGAATGTGTCATCCAATAGATCGACTAATAAAGTGTTCGACATCTCGAGTACTTCTAATTTGATCAGGGATGAAAAAATGTTTGCCGGTAAATTAGTCAGCTTGTTATCAGTCATATATAATTCCTGTAGGCTCAATAGTGATGTAAATATGTTTTCCGGCAATTCTGTTATCTCACTGAACGATATGTCCAGTGTGTGTAATCTTGGCAAAAAAGTAAATATGTTTTTTGGTAAATCAGTTAATTTGGTGTTATTCATGTGCAATGCATTTAAGTTTGATAGAGTAGCAAATATGTTTTCTGGTAATTCAATTATCTGGTTGGCAGACATATCTAGTGTTTTCAATATTGACAATGGAGTAAATATATTTTCATGCAGCATAGTTAGCTTGTTTCCATATATATGTAACTCCTGTAATTTTGATAGTTTTGCAAATATGTTTTCTGGTAATTCAACAAGATCATTGTTTGACATGTTTAAGCAGTGTAAATTGGACAAATGCACGAATATGTTTTCTGGTAAATCAATAATGTAATTGTGAGATATGTTTAAACTTTGTAAATTGGATAGATGTGCAAATATGTTTTCTGGCAATTTTTTTAGTTCTCCAACACGACCCAAATATAATACCCTCATGTTGGTACAAAATGCAAATATGTTTTCCGGTAGGCTGTCAATCAAATTGTCAGTAATATTTAATTGTTGTAAGTTAGTCAATGAATCAAATATGTTTTCTGGCAATTCAGTAATAAAATTGTGAGATATGTTTAATCTTTCTAAACTGATTAAAGTGTCAAACAAGTTTTTTGGTAAACTGAATAAGTTATTTGCAGATATGTTTAACATTTTTAGACCATTCAGACAGTTGCTTGCAAATAGTTTTTCTGGTAATTCAATTAATAAATTGTAGGACATATCCAGTGTTTGTAAGTTATACAGAGTGCTAAATATATTTTCTGGTAAACTTCTTAATTTCATGTCGTGTATGTTTAGCATTTGTAAATTAGTCAAGCGAACAAACATATCTGGTGGTAATTCATATAATAGCATATAAGACAGAGATAGAGATGTTGCATTAGTTTTGTGTGCATGTTCAATTCTTCTCAGTGCTTCTTTTCTTAGTACTTCTTCTCTTTGTATATCATCCATTGATAAATGATATACTAATATCATTTATCAATCCAAATGATATGACAGTTTCAATTTTTAAACAAATATACTACTCATCCTCAGCACCTGCACCAAAACCAGCACCACATGGGGAATCCTCTGATGAACTTGCAGATAACTTTTTAGACTTGTATGTGTTGACAAATGGCACAACATTAGAGAACCCACATTTTGTGAAAAAAGTAATAATCTCCTGAGGCTTATATCGACAACTAAAATGATACAGAATAAACTTGATCTCTGGATGACTCCGAATGAACGGAATTAGATTGTCCCAATACATATGCTTATCCTTCTTTGCATCCTTCTTGTTCTCTGGCTCAAAAAATGTACACTCAACAATAATAGTCTGATACTTAATCAATTTTGCATACTCATTTGACATGACCTTATGATCAGTGTCACCCAGAAAACAAAAAAGAGGTACATCTGTATCGGTCTCAAGATCCAGCTTGATAAATCCATATCCAATACATGGACACGAATGAGTACACTTGAATGGCTCAATCTTTAGGACAATCTTCTCACTAGTTGTCCTGTTTATCACTGTAATCATTTTGCAATCTGTATAGTTCATTGACACAAGATTCCAATTTAGCTCATGACCAAGCGAGTGTTGAATGAAATTAGTAATAGAATCAGTAAATACGCCGGGAATATAAACATTCAGCTTTGTGGGTGAATCCCTCACGAGACAGGGCAAATTTCTCACGTGGTCCCAGTGACCATGAGAAATAAACACGTGCTCACTAATGTTATCAGTGGGCACGCCGGCATCAAGACATATGCCCAGCTCAGGCACAAAGAATCCAGTATGTCGGGCAGCCTCTGACGCACCTGACAACGTAAATCCAGGACACAACTGAATGGTCTGAACAGATGTATCAAAAAAAGTTCGAATGCCCATTGAACCATATGAATTAACAATCCGCATCACATTTTTTGGGATTGATGGATTGTCATGAATTCCATGAAGAACAAATGTAATTTCAGGATGCTCCATAATGAAATCATGAAATTGTGCCCAAACATCGGCTGGTGGTGCCGGAACAATAATCATCCTGTATTTGGCCAAATCCCCAATGGTTCCAAACAGAACTGTAAAGTCAACATCTCCAAAATAACAAAAGTGATGGTACTCATGCTCTGCACAAATTTCAACTCCATCCTTGCTGAGCTTGTTAATCTCCAGTTGGGGCAATGACAAGTACTCTGGCTTTAGCTTTTGACGAATCTCAGTAAAACCATATCCAATTGATGTAGGTGCTGATACGATTGGAATAACATTAAACTTGGTCTTGTTAACCATAACTATCATGGGAACATTGGGCACTACATTTACCAATTGCCAAATAGGCATTACAACTGTCTTACTGTTTTTGGTTAATGTCAATGATGCAGATACAAAATCAAGTACCTTCTTGGGATAATGTGTAAATACACTAGGTATAGGCCTCTCCCTTGGCTTTCCCTTTGCATGTACACCTGACTTTGGGGGTGGAACCGGTTTCTTCTTTGTCACCAGAAAATCAGTTGGAAGCTCACAAATATGTGATCTCTTTGTGCATGTTAGAAATGTGAAATCGTCTTGACTATCTGTGGGTACTCCTGCGTCAAACTTCCATCTGAGCTCCGGAATGAAAAATCCGACGTGACTCTCATCCGACACACCCATTAGGGTATAGGGTGTTCCAGGCAACGGAATCTTCCCTAGTTGGTTGGCTAGAACAACATTAATCATTGATGATTTTACTACATAAAAATTGAATTGTGATATCTATGCAGTTGTAATATTCAATTTTTTATACCACAAATGGCCGATTCAAATAAGATTAAAAAAAAGGTCACTTTTGCACCCGATGTAGACAAAAGTGATGATGTATCAAAAATATCTATTCCATCTTGTGACAATACTACAAGTAAAGAATCAGAAGTATCAATACTGCCACCTTGTGATAAGACAAAAAGTGTTAATGTAAAACCTTTTCTTATCAATATTGCTCTCGCAGATATGACAGCAAAGGGTCACATTTATAACAGTTTTGATTATGATTGTGTCAAAGAATTATATGATAAAATGATCGATGGAACTGATATACCAATCATCTATCATTTTCTTTACAAATACATAAATCAAATGAAGCAACAAAGTCCTATAGTTACATATTCACCCGATCAATCCATTTCGGCGGCAACAATAGCGGGACTATCAGAAAAATATATGTTTACAACATCTGATGATGAAAGAATAGTTTATAAAAGTAAATTAAAAGTTATCTATCTGACATCAAAACCACATGTTCAAACCAATCTGGAACCATTAAGTATGGAAACATGTACAAATTGTATATTATCAAATTTAATGTGCCTAACAGATTTCACATTCACAAAACACAAAATGATGTTTGATCCTGACCAATGTATATTGATGGGTTTGAATGATGATTTGTTGACTGAATATGATAATGAAACATTATTAAAATTAGACATACCATTTTTCACACTGAATAGAATGAATAAGGTAGGACTTAAAAAAATTATTGATTCAGTCATGGATACAGTTGGTGATAATCCAGTTCACATAATTTTTGATATGTCTGTGATGGATACTTTGGCTGCTCCTTGTGTAACCAGATTTTTGGACAAAACTGAACACCTTAAAATCAGGGGTCTCAGTCTAGATCACATTGATATATTATTTGATCATTTTTCTCGTCTTAACATTGTTGGAGTTGATGTAACTAGCTATGATTTGAGATACAATCCAAATGAGATTGCCTACAGAGTCACATGTGAAACTGCCAGAAAACCTCTCGTAAAATTATTGGGATTTAAACAAAAGTCAATTAATATTTTTAATGAACATACTAGATTTTTAATATGGAGACCACGATATCAAAAATCACCTGAAGATATTGGCTGGTTCATATTACGAGGTATGTCTTTGGCTGAAAGAGAAAGTATTTTAGCATCATTGGGCGAGGATGACATTAAAATAATATCGATTGATAATACAGATAAAAGTGTTGATGATGATGAAGATGAAATTTATGCCTATGTTACATCAACAACAATGGCTGAACAGGAACAAAAATCTTATTTACTGGCAGAATCAATTAATGACTGTGCCCTATTTTATGAAGAAAAGGTACATATGATGTTTGAAATGTTAAATAGTACTCCATCATAAACAAATTTATTTTATCTTTTTTTGCTAACACATTATTTTGCCTTTTTTTGCTAACACATTATTTTGCCTTTTTTTGCTAACACATTATTTTGCCTTTTTTGCTAACACACTAGCAGCTCCAAATGAAATATGAACTATTTCACTTTTTAGCATGTCTTTTATTTTTTCGCGAATAATGGTGCCATTACTTGTTGAATAATAAACATCTATTACATTTACTCCCGATAACATGATCTTTTTTAGACAATGAAAACATGGTCTGGATTCACCCAATATGCCAGTTGGACTAACTCGAATTACAAGCAAATCCATTTTCTTAGGCCTATTTTTCCATGTAATAACTTTATTCAATGCATCAATTTCAGCATGTGTACTTGGATCAAGATGATTTTTAACACTATGATTTATTCCATAGTGTCCCTTGAAGACAGATATCATGACGTTCCCCATGTTTGAAAATAACTGCGTAATGTTTCTGCTCTCTTATAAAATGTTTCCGTGTGATAATAAAATCGCAAATTTTGGTGGTATCAATGCGTGACATATTTTAGTGTGTTAATTATGTATAATATGATTGCAATGCATATAATGTTTATTAAATCAATTTTTTGATAATAATAATGTAATACAGACAATTAGTTTAAAAAAGTATAAATGGTTACTATCATATAATCAATAAAAAATTGATATCCTCGGTGTTCACCTCATCAACTATTTTTTTATTTATTTTATCAAATAAATAAAAAAATTGATATCCTCGGTGTTCACCTCATCAACTATTTTTTTATTTATTTTATCAAATAAATAAAAAAATTGATATCCTCGGTGTTCACCTCATCAACTATTTTTTTATTTATTTTATCAAATAAATAAAAAAATTGATTTATCCTCCACATAAGCACCAAAATCAATAAAATAAGTCTAGTAAAACATGAGCACAATGAGTTTTGAATATAAGTCGACAGCCAATCCTAATTATTGGTGTGAATACCTGGACAGAAATTTAACACGCAAAGAGATGTGTATGCTTGACAATGTCAGAATTGAAAAACGATTGAACAATTATATTGAAAAAATTTATCATACTGGCAACAAACACAATCTATTTATACCATATTTAACATCAATGTCTGGTAATTGTTTTTTTGAATCACTTGAATTTTTAAAGTTGTATGATAATGCACAAACTTTTAGGGATGCAATTGGTACGCTGATGCTTCTATTCAAACACAAGAAATATTTTATTCCAGGACAAGAACACACACTCTTTGAATTGTTTGATTTTACAAATGAGATAGAATGTGTGTATTGTCAGACAACAGATCTATTTTACAAATATAATTTTGATACCATGTGTTTAGATATTATGAATTCTGGTGCTTGGGACAGACTTCCCACACAAATGATTATGACAGTTATTTCAATTATGATGAATATTGAATTCATTATTGTCCATGACAATGGTCACATTACAAATCTTGCAACAACTGTTAATGACCAAACTATTAAAATTCATTTGGGATTGATTGGAGAATTACATTATATACCAATGATGCTGAGACGAGGATATGATTATGAAAATAATGTTCCTATTTTTTCAAAAGCCAGTGATTTATTTCACAAATGGGCTTGTCATCATGCATTTAAATTAGGTCGATATACTAATAATTCAAGTAAATATGATGAAAAAGTTAAAACATGTGACACTAGACATGAAACAGAAACATTTTCTAAATTAGATAGTCATGATGGTGATAATAATTTAGTTAGATTCTAATTTGGCTATCCAATGTTCAACTGGATATATATTGACAACATCATTCATATATTTCCACTCTATCTCATCAGGTGTTGCAAAATAGAGACTATAGGTTTGATTTAATTGATCCAACATATCGGGCAAAATATCAACATAATCATAGTTACTAAGAAAATAATTTAACTGTGTTTCTTTTATTTTGGGCATCATTTGTTTATTTGCTAGTACTTTGAGATTTGCTTTATCAAAACATAATTTATTTGTATCATAAATCAGCAATACATCATTTAAAAATATTTCATTTGTGATAATAAATAAAAATATCATTCTATTACTCATTGAATATATCTAATAAATTAAACATGATGATTCCTTAAATATTCAACAATTTCATAAATTACTTTGCAATCCACTTCATTATATTTTGTAATGCCACTCATTAATTTTTTATCTTTTGATTTATAATATTCAATTGCATCAAACATTGCTGAAAATCCATCTGATGGTCCAGCATCATCCCACAAAGTTTTAATAAAGTTTAGTGAATACATTGCTTTTCCTATTGTTTTTAATCTGAAATTCAATCCACCCTTAACCAAAATAGGTTCACTAGTAAATACATGATACATATCAACCCATGCCACAGTACTTTCCCATTTTATCCATTTCTTGCTATGTCTTTTTTCTGCATGTTCTAAATTAGCAACTTCAGCATTACTCCAATGAAATAATCTTGGAACATACTCATTTGCTGGATCCAATTCATTTGATTTTTCAATGATAAATGCAGTAAATTGATCAAATATATGTTCCTCTTCAAACAATGAAAGATCTTTTGCTGTAAAATCTCTATAATGCCACACACCATTTTGTTCATATCCGACACCAATCATAAAAACAAGATCTGCATTGTTTTTATTGTTGAAAATATCCATGTCATCATCTTTTAAAGATTCATTGACCGTTTCAAAATCGACATAAAAGTCAACTGCCGATTTTGTTTGCCAAAATTTATCATTATTTTCAATTTTGTGTGGTGTAATTGTTCCTGTAGAATTTCGATTGATAGACAATATACCGTCAATCACGGTTGGTTTAATTGTCCCTGTTATTCCCAGTGTTGCACTTGTACATTTTTCATCCTTCCATGACATAATACCTTGTTCATGTGCATAAATTCTATTAGGTACACTGACATACCAAATTTGTGTAATTTCATCTAGTTCCATGGCTAAACTTTTTTTTACCTCTGTCCAGGGTGCATCAAATTTATTTGATGCATTGGGATACATTTCCTCTCGATGTGGCTCATGCGGATTCCATGCCTTTCCGTGTGATCGCAATTCTCTGATCCATTCAATTGCATCAATAGTTTTTTGGATATACTGGTAATCAAATCCATTATAATCAATTGTTCCCAACAAATCAAAACAACAATATCCATCTTGTTCTTCACCTTTCTTATCAATTTTCCACGCCTTTGCCATAATATAAGCCTGTCGCGGTGTGTATCCTTGTAACAGTCCAACTGCTGATGTGTAAATTGCTAATTGTCCTTTGTATGCTGGGAACCTCGCATCATTTCTAACATTTA
>Ga0214921_10009521_pt1 | contig 12272 bp, 10 predicted proteins | sample LL1505_MetaG_FD_177992 | JGI IMG/M metagenome (GOLD analysis project Ga0214921, IMG submission 177992) | Freshwater microbial communities from Lake Lanier, Atlanta, Georgia, United States - LL-1505 | ecosystem: Environmental > Aquatic > Freshwater > Lake | place: USA: Georgia | collected... | reverse complement strand
TAAGGCCAAAACTGATTCAATAACTGAGAAGATGGGCTTAGAACTGATGCCGGTTATTGATCAACTCATATCTGATTGTAATGATGAGATGTATATGGGGAAAAAATTACTAAAGCATCTGAATATTTTAGATCAAATAACTGTTTCAGATAATGAATTTCCGGATAATGAAGTTTCTGATTTTGATTTGATAGATAAGGTAGCCAAATCAAAACAGAGTAAAACAAAAAAGACTAATCAGATGGTGGCTAATATTTAATTTTATTTAATTATATTTAATTAACTTTAATTATATTCATTAATTTATCAAATTGTTCATATAATCTGGTGCAATATGTATATGACTTTATGGTTTGCCATGTAGCGAACAAAAAATTGCGCAATTTCACAACTCCCCATTTTTAAGGTGATCAAGTAGACCATAATAGATAATATAACTTATCAAAATTTTTAAAGAACATATACATGGACAAATATCTAAATAAATTTTTTAATTTGACCAGTTTTATGTACTCAGATATGATCACGGTATATTCTTAAGTAGGTGGGCGTGAAATTGCGCAATTTTTGCTCGCTACATGGTACATGGATGGTATGTGAAGATTTTCGAAGACGGTTGTCGAAGGAAATTGTACAAACTTTGCAGACGAAGTTTTCATTATGATAAGTATCAGAATAAGTATCTTTTTTTAATTAATTTTATTAATTTAATTAATCTAAATATCAATAATATTTTTTTTATGTTTGGATCCTTCGTTATGTCTTTCCATATATATCTTACAAAAAAAAACTTGATCACATGATTCACAATAATATTTTGATTTTTTTCTTTCCTCAATAGTTGAATGTTGTGACAATATATGTAATTTAAGGTTCCAATGATTTTTACCAATATAATCACATTTATCGCATTTTACTGTTTTTTTTAAACCATTTCTTTTATGTTTTTCTGTTAATAAGTGTAATTGCCAATTCATTTTTACTTTTGTATGATAATCACATGATTCACAATTATATGTATGAATTGGGTTATTATTAATTTCTTGATTATCTTCCATATATTATATTAATTATAATATATTTTTATATAAAAAACATAATTTTTAATGTTTTGTCGATTAAGATCTAAGGATGACGTCAAACTACGTCATCCTTAGATCTTAATCGACAAAACATTAAAAATTATGAAATACTATAAAAAACATAAAAAACATAAAAATACTATAAAAAACATAAAAATACTATAAAAAACATAAAAATACTATAAAAAACATAAAAATAATTTTATTTTTGTACAATATACAATGCAATCATTAGAAGAAGTTATTTTTAAATATTCAAAAGAAACAATTATTGTTATAATGGATAAACATAAAAAACCTTGGTTTAATGCTTATCATATCGCATCAATATTAAAATATTATAGACCTAGAGAAATAATAAGAAAATTGGTTGACAATGAATATATCAGATATTTAAAAGAGTTGGTTGATGATTATAAAATATATCCAAATGCACAACCATTATCATTATTTATAAATGAACCAGGCATATATGCTTTTTTATTGAGAAGCAAGAAAAAAGAAGCTAGTAAATTTTATAAATGGGTTATTGAAGACGTTTTACCATCAATTAGAAACAAAGGTTATTATGAATTAGAAGAAAAACACAAAGAAAAAGTAATCCAATTAAATGAAAAAATTATTAAAATAACAAATGAACTAGATGAAGCAAATAATCGTATAAAGATATTGGAAAATAATCAAGCAACTAAACATATAACAAAAGGTAGATATATTTATATTATTAAATCTGCAGATAACAATAAAATAACTATGTATTTAGTAGAACTGTATAAAATTGGTAAAACAATTAAATTTAATCCCAGAATAAACACGATGAATACATCAACTCCAGATAATGTTATAATATTATATAGAGCAAAAATAGATGATATTAGTGCAGTTGAGAATTGTTTGAAAGGTATGTTATCAAAACAAGTATATAGATCAAATAGAGAATATTATCAAATATCGTTAAAAGATGCAATTAAAATGATCAAATTATGTATAAAACTAACTAAATCTAAATTAATATCAGAAGATAAACTATATAAGAACTATATTAAAAAAGAATCAACTGTAAATATTGCACGATCAAAAACGAATATACTAAATCAAAAAATAAATATAATATTTGATAAAGAACCTGATGATATAGAACAATCAGGTGGATCATATATTTATACTGATATTTATGATAATATAAATATTTTATACAAATTAAATAAGATAGTATTTAAAATATTTGATATTATATAAATTGTATAACATATGATCAAATTTTTTGTAAAATCAATATAATAAATGCATCATTATTATATTTATGTATTTATTATCTTGCTAACCTAGCATCTTAAAAAGTTAGTAAACCAAGGAAAGAAACTAATTTACTTAATTAATGTCTTGAATTTTTTGAACTGAATCAGATATTGTTGGACAAGTTTCAGCTAATACGGACTGATAACGGAAATGAGCAAAGCGAATCGAAGAATTTCTACTAAATAATTTTTAGATCATTCTGAAGTAATTTCCAAGTCAAAAAAATCTGTTTAAAATCAGATTATGATCGCTAATAATTAGAAGTTTTATTTAAGTTTATAATATGAGGGATTAATTTATTAAATAATTAATATAGCAAGAATTCACAATATGGAACAATATATTTATTCAAAAAATGTATAGCAAAGATGATAAAAATCTTATTATAAAAACAAAGGATAAACCATATCATATTAATGTTAAATTAATTAATAATATGATTAGCTATAGAATGACCAACTGTTCAAAAAATTCAAGACTTTCTAGACATTTCAAAATATTTTCTTTATAATTTGAATTAATTATAAATATATTATAATTTTGCTACCTTTGTTCAATTTTTATTCTTTTCCTAATTATATATATTAATAATAAAATGGGAGATGTAGCAAAAGGAGCAAAAATTTTTAAAACAAAATGTGCACAATGTCATACTGTTGAGGCAGGTGGAGCACATAAACAAGGCCCAAATCTGAATGGTCTATTTGGGAGAAAAACTGGCCAAGCAGCAGGTTTTTCTTATTCACAAGCGAATGTAACCAAGGGAATCACATGGGGTGAAGATACTCTATTTGAATATCTTGAAAATCCTAAAAAATACATACCCGGAACAAAAATGGTATTCGCCGGAATAAAAAAAGAAGCTGAAAGAAATGATTTGATTGCATATTTAAAATCATCAACTGCTTAAGCTTAAGGAAAAATTTACTTAATAAAAATTTACTTAATAAAAATAAAAATAAAGTGTATAATATTACTATATATACTTAAATTCAGATTTGACAAACAAAATTATAATGAATAACCAAATTAATAGTATAAATAATTTAGATAAAGCTTTAGATAAAACTTCTGATAAAGCTTTAGATAAAACTTCTTATGATATTATTAATAAAGAAATAAACGATATTAAAAATCCTTTATTAGCTCTAACATCTAATATAGTAGAGACTACAAATGATATATTAAAAAATAATGGTTCAATTATAAATATAAATTCAGTAGCTAATATAACAAAAACAGTTATTTCTATCAATGATGTCATAAAGGAAACAGAAGACGTTGTAAATGCTCTTAATGATAATAATGACAATGGGAAAATAGATAATTCTACTAAAAAAATATCATTTCCTAGATTATCTATAATTGGAACTCTAGGATTTATTGGAATTATTGCATTTTTATATGTGAGACATAAAAAAAAATAATATTTTATAATAGATCCAAAAATATTTAAGGTAACGTATTTGTGGACTTTGTATATGTGTTAGACTAAATTATGATTTTTTAAGCTTACTAATACAACTGGATGAAAAAATTATAAAAATTATAAGAGCCATTTTGGTCTATTTTTCATCCGGTTTTTTAAAAATGTTCTAAGATCTTTATATATTAATCAAACAATGCCAGTAAGCTACCCTACCCCAGCATCTGCCAGAGAAACTGAAGCAATTGCTCTTGTTAAAAGATTACACCTCAATGGTACATTTGGAAGTCGAGGATTAAATGTCAAATCACCTGATGCTCCAGCTGATATACAAGAAAATTGGATAAAATTACATACACAACTTCTTGCTGATTCGGCCTCAAAAAATTTTAATACATTATTAAAAAATATGATTTATTCTGAAAGTTATGCTGCATCAGCAACTATATTAGACTCATTAGTTGCTGCATTAAAAACTTCAGTTGGTAAAACAACTGCAAGAATTTTAGCTTGTTTACCTGATGGAACTGTAGTTTATGATTCAAATAGAAACGCTATTGGTACTGCTAGTACTAAAACAAATACATTTACCAATGCTGATAACAAAACTATCAATGAAAATCATAATACTCGTGCCGCTATAATTAATGCTCAACTTGCCGCAGATGGTGTTTCATTTGAAAGCAAATTTTCCACATCTACTGATAGGGAAGAAGCTTATGTTGCTGTAAGAATTGGACCACAAGGTGCAAATGCTGGTACAGTAAGATATTCAGTATAAAAATTGAATAAAAATCAGATAAAAATCAGATAAAAATCAGATAAAAATCAGATAAAAATTAATTAAAAATTGAATAATTATATTTATAAACAACTTATAAATATAATTCTCTTAATCAAATAATACAATGTCTAACGCTATTTGTTCTGAAATTATTAATTCTGAAATTAAAATTAATGGATTAGCTGGTTGTGGTGGTACCAAAACTATTTATTATATTGATAAGCCTAAAAACACTAATGACACTAATGACACTAATGACACTACTGAGCAAAATGACCCTAAGTACTGGGTAATTGCTACTCCAAATATTATTGATGGTATACAAATGATTAAATACATATGGCCCAGAATAGTAAATGAAGAACTAATTTTATCATCTGAATTAAAAGAATTAAATATTCCATGTTTGCATATGGAAAAAATAGCTTATACTTTAAAATATCAGAATCAGGATTATGTTATTCCCATACTCAAGATGAGATCATTTATATCATATGCCAAAGATTTTAATATTGCAATTATGGACGTTAAAAATATTTCCTCCCCAATCTCACAAACAGTTTGGGAAGAATTATTTATATCTCTAAATTATAGTGTCGATGATTTAGTTCAACTTCTTACACCATTAGTCGAAGATCTTAATATTTTAGCATTAAATGGTGTTAATATTGGTTTTGATGCATTAAATTGGCAAATTCAATTTGCAGATTCTGAATTAAATAAGCCAGAAGCTATTCGTGTTTTTATGTTTGATCTAACATCAAAGAGAGCAGAAAGACATACATTATTATCATATAATCAATGGTCGTATGAGGAAACCAGATATAAATTAGTAAATCATTATTTGGATTATATTTTTCCACAAATATCATCAGAATCATTTGATCAAATTAGAAATGAAACTATAAGATGTTTAGAGACTAAGATATCTGATAAATTAATTAGAACAGGAGAAGATTATCAGTCAGGGAATTGTATAATTTGTTAAAAAACTTATTTGTATTTAAATTGTATTTATGTATCTTGACTTGTATTTATTTAGTTCTATATCTTAACAAATACAATTTATTAACTTATGATAATTAAAGAATTATTAATATTATGTATCTCTCTCTCTGAATTTTTAACTAATTTTTAACTAATTTTTAACTAATTTTTAACTAATTTTAACTAATTTTAACTAATTTTAACTAATTAGTTAAAAAATTAGTTATTAGGTAATTATAAAACCGTTATCGTGTATAAATATTTTAAATATAAAATATTATAGTTTAATAAATTATATATTTAAAATTAAAATGATATACACATGTCCAAAATGTGATAAGGTTTTTTGTCAAAAATGCCATTATGATAACCATCTTAGACGCAAAAAACCATGTCTAAATATATTTGGTGATAATGATACATCGAATATATATGAAAATAATAATATTATATTATTAACACACAATAACACACAAAAACCACACAATAACACACAAAAACCACACAATAACACACAAAAACCACACAATAATACACAAAAACCTATTATTCAACAAAATGAAATAAAAATTATAGATAATGATAATATAAACTTAAATATATCTACAAAAAATAAATGTGAATATTGTCATTGTATATTTTCAAGAAAAGATGCATTAACTAGACATCTAAAAAATTATTGCAAAGAAAAAAAATATAAAGAGAAAATTATTATTTTAGAGGAAGAAAATTTAAAACTAAAAAATCAACTTAATCAACAAAATGTTCAAAGTGTTAGAAAAAGTAAAATATCTAAAACATCTAAAATATCAAAACAAAATAATTTATTAGATAATACTATTTGTAATATAACAAATAATACTATAAATAATTGTCAAATTATTCATAACCAACTTAATAATAACCAAAATATTAATATTAAAATTGTTTCATTTGGTGAAGAAGATATTAGTAAATTAACAGATGATGAAGTTTTGAAAATACTAAAATCTAGAAATAATGCTTTTATTAATTTAATAAAAATGGTACATCTTAATGAACGCCTTCCTGAATTTAATAATATTTTAGTTAATAATTTGAGATCTAAATATGCAACATATGTTGATGATAATAAATTAATTTCATGCAATAAAATTAATTTAATGTTACAAATAATATCAAGTAGATTATTTGATCTCAAAGATTTAGTTACTAAATATAAACAAACAAAATATTTAACTAACAGAGAAATTGAAGTATTAGAAACTATAATTAAATTTTCAGAAAAATTTAATTTAGAAGATGAAGATATTGATGGTAATCCTATAAAAATAGATAAAAATACATTAAAAAAGAATAAAGATTTTATTGATGAATTAATATGCACTTTTTATAATAACCGTGAATTAGTTGAGCAAACATTAGATACATTAACTGATAAAAGTATAACTAATAAATTAAATAATAATATATTAGATATATAAATCATTTTATACTTATCTATTATTATTTAGTTGTATTTACTTGTTAAGAAAATACGAATATCTTAAAACAATTTATTAAAAATTTCTCGTATTTATAAATTGTACAAACTACTTAATTAATCTAATTATTAAATTTAATTTATACCATCTATTATATAAATTTTTTTATCACCAGTTATAAAAAAAAAATTATAAGCAGTAATTATATGTCCGAAAAAAAATTTAGTACATGGATTTACGAAATATATAAACCATCATATGGTAAATATGCATCTAATAACAAAATAAAAAATGATTATATACCAAATGAGTATATTGATAAACCATACGAAAAACAAAATATTAAACTTAATACTAAACCAAATAGAGAGATTTGTAGCGTCATATATAAAAATATTCAATATGAATATGAAAAAGAGTTATCTTCAATAGGTTATGTATATTATTTAATAGCAATAAGATATCAATATAATTATGATAATAGTCAAAATAATATTGTAACATTATTACCATTTTATGACTCTAAAACAAATAAATTATATGACACTATAATTGGAAATGGATATGATTCTGTTATTATTAGTATACCACATAATAATCCACATGATAATCCATATAATATTAAAATAAATTGTGGTGAATATATTATTGGAATTGCATCACATGCCTTTGCTAAAAATAATTTAATACTAAGTGTTAACTTTAATAAAAGTAATATTAAAATTATATCAAATTATGCTTTTGTTGATAATAATCGTTTAATAAATATCAATTTTAGAATGTGTAAAAAACTATTATCAGTAAATCCATATGCTTTTATCAGATGTTCAATGCTTACACATATTGATTTTTCTTATTGTAAAAGATTAAAAACTTTTGGTGTATATTCATTTGGTAATTGTTATTCTGTTATTAAATTAAAATTAAAAAATTGTGAAAGTTTAGGTGATTTTTGGCCAAATGTTTTCTTTTTTGAAAAAATAAATTATATAAATTTAGAAAATTGTAAAAATATAACAAAACTTGATTGTCAAGTCTTTGGTAAATGTTATTTTTTGAAATATTTAAATTTAAATGGTTGTGATAGTCTAAAAACTATTGATAAAAATGCATTTCCATGCATTGACAAACAATTGATAAAAAATATACAATTATTAAATTCTGAAAAGGATAATCAAAAGGATGGTCAAAAGGATAATCAAAAGGATAATCAAAAGGATGGTCAAAAGGATAGTCAAAAGGATGGTCAAAAGGATGGTCAAAAGGATAATCAAAAGGATAATCAAAAGGATGGACAAAAGAAAAAGAATAAAAGTCCTCTTGAAAATAAAAAGAATCCTCTTGAAAAGAAAAAGAATAAAAGTCCTCTTGAAAAGAAAAAGAATAAAAGTCCTCTTGAAAAGAAAAAGAATAAAAGTCCTCTTGAAAAGAAAAAGAATAAAAGTCCTCTTGAAAATAAAAAGAATCCTCTTGAAAATAAAAAGAATCCTCTTGAAAATAAAAAGAATCCTCTTGAAAAGAAAAAGAATAAAAGTCCTCTTGAAAATAAAAAGAATCCTCTTGAAAAGAATAAAAAGATTCCTATTGAAAATAAAAATCCAATTGAAAAGAATATTTATGATAAATTAACTAGGAAAAAAAATTATTTAGATAATTTAGAAAAATTAATTTTAGATTTCTCAGAATTTACACCCTTGAAGATTTAAAATGAGACAAATTTTAAATATATAAATATTTATATATTTAACAGTGTAGCGAGCATAAATTGTGCAATTTCATAACCCCATACCAAAGGTAAAAAAGTAGACCATAATAGATCACATAAGTTATCAAGAATTATAAAGAACATATAAACAGGTAATGATCTAAATAAAATTTTCTAATTTGGCCAGTTTTATGTACTCAAATATGATCATATATTATTATTAAGTAGGGGTATTAAATTGCGCAATTTATGTTCACTACATGGATTATAATTAATATAAAAGTATATATAATTATATTATAATATAATATAATTAATGCAATTAACTAATATATTACTATTTACGAGTTTAATTATTTTATATAGTTTTTTAATTATAACATATGATTTATCATATATTATACCTAATTTATTATTATTTACTGGATTTCGTGAAACAACTAAGTATTATTGGAATAAAACAATTAAAATAGATCAAAAAATAATATATGATCATACACATATACCAATTATACAAAAAAAAGATTATTCTTTTGAATTATTAAAAAAAGCAACAAATTATTTTAAAAATCCAGTTGTAGTAAAAGGTTTATTTAATGATACATTTGGTGTCAAAGAATGGTTTAAACCTGATTATTTACCGTCAATAATTGGTAATATTGAATTATCAGTTATACTAAATGGAACATATGGTACAGTGCAAAGTAATAGATATAATTCTAATTTTAGTGAAGCATTTAATGATATTCTTAATAATGAAAATTCTACAAAATATCTGTTTTTTCCTGTTAGTGCCCGTAAAGATAATGATGATAATATAGATCGTCATATAAAAAAAATGAATAAAATAGCTGAAAATGAATTAAATAAATTAGTTAATAAAGATTTAGATATTCAAAAAATATTATGGAGCGGTTTTGGCACACAAAAACACAAAACTTATGTTAATTCACAACTTATTATTGGTAGAGGTCAAAAGAATATGAATTCAACAACAGGAACCGGATGGCATTGTGCGATGGGCAATAATTGGTTTATTCAAGTAGTTGGTAAAAAAAGATGGTATTTTTTAAATCCTAAATATAGTTCTTTATTCCATCCATTAAGAGTAGGACCAGTAGCAATGCATGTTGGAATAAATAATTTTGATAAATATCATAAAAATTTACCATTAGAATATGTTGATTTAGAAAGTGGTGATTTACTATATAATCCTGATTGGTATTGGCATACAATACAAAATTACGAAGGTTTAAGTATAGGAGTTCCAATTAGAGAATTTAATATTTCGTTATCTTTTCAAAATAATTATCATTTTGCATCAATTGTAACTGTAAATAAAATATTTGAAAAAATAGGTATTGATATTGGCGGATATTTATATATATAAATATACAATTATCAAGGTAGTATATTTAAATAAATCAAAAATATAAATCTAGGGAAAGATTTGATCTTAACTTAGCTAATAAAAAAATTATGCAGGACTTATTTTTACCAGCACAGAAAATAAATTTTTTGTGGGCAAAGGAGGTGGTAGGGGGATGGTCAAGGGACATGAGAAAGTGGTTGTCAAACATTTTACCTATGTTCTAGAAGAACAACCTAGCTCAATGAATTTGTAATAAAGTCTTATCCACTATTTGTGTCCGATTAATACATGTATTGTCTCGAAACACAGAGCAGAGCTTTGTAGGGGTAGTAGGGGGATTATCCATGAGGAAGTGGTCACCAGTACTGTTTTGAAATAGCAACCTAGCTCATCGGATCATTTGAGAATACCTAACATATATTTAATGGGGTTCAGATGTAATTTTTTTTTCAATTTTTTAATAATATAATCATTAAATTAGCTTAATTTAATGATTATTAGTTTGATTTAATGATTATTAGTTTGATTTAATATGATTTTTTAAATTAATATATTTATTTTTGTAATTTAAATATTTTGTATAATAATCTATTGATGTTGACGACCCACCTTCTAATATTTCTGTATCAGTTGGGATACTTTCTAAAATGGCTTTATTATAATGCGATCCAGTAAAATATATATAAATATTATTAATATCAGTATCTGGATTAGATATCATACATTGAATTTTAAAAATCTCATTATTATTGGTATTAATTATATGAATATTACAAATAAACAATTCACTTAAAATAACTAATTCAATATGACCTCCCCATTTTATTGATTGCGATGAACCAGTTTTCATAATAGATAAATATTTTTCTATTTTTTGATCAGCATCTAATTTATCAAAATCTGTTAGCATTGGATCAGTAGAATGATCTGTATACCATTCTGATATTGAATATAATAAGTCAGTTTTAAATTCAGGATTCAATATTTTTTCTCTAATTTTTGAAATAACGCCTTCTCTTAATAATTCAACAGTTGGATATTTGCGTCTCAATGTAGTATCAGTAATTTGTTCAAATACTGAATTAAACATACAATTTCCGTCCATTGGAATTGCTATAATATTGAATCTATCTGATCCTCTTGTAATTTTACCAGCAAGACCTAAAGTAACTTTATATGGATCAATATTAGGAGTAGATCTAAGAATATCAGGAGCAGATAAATCTGAATCTGATGTTTTGGGTAAATTAAATAATAAAAACCCATCGGTTAATAATTTAATATTAGCTCTAATTTTTGGTTTAGTTTTATTTAAAACAAATGATCCATCACTTAATTCAAATGGATTAGAACCAATATAAATTAATTTTTTAGAATTAAACATTACTTCAATTTCTTTTTTTGTTTTTATAATTGGAGTATTTCTATTCCAAACTCTATTATAAAAATCTTTATCAGTTTCTGATGTTTCTTTTATAAAAAGAAAACAAATACCTTCTTTATTAATTATAATTATATTATTATAGATAGTTAAATATTTTGATAATTCAAAGTGCGATGGTTGTGTATAATATTGTTTCCATTTTAAGAATTTCTTAAAGGTTATAAATATTTCAAGTTCCTGATTTGTAATATGCGGATGCGGATATTGATTCGTAATTTTAGTTATATTATAGTTAAAGTTTGTATTAACATTAATAAATGATAAAATATTTGTTTCTAAATTAATACAAATACAAATATTAATATTAGCATTTCCTTTTAATTTACAAACACCTAATGTTTCAGAATTATTTGGTCCTTTACCATTGTTATTATTAATACCTATACCTGCTAAAGCAATTTGCATATCATCAAATGTAATATTATTATATGAATATGAAGATAATACTAAATATTTTAAATTAGGATATTCCTTTCGTAAAACACTTAATTTAAAAGTCATATATTCGGAAGAAGGTACAGGTGCATCTGTAATATCACCACTATGTACAACTTTACCACCAAAACCATCATTAGTAGATGTACATCTATCTATAAATCTTAATTTAGCTCCATATCCAATTAAAACAGCATCTAAATCAACTGTTCTATGATCTTTTGTATTTTGCCAATGAACATAAGTAATTAATTCATCATTTGGATTTAATTGTA
>Ga0214921_10009518_pt1 | contig 12276 bp, 14 predicted proteins | sample LL1505_MetaG_FD_177992 | JGI IMG/M metagenome (GOLD analysis project Ga0214921, IMG submission 177992) | Freshwater microbial communities from Lake Lanier, Atlanta, Georgia, United States - LL-1505 | ecosystem: Environmental > Aquatic > Freshwater > Lake | place: USA: Georgia | collected... | reverse complement strand
ATTTGCCGCAGAAACGGGATCAAAGGCTTGAGCGCTTGGAGCAGCGATAAGCGCACCCGTTAATAGGGCAGGAATAAACCAGGAGATGCGCTTCATTTGTTAAAGGTTAGTGCCAGAGAACGGCGATAAGAATATTAAAAACTGTCAGCCCAATCAGCGCCAACCAGGTTTTCTTCTCGAGTTCACTCTTCTTGGCATTTGCATAACTGATTCCCAGAATAACTAGGACGACAAGAAGCTTCACGCCGACCTTGGTGTGATCAAGCGATTCTTCAGGTTTTGCCTTTGTCCAGGTTCCAACCATTACTAATCCTGCTAGAAGCGCTGTTGCCGCAGAGTGCATTACTCCAGCTGATAACTTGCGAGGGCTCTTATTCCACTGATGCAGAAGTAATCCGAGAATTCCGGCAATCGCCAACATGTGAGCGATGTATGCGATTAAAAATACGGTCTTCATCGAGTTTGGCCCTTTCTGGTCTTTATTACTTATTAAGTTTAGAGTGCGCATATGGAAATAAATACACCTGCCACGATTGGTCCAGGAGAATTTTTCCCAGTGGTAGGCGTTGGCCCTCATGAAAAACCATGGCCAACGGGTGAGCAATATGACCCAGAATTACTGGAGAATGGCGATCGCCGTAACGTTTTAGATCATTACCGTTTTTGGACGGTGGAAGCGATTGTGGCCGATTTAAATACCAAGCGCCACAAGCTGCAAATCGCAATCGAAAATTGGCAGCATGATTTAAATATTGGTTCGGTCGTACGAACTGCAAATGCCTTTAACGTTTCAGCAGTACATATCGTAGGTAAGCGCGACTGGAACAAGCGCGGTGCAATGGTTACCGATAAATACCTAACTGTGATCCATCACCCAACAATCGCTGATTTTGCGACTTGGTGTAAAGAAAATAATTTGCCAATTATTGGTATCGATAACGTTCCAACTTCTAAGCGACTTGAAGGTGCGCAGCTTCCTGAATCCTGCGTACTGCTCTTTGGCCAAGAAGGAGCAGGGATGTCTGATGAAGGAATCGAAGTCTGTGAAGTCTTATATGAGATTCAGCAGTACGGTTCTACACGTTCAATGAACGCATCAGCTGCAGGAGCAATTGCTATGTATCACTGGGCTCTGCAACACCTACCTAAATGAAGCGCCGCTGGTTATCGCGAAATCTAATTCTGCTTGCGCTTGTCTCATTGGCTCAAGATGCCGCAAGTGAATTGCTCTATCCGCTATTACCTATTCTGCTTACCGGCGTTATTGGTGCCGCCCCACTCGCCCTTGGTCTAATTGAAGGTTGCGCTGAAGCGGCGGCAGGTTTCACAAAATTAGTTACTGGCGGCGCAAGTGATCGCTTCGGTAGAAAACGATTTGTGATCGCGGGGTACTCACTCGCAGGTATTGGTAAAGGTCTAGTTGTCGTTGCAACCTCGTGGCCACTAGTTTTCTTGGGACGTGTTACTGATCGAATTGGTAAAGGCATGAGAAGCGCACCGCGTGATGCCTTGATTGCAGACTCTGTCGGTAGTGAAGATCTCGGCAAAGCTTTTGGGTTTCATCGCACTGGTGACAATATTGGTGCGGTTATCGGGCCAGGTATTGCGCTGATCGGGCTAGCCCTTCTAGATGGAGATGTCCGAGCAGTCGCCGCATGGGCGCTAATCCCTGGCATTATTTCGGCGCTATTAACGCTTTTCATTCGTGATTCCTTTGTAAAACCCAAAAAGCAGACGAAAGTTTCAAACAAGCTCTATCGGAAAAAACTTCCAGTGCCGTTAAAGCGAACAATTTTTCTTCTGACTTTGATCCAATTGACTAATATCCCTGATGCTTTATTACTCCTAAGACTTCACGATATTGGCTTCTCAACTCAAGGTGTTGTCTTGAGTTACATGCTATTTAGCGCAGTAACCGTAATTGCGGCCTACCCAGCTGGCTTGATTACAGACAAGCTTTCCCCTCAAATTGTTTATGCAATTGGCCTTTCTGCATTTGCGATCGCTTATTTCTTATTAGGTATTACAGAGAGCCATTCAGTTGCGATTCTTGCTATCGCGCTTTACGGATTATTCCCGGCTCTGACTGATGGAGTTGGAAAGGCATGGATTGCAAAAATTAGTAGCGCCGATAATCGCGGTTATGCGCAAGGCTTTTATCAAGCATCAATGAGTTTTGCGGTCCTTGCGGCAGGTATTTGGGGTGGACTTATATGGAGTAAAGATGCGATGCAGATTCCGCTAATTATCGCTGCCGTCGGTGCTGCTATTGGCGGATCAGTTCTTGCAGTAATGCATTTGACTCAAAAAAGTTAGTCGCCCAAATCCTCTGAAACTGGAACATCTTCCATCGCTTCGCGAACAGCAATCAGGCGACGATCAATCTCATCGGCCTCTGGCATACGTCCAAGTGCGCGCAGCACGCTAGCCATACGGGTTTCGATATCAACGATTAACTCGAAATCCTTTGGTTCTTCTTCGGAGATGATCTGAAGTACGCCATCTAAAGTTGCTAAACCTTCATCGAGTTTGCCCAATAAAACTTCGGCTTTTCCGTACTCGAAGAGCGCGAAGGTTTCACGGCGGTGATCATGGCCGGTTTCGAAGACATCGATCGCTTTGCGCGCTGCCTCAATGGCTTTTTCTCCATCGCCGAGTTCGACATAGCAGGATGCAATCTTCTGATCACAGCGAGCAACTTGAATAACTTCTTTCTCGGTCTTGAAAATCAAACGCGCTTCTTTAAAGGTTGTGATCGCTTGGTCGTATTGCTTCAGTTCGCGATAGGCGCAACCCAAGAGATGTAGATCATTTGCCGCGCCAATTTGATTGCCGTCCACCAAATGTTCTTGTGCGCACTCATCCATAATTTCTACAACTTTTGCAAAGTTCTTTGAGGCATACCACCACTCACCTAAAGTGCAGGCAAGTTCTAGCGATAGTGGAGATTTGCTCTCGCGCAAAATTTCAACAGCTTTACTCATAGCAGTTGCCGCTTCATCCATACGCTTTAACTGATTTAAGTTATAGCCGATTGCAGAGTAAGCCTGGGCAAGTCCTTCACTGGATTCTGCTGCACCAAGTTCAGAGAAAATATCGCGCGCAGTTTCGGCAAGTGCTAGCGCTTCGTCATATTGACCGCGCGCAAAGATACGGGCGCTCAGTTCGTAGTAAGTATTTGCGCGATCTGCGCCATGTACTTCTGGGATTCGATCCCAGAGCATTTCTTCGGTTACAAGCTCGTCTTGGCCGTCGTCTTCGCTCATAGCGGCGAGATTACTCCCAAATAATTAGGAAGGCGCGTTATTTTGTGTGAACGCCGTGCGCCAATTTCCAAGTGGACCGCGCGAGGCTCCCCTCAAAATGTTTTCGGTAACTTTCATAATCTGGCTTTGCGTCGCCTTATCGAAGCGATGGCCCCATGGACACCGGTCCTCCATCGCACATACCCAGCCATTGGTGGCCATATTGAGGATGCCCGCACCGGATTTTCGAGTGTAATAAGTGGCCATGGCCGGCACCGACTTCTCGGTCGGAAGAATTGCCGAACGAGCAACTGTTTCAACAGGTGGGCCTTTAAAGGTGATCGGTGTATCGGCCTCATATCCAAAAACGCCTTTAATGGATGAGTTCTCTGGCAGCACATCAAAAGGCCATAGCTTGGTTTCAACGACCATATCTCTTTGGTATTTCATGACAAAGAATTGAGAGCCAAGTAAATCAATTTCAGGGCGACCGAGTTGGCGCCATTCTTTAATATTTGAAATATCTAAACCATTTATCTCGATGCGGTTGTAGGCGGTATTTCCGCCAAAGACAATCAGATTGACTCCACGATCTACCGCCCCATCAACTGCATCGCGCATTTTTGTAGTCCAGTATTCGCTATGCCCGCCGAGCACAATAGATTTAGTGTTTTGCAGCAAATTGGAGTTGGAATCTAAATCAAAGTCTGTGGCATAGTTGATTGAAAGGCCAAGTTTTTCTGCCGATTTAATTACTGGATATTCCATGTATTGAAATTGCCCAGATCCATCGCCATCGTATGGACGTGCGAAGGAAACTTGTGTGGCGCGAGTTTCCCGTTTGGCATCAGGGCCTTTATAGAGTGAGTAACCACCCCACTGGTTGTATGCCTGCCAAGTCAATACGGAAGAAATAAAAGTTATATCGCTCGGAAAATCAGGGTTACTGATTACAAGTGGAACAAACGTTGCCGCTCGATTGAAGGAAATCAACTTAAAAAGATATTGCCCAGGTAAGAATTTTTTATCAGCGGTAAATACCCAACCATCTTCAATCTTCTTCTTAGCAATCAGGCGAGCGCCAGCTCCGTTATAAAAGCCCATCCGATAGATCTCAACTATGGCCTTTTCACTTCCAACGAGCGAAAGCTGCGTGGATTCATTGCAGCGAATCGAAGTTAGATTAAAGAAACCCTCTGCGCGCGCTATCTTTTTGCGCCGAGAAAAATCAGCGCTAAAGCGCATTGGGACACCGGAGTTCCATTTAGGAGATCCAGCTTTAGCGTTTTCAACTGCCACCCAGTCACTCGCCAATTGCGGACAGATAACTTCCTGTGCAGAGGTGGGGGCAGGCAGGGACAGCAGGCCCAAGGAGAGCAGAGCGGTCAGAATTAAGCGTGGCATTTCGAGCAAGGGTATTGATAAGCCCGCCTGAGCGCGATCTTCTAAATGCAAACGATTTGCATCTAGGTTAAGATTGGGCCATGCATATACCAGACGGGTTTATCGATATCCCAACTTCAACGGCATTCGCTGCCTTAGCTGGCGCTGGCGTTGCTATGTCGCTCAAAGGCGCCCGTTCTTCGCTAGATGATAAGACGGCGCCATTAGCGGGGCTGACCGCAACATTTATCTTTGCCGTGCAGATGCTCAACTTTCCGGTGGCGGCTGGCACCAGTGGTCATTTATTGGGTGGAGCGCTCGCCGCTGTTTTGGTTGGGCCCTTTACCGCCACGCTTTCGCTAACCGTTGTTCTCTTAATGCAAGGACTGCTCTTTGCCGACGGTGGATTAACCGCAATCGGCTTAAATGTTTTCAATATGGGAATTATTGGCGTCTGGGTTGGTTATGCATCTTTCCTATTAATTCAAAAGATTTTCTCTGGCCGCAAAGCAACGGTTCCAATCGCGGCGGCGCTCGGTGGCTTCCTATCAGTTCCTGCAGCTGCTGTTGGGTTTGTAATTCAATATGCAATAGGTGGAACTGGAACATTCTCGGTAACGGCAGTTTTCACTGCAATGTTCGGAACTCACATACTAATTGGAATTGGTGAAGCGATTATCACCGGCCTTGCCGTCGGTGCGGTGATGGCAAGTCGCTCAGATCTCGTGTATGGATTTAAAAATAAAAAAGTTGCATTGGAGATAAGAAAGTAATGAAGAGTCGTAATTTCTATATCTCAGCGCTTTTTGTCACCCTTGCATTAGCCGGTGGTGCTTCTTACTACGCATCATCTAGTCCAGATGGACTAGAGAAGGTTGCCACGGATATTGGTTTCATTGATCAAGCTAAGCCACACACAAATTCAGATGGTGCGCTTGCTGACTATGGAGTTAAGGGAGTTGATAATGAACGACTCTCGGTCGGTGTCGCTGGAGTAGTTGGCGTATTAGCCACGGGCGCTGTTTCAGGCGGACTCTTCTTTTTGATTCGACGCAAGAGCGCAAAGTAAAAACTTTTTGCTAAATCCAACTAAAGAGCAGGCAACCCACGGTCATCATCACGGCCATGATGTGGGTGAGCGCTTATATATACATAAGCATTCGCCTATACATAACCTGGCATCCCATTTAAAAATCCTGGCGGTAATAACTTTTATATTGGTTGCTGTCTCAACCGAAATCAAGAATTGGGTGGCATTTGCAGCCTATTTCCTCTTAATTCTAGGAGCTGCAGTAGTCGCAAAGATAAATTTGCTTACAGTTTTCAAGCGAGCTCTAATTGAAGTTCCCTTTGTATTCTTCGCAATTCTCATGCCATTTTTTGGCACTGGAGAAACTATTCAATTAGGTCCAGTGAAGTTATATGAAGCAGGCTTGCTTGCTGGTGCTTCAATAGTTGCTAAAGGAACGCTGGGAGTTTTAAGCGCAGTTCTGCTTTCTACAACAACCACTGCGCGCGAACTTTTGCGCGGCTTAGAGCGATTGAAACTTCCAAAAATTATGGTGCAGATTGCTACCTTTATGTTGCGCTATGTAAATGTCATCAGCGATGAGATGGAGCGCATGAAAGTTGCCCGCGAATCTCGCGGCTTTGAAGCAACTGGCATCAAACACTGGAAAGTATTGGCAACTGCAGCAGGTGCTCTATTTATTCGATCTTATGAACGCGGTGAACGTGTGCATCTTTCGATGCTTTCGCGCGGGTATGAAGGGCAACTTCCGCATGATGAACCAAAACATAACAGCGCTAAATCTTGGGCTTTAGCACTTTCGCTCCCAATTTCAGCGGCCTTAATTCTTCTTCTCACCAACCTAACAACTAATGCGACGGGTAAATAATGAATAAGCAACCAACTCTGCTAATTGAAGATCTGGCATTTGCCTACCCGGATGGTAACCAGGCACTTTATGGAGTTAATCTCTCAATCAATAAAGGTGAGCGAGTTGCACTTCTGGGTCCAAACGGCGCAGGTAAGACGACTCTTGTAATGCATTTAAACGGCATTCATCCGACAGCCCACGGTCGAGTAGTTGTTGCTGGAAAGGTTGTTGATTCTCACGATAAGGCGGGAATAAAAGAAATCCGCTCAAAAGTAGGAATTGTCTTTCAAGATCCAGATGATCAATTATTTATGCCAACGGTCGGTGAGGATGTTGCTTTCGGTCCTTACAACATGGGCTTGCGCGGTGAAGAGCTAGAACGTGTCGTCGATCAAGCGCTCAACTTGGTTGGGATGATCGAATTTAAAGATCGCCCACCACATCACCTTTCCTTCGGTCAGCGCCGCAGAGTTGCTGTTGCGACTGTGCTTGCTATGAAGCCTGAAATTTTGGTGCTTGATGAGCCGTCTTCAAACCTTGATCCAGCAAGCCGTCGTGAACTCGCAGATATCTTGCGATCACTTCATATCACCATCGTGATGGTTACCCACGATCTGCCATATGCTCATGAGTTATGTGAGCGCTCGGTAATTCTCTCTGGTGGAGTAATCGTCGCCGATGATAAAACCGAAGCGATCTTAAAAAACGATGTGCTACTTAAATCACATCGCTTGGAGCTGCCGGTGGGATTTAACCTCTAAGTTTGATTCGGTTCTGTCCAATCGCAGCACCTAATAAAACAATTAGCGCTCCAACTGGTTCATACCAAGTCACACTCTCTTGTAAGAAAACAATTCCTACAAGCACTGCAACCACGGGCGTTAAATATGTAACGCTACTTGCAATTGCGCTTCCGGCAAGCGCCATGACTTTGAAGTTCCAGATATAGGCAAATCCACTTCCAAATACTCCAAGTGCGATCATTGCAAAAACCGGACCGGGACGATATTCATCTTTGGCAATACCGTCGTAAAGGTAAAGTGGAAGCAAAGTAATTGCCCCCATAGTTACTTGTGCTGCCGCAATAGATTCGGGTTGTAATTTAAATGGAAGGACAAAGCGACGAGAATAAGGAAAAGAGAATCCGTAACAAGTGACGGCCAAGAGCAAGACCAAAACTGCCCACAATGGGTTATCACCCAAACCTTGCCATGCGCCAAGGACTACTAATACGCCAATAAAGCCGATTAGGATTCCAAGGACTTGATGGAACTTAGGTTTTTCATTTCTAGTAACAACCATGATTGCTAGAAGTGTCATCAGCGGAGTTACTGCGTTGATAATTCCCGCCAAGATAGAAGTTACTTCAGTTTCCGCTAAGGCGAATAAAACTCCAGGTATGGCATTGAGCAAAAGTGAAACCACCCAGAGATGGAGCCATAACTTTTTGGAATTGGGTAGGGAAATTTTTTTATACTTCGCCCAAGCAAGCAGCGTTAGCGCTCCAAGTGCACAACGCCCAAAGGCGACCCCAAATGGAGTCAGAAATTCAAGGCCTAACTTAATAAAGATAAAAGAGCATCCCCAGACGAATCCGAGTGCGAGATAAACAGGAAGCCAGTTAGCGTCTTTCTTGACTTGCGATAATGGCACGTGGGCCCTGTCGGGCTCGAACCGACGACCCACGGATTAAAAGTCCGTTGCTCTACCGACTGAGCTAAAGGCCCCACTGTTATTTAGCAAAAGCAGCGCTAAATACTCGCCGTATCTTAGCGGAGTTTTACCTCCCCTTGGACGCTCGCATTAAGCGGTCACGGATGGCAAGAGCAAGGCCATCACCCGCAGGCTCTGCGACAACAACGCTTTTTAGTCCTTGGGCATCAGCATCTCGCAGTGCGGAGTAAATAACTCGTGCAAATTCTTCGATATTTTTTGGTGCGGCTAAACGAATTACACCTACGGGAGTTTGATTATCTGCAAGTGCTATAAATCCTTCACCGTTTTCAGGTGTGCGGTTTAGAAAAACTGTTGCTCTTGGTGCGTAATGGTTTTCAAGTGAACCGCTAACGCGAATATCTGTTTCGGCAGTTGAAACAGTTACTCCAGTTGATTGCTCGATCATTTCAATTGTGATTGCACCAGGGCGCAAAATGCGTGGGGCATCAGAAGTGCAATCAATGATGGTGGATTCAACGCCAACGGTTGATGGGCCGCCATCTAAAATTTGATCCTTCGGGTCTAAATATTCACCAAGCTCTTCTTGCACAGCTTGCGCAGTGGTTGGCGAAACATGGCCGAAGCGATTGGCGCTTGGCGCTGCGATTCCTTTTCCGCCAATCTTTTCGAAGGCAGATAAAAGTTCAAGTGCAACAACATGATCTGGAACGCGCAATCCGACTGTTGGCTGTCCCCCAGTAACAAAATCTTCGGCCAAGATCGAACGCTTTAATACAAGCGTCATCGGGCCGGGCCAGAAATCGCGAGCTAGAGATATTGCATAGGTTGGAATCTCGTCAGCCCAATCGACGAGTGATTGCATCGAATGGATATGAACGATTAGCGGATGATCTGCAGGACGGCCTTTTACTTTGTAAATACGGGCGACAGCGCTTTGATTTGTGGCATCTGCTCCGAGTCCATAGACAGTCTCGGTAGGTAGAGCGACTAAGCCGCCATCTTTAAGTAACTGGGCTGCCTGCGCCAGCGAATCAGCGGTGCAACTAGATACGAATTCACCACCGGTCATGTGCGCAATTATCGCGCCTTTTTGCGAGAAGATAACCACATGGCCGCGCAAGTAAAAGTGATGCAGATTATCGCCCGCATGAATGTAGGTGGACCTGCTGTGATCGTGGCCGAACTCATGCGTGGTCTAGATAAATCAGCCTTTGAGCAAATCTTGGTAACTGGCTATTGCGATGAAAATGAAGCCGACTATTTAGATACCGTCGCAACTGATATCAAGGCGACGCGTATTGCTGGTTTGGGTCGTTCAGTTTCTTTAGTTGCAGATTTAAAAGCGTTCTTTGGTTTGGTCTCGCTGATCCGTAAATACAAGCCAGATGTTATTCATACCCACACAGCCAAAGCTGGCGTGCTGGGACGTTTGGCATCGCTGCTTGCTGGTCGCGGCGCGGTACGTGTTCATACCTTCCACGGTCATCTGCTCCATGGCTATTTCAGTAGCACTATCACCAAGCTAGTTATCTTGATCGAAAAGTTCTTTGCCGCTCGCACCAGCGTACTAATTGCGATCGGAAGTAAAGTTCGCGATGACTTGGTGGCAGTCGGCATTGGCCGCGCAGATAAATACCGCGTCTTCTTTCCGGGTCTACCAGCGCCTAAGTCGATTGCGAAAGCCACGGCGCAGAGCGCGCTGGGGATTAGTTCCGAGAACTTATATATAACTTTTGTCGGGCGCTTAACTCAGATCAAACGACCGGATCGTTTATTAGATGTTGCCAAAGAATGTAAAGCTCGTGGACTAGATCTGCGCTTCTTGATTGCCGGCGAAGGCGAACTCTTTGAGAGTTCAAAAGCGCGCTGTGAACGCGAACAGTTAAATGTAACTTTCTTTGGCTGGCGCAGTGATATCGATCAAATCTTTGCAGCAAGCGATATCGCGATTCTGACATCAGATAACGAAGGTATTCCGTTAACTTTGATTCAGGCGGCTCAAGCTGGTCTACCAATTGTGGCTACAAACGTTGGATCCATCTCAGATATCGTCATTAATGAGAGCACAGGCTATTTAACGCAAACCAATGCGGCAGCGATGGCCGATACCATCGAAAAGCTAGTGCGCGATGGGCAGTTGCGAAAGATGATGGGCGATGCTGGAAAAGCACGCGCGACCCAGTATTTCTCACTTGAGCGCATGATAAAAGATCACTCTGATCTCTACCGCTCGCTCTAAATCACACACTTTTCACAGAACCAGCACAGCCACCAATAAATAAATAGGAGATACTTGTCCTATGACTACAACACGAGTTCGCAAGATAGCCGCCGCTTTAATCGCACTCACATTGGTTGGGGGTATCGCCGCTGCAATTCCTGCAGAGGCGGCAACTACTGCAACTCGCTATGTGACCGTTAACTCTGAGGGTTCAATCAAGGTAACCCCTGATGCGGTGCGCTTAAATGCCAATGTATCTGTTGTAGCGGGTTCAAATAAAGAAGCACTTGCTAAGACATCAACTTCTGCTGCTGCAGTTCGTGCAGCTCTCACAAAAGCAGGCATCGCTAAAGGTGATATCGCAACCCAGAGCATCTCTGTTTACCCTGAATACAACTACACCCAAGATAAAGGCTCAGTACTAGTTGGTTATCGTGGGTCTCAAGGTTTTGTCGTAACAATTAAGAACGCCGAAAATGCAGGCTCTGTTGTTGATGCAGTTGTCGCAGCCGGTGGAGATGCTCTGCAGATTCAAGGAGTAACACCATTTGTTCTTGATTCATCAAGCGCAACAGAATCTGCTCGCGCTAACGCAGTTAAGAATGCGAAAGCAAAAGCAACTTCATATGCAAAATTGCTTGGTGCAAAACTTGGCCGTGTTAATTATTTAGTTGAGAACTCAAGCCCAATTAGCTATCCACCAGTAATGGCGATGGCAAAGGCTGCAGATTCAGAAGCAACTGTTGTTGATTTGGGCCAGCAAGATGTCACTGTCTCAATCACCATTCAGTGGGCGCTTCTCTAAAAACCTTCGCTATTTCTAGCGATAATCAACGCCTTTGTAGGGGCAATTAACCGATTTTGGTTAGCGAGCCCTGAGCGGGTACGATTTGCGAGCCTCATACGTCCCCATCGTCTAGGGGCCTAGGACATCGCCCTTTCACGGCGGTAACACGGGTTCGAATCCCGTTGGGGGCACGCAAGACCAGAGAAATCTGGAAACTTGATTTAAAGCAATGGCTTTAAGGTGACATAAGAGCCACTTATGTTTTCAATCTTTAAGGCCCGGTAGCGCAGTTGGTTAGCGCGCCGCCCTGTCACGGCGGAGGTCGCGGGTTCAAGTCCCGTCCGGGTCGCGTGTTCAATGTCGAAAGACATCTGAACTCATTGGACTAGAAGAGAGTGTCCACACACTCTCTTCTTTTTTAATGATTTATCAAAACTAAATATTGGCTCGGTAGCTCAGTTGGTACGAGCGCGCGACTGAAAATCGTGAGGTCGACAGTTCGATCCTGTCCCGAGCCACAACTTTTAAGAGAAAATTAACCAGCAGATCCTGATCCAGAAGGTCCTGCTTTACGTTGCACCTGAGGTGCGCCGCCGCTGCGTTGACCACCACGAATCTTGGAACCACCTTCAGCATGTGTCTGAGTTCCGGGTGCGCCCTTTTTGCCTTTTTTCGCTTCAAGAGCTGCGAGCATTCTCGCCTTTACATCATCGTTGTTAGCCATGGCTTTAGTCTACCCCTCAGATGGAATACGTAAGAAGTAAACCAACTTTGCCAGCCATGCTGCGCCGCCCAAAGCCATCAATAGATAACCAAGCGTGTCTGGCCAGGTATAAATTGAAAGAGCAAGCACTCCATAGAAGCCAGCAAATCCCCACAAAGTAAATGCAGTTGCTTTGCGATGCAGGCCAACGCGCATCAAGCGATGCGAGAGATGATCACTGCCACCTTGGAAAGGTGAAATACCGCGATAGATGCGAGATGTCACGGCAACTGTTGTATCCAAGATAGGTACAGCCATCAGGGCCAAAGGAATTGCAAATGATTTGATTTGTGGAACAACGCCTGGGCTAAGGCGAATTG
>Ga0214921_10009516_pt1 | contig 12278 bp, 11 predicted proteins | sample LL1505_MetaG_FD_177992 | JGI IMG/M metagenome (GOLD analysis project Ga0214921, IMG submission 177992) | Freshwater microbial communities from Lake Lanier, Atlanta, Georgia, United States - LL-1505 | ecosystem: Environmental > Aquatic > Freshwater > Lake | place: USA: Georgia | collected... | reverse complement strand
GTCATCAAACCTTTACGTGGAGTAAATGTAGATGGATCGTAAAGAAGTGGAGTCATAATTAACGGAACGTATGGAGCAAATACAGCACCACACTCTAGGAATTGTGCACCTTTGTAACCCATTAAGATAACGTTCTCAGTCATGTATGGATTCTTGTAAACCTTGTAACGGCTGTTCAAGCTACCTACTTTCTGGATACCGAAGTTATAATCTAATTTTTCGCCAGTACCATCAGCAGCAAATCCTGGAATTGATTCCAAAATTGTAGCGATTGTTGGAGACATTACAATAAAATTAGCACCACCTCTTAAAGTTAACTGATGGATTTTGTTACTAACTTTTTGTAATTTAGTACCTAAAGTTTGGAACCAACCACCTTGTGTGTTATAGAATGAAGTTGCAGCAACAGGAGCATTAAATGCTGTTGCAGAAGCACCACTATAAACTGTGTTATTAATTGCACTCCAGTAATCAACTGTAAACGCATTTTGAATCAACATATCTAACAATTCCAAATCAATTTCCATTGAAATGTATTGAGACAAGATACCAGTCAATTCAGCTTCAGCATCAACGCTATGGTAAGCGTTAAGATCTTGAGCGAATTCTGGAGTCCATTGTGCTTTCAACTTACGAGTTTTAGCAACGATTGCTTCAGATTTTAACTGAACGTTAATTTCTGGAATAGCAATATTAGTTGCATTTTGTGCATTTGGATAACCACCATTACCACCATTACCAGCACCACCAGTAGTTGATTGATCTTCAAAATCACCACGAAGGTTAGAAGCTGGAGCTACACTGAAATACAATACAGCACCACCATTTAATAATGGAGCAGCTGTTTGAGCAGCAGCAACTAAAGAACCAGTTACTATTAATGAAGCAGTAAGGTTAGTACCTGTACCACTTATAGTAGTAAATTGAGATAAAACATCTGTAGCAGCAATCGCCTGACCTGTTGAACCTGAAACGATATAGAATGAGCGAACTGCATTTGGATCAGCAGATACCGGTAATGGGAAAGATATTTTTTTCCAAGCACCAGCAGCATTTGAAGCAGAATAGTCTGCATCAAAATTAAAATCAGACCAAGCAATAGATGCTGTAAAAGCAGCAACTGATTGAGAGAATTGGTTAATTGAGTAACCGAATTTACCAGCACCATAAAGTGATTGAGAAGTAATATCAGTTACGTTTGTAGTTGCATTAGCACCATACAAAGAACCATTATTAACAAATGGTCTAACACCAGTACCATATTTGAAATCAAGATAGAATACAAGACCTGAAGGTAAGTTCATTGGTTGTACACTAACGAATTCTTTAGCAGCAATTTCACCAAATACTCTTCTTACTAATGGAAGAGCTACTCCGTTCCAACCTTCTGCAGAATAACCTGCACCACTTGTACCAGCAGCACCACCAGTTTGAGAAGCTTCTGTAACTAATTGTTTTGCCTGATTTTCCAATAGCATAGCCATTGTGTTGCGATCAGTTTCGCCTTTAAGACCTTCTAAGAGGCCAGACTTAACCCACTTTGAGCTAAGCTTTTTTGCGTCATCAGCAATTACTTTATACTGATTTGACGATTCTAAAAGTTGTTGTACGTTCATTTTAAACGAGTTTAGTTTTGTTTTTTATTTAATAATGTTTGCTAGTTTTTGCATTCTAGTGATAGCATCATTTGTTTCAACGATAGCTTTTCTAGGTGCAGTACCTACTGCTCTTGAAGCGAATCCCATAGATTCTTTTATTGCTTGTTTAGGAGCAGCGTTTGTTAAGTTAGCGTTCAATGATTCGAATACAACTTTAGCTTCTTTAGCTGTAGTTGCTTTATCAAATGAAGCAATAACTTTTAATTTTTGTGATTCAGATAAATTCTTAGCTTTGAAAATTTTATTAACATAAAGTAACTTAGCGTTTAATAAGTTAACTTCATTTAATTCATTGCGAAGAGTGTTGATAGTACGAATTGCTTCGTCCATTTCTTCTTTAACACCAAAAGCTTGACCTTGTTTGTGTGGTGCAGTTGGAAAATATCCTTTCTTTTTAAGACATTCTTTATCACCGTTACATGATTGCCAATCAGCTTCTTTATCTTCTTTAGATATATTGACTTTTTTACCGTTAATTACCTTATCAGAAAGCATAAAATTTGCTTTGCTAAGTCCGGATCCGATTTTTTTACCAATATTACCTAAGATACCTTCGTCTTGCATATCATCATCCCCTTCGCCTAAAGCGTCAAGTTCAGCTAATAATTCGTCAAGATTAATTTCATCATCTGCATTATCTGCATCGTGATCACTTGGACCACCAGCATTATCAGCATCTGGTTCTTCATGACCTTCTTCGTTACCCATTTCCTGAGAAACGATGTCTTTAATTAGATCTTTTAAATCTTCAATAGACATATCAGCTACGTCTTCTGATTCTTCTTCATCTTCACCTTTAGCTTCTTTAACGTAGCCTTTTTCAGTACCTGGGATGTCCTTGTGAGGGTATTCATCTGTAAAAGGTTCACTGATTTCTTCTTCGTCAAGTTCTGCTAAAATTTCAGATAAATCGAAATCTTCATCCATGGATTCATCTTCCATTTCTTCTTCTAGATTGAAATCAAGATTTTCATCACTATCATCTCCGTGAGCTGTAGTGAATCCTTCTTTCATTTCATCTTCGCCCATGTGGCCTTCTTCTTCATACTCCATCTCGTTTAACTTTGCAGCTAACATAGATTGTAGTTTCGGAGTTAGAGCTTCTTCAAGAGCGGCTTTTGCGTTTGCTAACGCTGCTTCGCGAACGGCTTTGGCGTCGGCGATAGCCTCTTTAAATAGGTTTTTGTTTGACATAAATTTGTTCTCCTTAAATTGTTTTTAGGAAATAAGATTATTGAGAATCTTAATAGTGGGGTTGTGTAAATCGCCGGGTATCATGAGGATAAAAAATGGATAACCCATTGTGGCGTTATCCATAAATATATGTAGATATTGGAAGCCACGAATTATTATTGTAAGATTTTATTTTTCTTTGATCTATTTTCAGATATAGTTAATGGTTGAAGATTAGTATAATGAAAACATTGTTTTTGTTGTTCTATGTTTGTTAAATCGAATGAATCACATGGTATTATATGATCAATTTCCCAATAGGATCCATGATTACTCCAGTTCATTTCTGGTCTAAATTGTTGTTCTATATGATGTTTACATTGTTCCACTGAACAACCTAATAATTTCAATGCTGAGTGTCTTTTAGTTATATTGTCTCGTTTTAAAGCATCTAATAATCGTAAACGCAATGTATGTTTTAGTTTAAATTGAGGGTCAGATGCTTTTTTATCTTTTCTGTATTGATTTAATTTTTCTTTATTGTTATTTCTATAGTTTTTATCTTTATTGCTATCACATTTTTTACAAGTAGACCTAAGACCAAATCTACCTAATTTTAATTTATTAAATTGTTCAAATGGAAGTTCATTATCACATTCAGAACATATTTTATGATTAATTTGTAAATTTTCAGTTAAACGTATAGATTTTTTAGTATGATAATGATTATTATGGTGTTTATGACAACATTCTCTACATTCACGTTGTAAACCATCTTTACGTGTTTTATTTTTATTATATTGATCTATTGTTTTTTCTACTTTACAAGTAGGACATGTTTTTGTTAACATAAAATAAAATTTGCTCCTACCAATAAATATATGATAGGAGCAAAAACCAATAAAATATTTCGAAGTCTTTATATTAACATAATGGGCATATCCCCATCTGACTGCATATTATTTCTGTAATGAGTGAGTTTACCTTGCTGTAGTCTTTAGTTTTATACTGTTTACCTTCATTCATAGAAGATAATTTGCCTACAGGTTGCATATAAGCATCAGGAGTTGAAGGTACACTTACAAGGTCCCAGCAGAGCAACTCGTAATCATCTTGTACCTCAACAGTTTCACCTAATTGCTTAACAGAACCCATACCACGTGATGATATACCTAATGGTATTCCAGCGCTTACTAATTCCATTGCTATTTTGCCTGATGGTGTATTTAGTAGCTCAAGTTGACCCATTAAATCATTACCATCCCACCATACTTTTTTAATGTTGTGTGATACATTTGATAAGTTGATAATTGATGCTTCAGGGTGATCTAATTCTCCCATAGCATTATTTTGTTTAACAGGACCATCTATATATTTTTGAACTTCACGTTGCAATATTTCGCGTGGATACACACGACCATTACCGTTTTTTACTTCGGCTTCTTGTAGTTTACCTTGCAATAGCATTCTACCGTTGGAGGATTTACCTTCGGTCATAAGCGTTAGCTTAGCTATTCTAAATGAGGTATGATCTATTAAAAGTTGTTTCATATTAATTACCTTTGCGGAATTTTTTTAATGCTTCGTTTACTACTGAGTCAATATTATTTTCTTTTAATAAAGATAAATTATTATTAACAAAATTAATTACATCATTTGCTTTTGAAACTGGTATTTGTCCACTAAATCCATTCTCTGATTGTACACTATATTTGTCTTTAACTCCCATATCTTGAAGATTCTTAATAATTTGATCATATCCTTTTTTATCTTTTCCTATTACATGTGTAACCTCTATATCAATTACACCACTACCTTTTTCATAAGATATAGATATTCCTGCACTAGATCCAGCAGATTTATGAGCTCCCCAATTTAATGATTGGAAGGATTTAATTCCCATTTCTTTATCATCACGTACATTAATAAATTTTGGAGATGTTTTTGATACTGCTTTTTTGATTTGTTCCCATTCTTTTCCACCTTTTTCTTGAGTAGAAGACATTTCAGTACCAGCTACTTGTTTGATTTGTTGTTGTTGTGCTTGAGAAAAATTTGGTGCAGATAATAAAGCACCTATTATACCAGCAGTCATTAAACCTTTTTTAGCATATAATTTAATTTTATCTAATACATCACCAAACATTCCTTCATTTAATGTATTTAATATATCATCTACTATTTCTTGTTCATCAGAAGACAATTCATTTTCATTCATATATGAACTTCCATCTTCGCGAGACATTGGTTCCATACCATCCGCCATTTCTTTTAATTGTTTACGGATCATTTCTTTAAGACGTTCTTTAACACTACCTAAATTTGCTTTAGATATGTTGTCTTTTGGTGATGTTTCTAACATACCTAATACTGATTTTACAGCATGTTCAACAGATTTATTATTATATTTCGCTGATGATACTGTTGTTTTTACAGTTTGTCCTGGTTCTTCATCTGTATCGATTTCAGCGTCAGGTAACATTGTTTTTAGTTTAGATAATTCACCTGACTTTAGATGACCATTGAATGTATATTCACCCATTCCCTCTTTCATAGTGATTTTCTTCATCTTTTCGCCTGTAGCATCCATTTTCTGAACACCGCGAACTGATTTAGCGATAAGTGACATTAATGAAACACCTTTTTCCATTTTATTTGTTTCACCACCTTTATCAGAATCTTTTTTTACTTTCTCTATATCTTTAACCGGCTGCATTCCCATTTTCTTATCAACTATATTACCCATGTTTTTGTCAAGTGGTTGCATTTGACGTGCTTCAGCGTTTGATGATTTACCGCCAATATATCCAATTTCATATCCTTCAACATTAGACATATCTTCTGCTGTATAATATATTGGATTTTTCTTTAAATTTTTAATTACAATTTTAGCAGCTTCTGCTTTAGTTAATTCTTGATTTTTTTGCATTTCAAAATCAATACCAACTAATACTTCTTGACCGTTTAAGTTTAAATTATCAATTTCTTTAAAATGAGCATATAAATCTTTACCAGTAACTGTTTTCCATTTACCTTCAGATGATGTATCAGCTTCAGTCAATATACCTTTATTTTTAAGAATTTGAACAGAATCTTCAAATGAAGATAAGTTAGTAACGTATTGAGGTAATGTCATACGTAAATTACGCATAAAATTCGCTTGAGTCATGTTACCTTCACGTAAATCGATGTACTGTTGTTTAATACTTTTCATTGGTATATTTTATTTATCTTCCTTGACCAACATATTTTTTTGGTCTTGGTGTGTGTTTGTTGAATGATTTTTTCGCTTTACCTTGTTTACGAGCACCGAATGTTACTTTTCTAGTATCGCTCGAACCTTTTGCCTTTGCCATTATTTAATTTTTATGAATATAAAAATACTGGTGAACTACCTGCAGCTAAACTACAAGAAGTAATTAATAATTCTAATTTTGAACCATTAGCTACTCCAAAAGAAGACATTGTTGCTTCTACTGATGAGTAAGTTGGGTTTGTTTGGATGTTTGATACTGAATATCCATTGATATATTTTAATCCTAGTATTGAAGCTGATGGGCCCCCTGCTAATGCTAGCATTCCATAGAAAGATCCAGTTATAGTATTTCCAGCTGTTACCATCACACCACCTACATTTACGGGTACGTTTGCCATATTATTGATTTAAATTTTTTATTTTATTATTTAAATGATTTACCATTTCTGATATTGTTGCTATATTGCTTTCTGTTTTCTTCCAGTATTTTAATCCTTCTTCACCTTCACTTAATTCTTGCTTCATACGAGATGTATATTCAACAATACGATCAATTTCCATTAGCTTACGTTTTACTTCACGAATTGCTTTATGTAGTTGTTCGTTTTTAGTGCGAAATTTAACTTCGTTTTTGAATTTATGATAAGTTACTTCATTTAACAACTCTTCTTTTACGATATTTGTTATTGATTCACCCATTGAATATTCGCTTGCTGCTCCGTATTTAGAAGCTGCTCCATACTGTGATGCTTTATCGTAATCGCTTTCGTTATATATTTTTTTTCTTTTTTTCTTTTTATTCCAAAGTGATTTATAATCTCTTACTTTAGAATCAGCAGGCATTGTAGTTTCACCTTTAGTTACAGTAAAACCTTGCTTTTTAGCTGTTTTTGTAGCTGCATTTTCGCCTTGTCCTTTAGGGGAAAAAGCCATTGGACTTAAATAACCACCAGCATCACCAGATGCAGATTCTTCATCTAATATTTCGCGTGTAAGTGATTTTATAAGTTCTTTTAAATTCATTATTTTACTGATTTTAATTCAGCTATTAGTTGGTGAAATTGAAGTAAGGCCATGATATTATCATCTTTTACGTTTTGATTTTTATCAAGTGGCTTTAGTATATTTACTACTTCATTTATTTTAATCTGAGTCGTTTTATCTGTTACTGTTTTATTCATTTTATTTAATTCTGCTTTGATAGCAGCAAAATGATTATTAACAAATTCACGTAATTTAACAGTATTAGATATATTGTTGATGTATTCTTTTAATACAGATTTCTGTGTGTTAGACATATCACTGTATTTGCTATTAAATCTTTCAAGTAATGTTTTGTAAACTAAAATACGTGTACCTTTATCCATACTCATATATTCTTCCATTACAGCATCTTCTACTTTATTTTTATTAACTTCTTTACGAGTAATATGTTCAAGTAATGTTACTTTATTATCAATAACTTGAGATGGTTCAACAAATTCTAAAGAGCTTTGGGCTTCAATTAAATTATAGGCAGCAGCATATTGGGAGTAGTTGTTGATTTTTGATTTGAAGAAATCTTCTAAATCATAATGTTCACGAATATCTTTAATGATATTATATTTTTCTTTGCGTAATGCTGAGCGGTTTAAGCGTGAAGATATTTCAAGAGTTACATTAATTAGAGATTCAGCTTTACCTTCAGTTAGTGCTTTTGAGCCAACTAAAGCCTGATATAATTTATGTTCTTTAGCCAATTCTGACTTAGAAAAATATTTTTTAATTAAATTAATAGCGGCAGAGTCTTTACCAGATACAGTATCTGATGCGACTTGTCTTACTAGTAATTCAAATAATATACCAGTATTTTTAAATTTGCTATGTTTTATTTTCATATAAGTTAGTGTGCACTACCAATAAATATGTAGCTGTTATATGTCCTTAATATTTTTTTCATCTAATAATGAAGATTCCTGTTCTGTTCCAAACACATTTTGTTTATCAGCTCTAGGTATAGATTTTAGCATATCTTTATATTTTAAAGATTCAGCTAGTGCTAAGGCACTATAGCTTTTTGGTGTGCCACTTCCTTCGTCAGGAATATTTGCAGTATATAATGTAGCATTTTCTTCTCTACCTAATCTATCTTTACCTAATGGATCTTTTTGTGTTCCAATCATAGATGATTTTTCTTCAGGACGACCAACAGGACGTTTTTCATCATAACCTGGAGGGATAGGTCCATCTACGTTCATACCTGCTCTACCTTTACCATACAATGATGCTAAGTCATGTGGTGTTCCGTATGATTGGCCTGATTTAGATGGATCGTTACCTTCATTCTCAATTTGAGAGAAGCGGAATGTACGTTTCATATCTTCAGCTACTAAATCACGATATTCATCGTATTGGTCTTCACTGAATTGGAATACATTATCATAAATCCAATCTGAAGGGATTAATTTAGTATCCTGCATATCCTTAGCTAATGAAATCTTTTCCTTCCATAGCGCTACTTTTTCTTGTTCGTAGATTACTGAGGGTGTTGATAGGTGTAATTCAAAATTATTTAATGATTCACCATCATATCCTTGTGTATATAAATGCACTAATGCAATTTTATACAATTCAGATAATACAATACGTTGAATACGTTCTACTGTACGAGCGAAACGAATATCTTCAGCAGCTAATGTAGCTTTACCAGTCAAATCTTTTTCAAATCCAAAGAATGCTTTAGGTACTTTAAGTGCAGCTAACATTTCATCACGTAAGAAATTTACGTCTTCAATTGCATTATATTCTAAACCTTTAATTGTATCAATTTTAGTATTAGAATTAGCTCCACGTTGAGGAATATAAAAATCTTCCATTACGTTCATCATGTTGTAACGTAAGTTATAGTCACCTGTATTTTGATCAATGAATGGAGTTTTCTTCATTTTATTTTTTAATTTCTCCATGTATCCATCAACCTCATTTGGAGGTAAATTTCCAATATCAACATAAAATACACGTTTTTCCGGGGCACGTGTTATACGATGGAGCAACATTGCATCCTTCATCAACACATACTGTTTGTATGTTTTACGAGCTGGTTCGATATATGCTCTACCATAAGGAAGGTAGTTAGCATCAGTTAATAGTCTAAAGTGGGCTATTTCGTAATTTTCAAATTTAATTTTACCATCTCTATCTTTAACACGTGAATTGATACCACCAGCAGCAATTACCATTGGATCAATCTTAAAGCACACATAAGATGGATTTTGCGGATCCATACCTTCTTCACGAACCATATCATAAACTGATAATGGTGTTACATTATATACACCAAATTTTTCAGCTATTTCAAGATGAAGATAAAAATCACCATACTTACACATATTTCTAACCCACATCCATAAATTAAATTCTACGTTTAATACATCGTAGAATAAATTATATAATATACGTTGTATATTTTCGTCTGATGATCTAATTTGTATTACTTCGTTTGCTTCATTCTTTAGAGTAGCTTCATCTGCTACAATATCAAGTGCAGAAGCAATAATTGATTCAGTGTCCATTGCTTCATAATCAGTATATAACTGAATACGAAGTGTTTGGTAGTTCATCGTTGGATTATATGGCATGTTAGCACCATATCTGTGTAACTTAGTGAATCTATCTATAAGAGCATTGGTTTTTACATTACCATATGCTTGTATTCTATCAACGTCTGTAACCTTTAATTGGTTACCGCCTACGTTTCGGATTATTACATCAGTACTGAATAAGCGTTTCAGTCTACTAAATAAGCCTGTATTTTGTTCAGCCATTTTTTATTTTATTATATCAATAAATATTTATCATTTATAGCATCCATGTGATATCTTCAGGACCATATGGAGTATCTATTTGGTATGGATTTGGTATACCACTTGGCATCATCGGTGTATATCCTTCTCGTGTACTAGATATACCATCAATAGCTCTACGAGTTATATCCATACCTTGTTGATGGAATTTAACACCAGTATCTCTAGTAAATAATCCAATTCCTAATGACATTACTAAATCATCATTATATCCATTCTGTGCTTGTGCTTTACCATTTTGCCAAATGAATACACGTAGCTCTTCTAATAATCGTTTAGAATGAAAGATAAAATGTCTATCTCGAATATACGACTCCATCTTTGAGATAACAAGTGGTCTTGTTTTTACTGAGTTGGTAAATCCAGGTACGCTTTGTTCACTATCAATTTTAGCCATCCATTTATCAATATTCATTTCGCCATAAGCGCGTGGTGAATAATATAAATTTTGATATCCTTTTTCAATGATGGTATTGACAACATCCCAACCGATATTAGCGTTTTCAGGGACTAATAAAGCGTTGTTATACTCAGTTGCAACAGATACTAACATATGACCAAATTCCCTTGTTCCTATTTGGGATTTATATTCAGCAACTTGCTCACACGATTCCACATCGATGACATGAAACGCTGAGTAATCCGAGCCGTCCCCACGAGCAACGTCAGCACTGATGATATAGTTACGGCTATAATCAGGATAATTCCATATCCAAAAATCGCCACCCATGAACCGACGTTCAACAGGCTCTTGTATATAAGTTTGTTCATAAAAAGATAAATTATCTGGTTCAATAACAGAGTTACCTGATCCTAAAAAGTCACAGTCATACTCTTGGGCGAATTCACGTGGTGACATATTTGCACGCTCACGTTCTTCCCATCCAGCATCTACTGGTGCCACTCTATCAGGATGTAAATTCCATTTTAGCTCTATTGCTTTAAAGTCATTCTTACCAATTTCTGCTTCTTTATACATTTTATGGAACCAGTTACCAATACCGTTTGGAGATGATAACGCGATAATTCCTCCACCCGTAGCAATTGTTGGTTTAATACTCGTGTATATTTTATCAATACCTTCAATAAACGCGGCCTCATCTATTAACAGCAAAGATACGGCGTAAGATCTACCTGCATCTGATGCGGCTGATGTAGCTACAATTTGAGAGTTATTGGCTAGTTTGAGTGAGAGTTTATTATCTGATATTGGTTTTTGATTACCACGTAACCAAGCTGGTAAGTTATTGTACATAAATTGTACTTTTTCAACCATACCTTTAGCGGTTTCCTGTTTTGTTGCTATACAAAGTACTGTTTTATCTTTATTAAATATCATTGTCCATAATGCATATCCTGCTACTAGAGTAGAGATACCTAACTGACGTGATTTATTTACAATAGAAAAACGATTTACTCTAAATTCCTTTAATGTATCTTCCTGAAATGGGTATAAATGGAATAATACTCTACCTTTAACGGGGTGAGTGATGTAACAATATTTGCGGAAAAAATGGATTGGATCCATTGCGCATTTTATATACTCCTGTTTTATTATATCTTTTATATTAGCTTGATCAGCCATATTTTATACTATTGGTTGTATATAAATATATAAAAAAAACTCAACCTTACGGGGTTGAGTTATGCACCTATGGTCTAGATAGGAGTCCTATGGTAGCAGGACGATTATTTTGTTGCTATTATTTTAAAGTAACCTCTATCATCAGTTTCACCTACATTAAATCCATTTGGAAATTTACAATATGTTCCACCAGCTTCTTTACAGCCATTTCCTTTTGATATATCACCAAAATTCATTTGAGGTGCGCCTACAGGTGATGATTTTAAATCATTATGTCTTGTTATAGCGTCATTACCAAAACAAAAAGTATTTGAAGTAGTAATTTCATTATGTTCTGGTTGATATGTTGCCCAAACAAACATTTGTCTAAACATTTTTAATTCAAAGGGACCACTAGCAATTTTTACCATTGAATTAGGATATAGTTCAAATGTTGAGTTGGCTACAAATCCAGTATTTCTACTTTCTTCGTCTTTAATTGATTTAATATACTTTATGAAATTAGGTAATAATTCTACAGTAATAGATTTTGGTGCTTCATTTTCTTTAATTAATCCAGCTAATTGCTGCATTCTTTTGATTTCGTTGATAGGTTGTTTCATTTTTTTTTATTTTGTTATATATAAATATGTTAATCCTCCAATAATTCCACTTAGTGTTATTTTAGTAAATACTAATTTTACTTTAAGTTTCTTATTTTGTTTACGTAATTCATCAACCCATTTACCTTGTGTTTCAAACTTTAGTTGTTCATTTTTAATACG
>Ga0214921_10009515_pt1 | contig 12279 bp, 20 predicted proteins | sample LL1505_MetaG_FD_177992 | JGI IMG/M metagenome (GOLD analysis project Ga0214921, IMG submission 177992) | Freshwater microbial communities from Lake Lanier, Atlanta, Georgia, United States - LL-1505 | ecosystem: Environmental > Aquatic > Freshwater > Lake | place: USA: Georgia | collected... | reverse complement strand
CTTTTTTATAATATTTTTTTTTTTTTAATTTATTTTTTTATTATATTTATTTATTTCTTTTTTTTTGATATAATTATATATAAAAAAAATGACAAAAAAAAAAAATTATATTCAAGCTCAAGTGATTGTAGTGCAAGGATTTAGCAATGTTGCCGGAATCAGTGTGTAAAGAGATGTATTTCAGCGGGGTATGTTCAAATGCTAATTGTCAATATCCTCATTCAATGATGGGGTTAGTTGCAACTAGAAGTTCGACACGGATAAAAAGGACTCTATGCAAGTTTTGGGAAAAGAGTAAATGTCATTTAGGGGATGCTTGTACATTTGCTCATGGGGTAGAACAATTAACACTTGAGGAGAGGAAGTCAGTGGAATCTTTTGATAGACGACAGCTGATAAATACGAAAGTAAAAGTAGTATCATATAGTGAATATATGAAATCCAAACTACTTACCGACATTCTTCCCTCAAAAATTGAACAACAAGAAAAATGTGTTCAGGACTGTCTGCCAGATTTAGGGAATATAAAATCTAGACAAATTGCAGAAGAAGAGTTGCTTACTACAGCGGTAAAATATAAGGAAGGATCAATTGTAGTTCTGCATAATGAGAAGGATGTATTTAAAATACAACTTCATAAAGCTCTAGATTTGCTAACATATGAAAATGCAAATAGATTAGGAACTGAGATAAGTGGAGAGATAACATGTCCAAGTATGTATCAAATGGTAGCAGAGGAAGTAATTGATTTTGGGATAATGAATCCTAAGGCTAACTTGATATATTTTGTGGTTAGGATAAGGCATCAAGAACTCCTACCTATCATTAATCAAGTTATTGCTAATCGATTTGATCGTGAACTTAAGCGCAGTGAGGAAAGAGGATGTGCTACAATTGGATTAGAGAACATAGGTAATATTGTAGGACAGGTGCTTATTAATAATAATATAAACACCTATCTTAATGATTCTATAAAGGAATTCATTAGACTGTTGATAAGGAGTTATCAAAATGATTTAGGAGTGATAATGATTCCATACTTTACAAGCTTAGTGACTGTTTATGCTAAAACTCCAGTGGATAAAAAAATCAAGAAGAGGCCAGATGGTAATTTTAGCACCATCTTATCTATACTTGAGGATATTATGCTTAAGGGGATTATTCCTCGACATCTCATGCATAGAATCAAAGAGATGTTAATAATAGCAGAAAAGAATGGTGGCTTTGAAAAGAAGAATTATAAATTCGATAATCCAAATGCGAATGTTATCAAGAGATATAAACCATGTGAGAAGGTGCTATTTGGTGGATGTGTTTATGAAAATTGCTGTAAATATGACCATACATTCATAATTAAATATCTCGAAAGCAAAGAAGGCCAGATTCATTTAGCCGAGAATGGTCGTAAGCTTGTCGATAAATAATAATTCATATTTATTTGCATATGACTATACATATTTTTTTATTAAATTATTCTTTTAATAATAAAATTTTTGATTAATTATGTATTCATCCTTTTTAGATGAACAAAGATGACTAAGTATTAATATTAATCGTAAAATAATAATAAAATAGAGGAAATATAGAAAATAAGTATATTAAAAAAATAAATGAAAGATTTGTGTTTGTAAAATTTTATTATAAAAATTTTTTTTTAAGTTTTATTATAAAAAAAAACATATATAAAAAAAATATATAAACTTTTTTAAACACACAATTTAAAAATATATATAAAAATAAAAAAAATATCTATAAATTAATAGTTAAATGATTATTTATATAGTATAAAATCATTAATGATTAAATTATAAATAAAAAGTGATTTTTGTTTAAAAAATATATTAATTATAAGTTATAATTAATAGTCAATCATCTTAAAGTGATAATTTAAAGATGATTATTGAAGATGAAGTAAAAGAACACAGATGTGAAAAGTGTAATAAATTATATTCAAATAAATCGAATTTAAATAGACATTTAAATAGGTGTGGATTTAATATTAAGTATACTTGTGAGTATTGTAATTTAGAATTAACGGAAAAGGAAAATTTAAAAAGACATTTATTAACATGTAAAAGATATGAATATAAATTATTATTTGATGAGGAAAAGAAAAAATATGAGAAAGAAAAGAAAGACGATGGGGAAGAAATAAAAATGTTAAAGATAGAAAATACAAATTTAAAAGAAAGAATAAAAGAATTGGAGAAATATTTAAATATATTATCAAATATTAAGAAAGAAAAGATTATTAATAATACAACAAATAATAATAATATAAATATAATAAATATAACAATAGATGATTTAAATACTAATGGTTTAAAGATTAAGGATTTAATGAGTTATGGTAATGGAATAGCGAATTATGTATTAAATTCAACGGAGATACAAGATAAAATAAAATTAAGAGACAAAGCGAGGAAATTAATAGAATATAGTATAGAGGATATATTACTGATGGCACTCCTTTTGGACAGGTGACAAATGTATTATATGCATTCAATAATACAAATATTACTCCTATAGTTATCAGAGTATTTTATAAATTACTAATATTTTAAAATATTATTAAATATTTATATATTATATATTATATATTTATATATATATAGCAATAATGTCAGAGGAAATAATAGGTATTTGTTATCCATTTCATTATGCGGTTCGTTTTAATGACATTATTTTATTACAAAAATGTATAGAAAATAGTAATAATATTAATATTCAAGATCATAATAATAATACTCCTTTACATTTAGCATATATGTTAAATCGCACTGATTTTATTTCTATTTTATTAAATAATGGTGCAGATAATAATCTACTTAATGATGAAAACAAAAAACCATCTGAAATGGTATAGTATAATTAATAATAATATTATATAAAAATTTATTTATAATAATATTAAATAGTGTATATTAAAAAATTATTAATAAAAAAAATGATTTTTAAAATATAATATATTTTAAAATCTATATGATATAAAAAATGCAAAATCATATTCAATATATGAGAAATAATGAAGCAACTTCACGAGTGCGTAATAAATGGTTAGATAAAAAAATTTTTTTTTATAATAATTTTTTAAAAATTTATCTCGGTTGCGATATTATTAAATAAACATTTACTTAATATGATTTATTAAAATAATTATCAATAATACATTATTAAGAAATATTTTATTATAATATTTTAAATAGAATTACGTTTGAGACATAATTTAAACAAATTGGTAAATTTAAATGTATATTGTTTATTTAATTTTAATTCAAACATAAGTAATTTTATAGAAAGGTTAATGAAATTATCATATAATTCTTTATTGTTTTCAGAAGGTACAATTGAATATTTTGACATAATAAAATCTATAATTAATAAAATTAATTCTTTAACATTATCATTATTGAAAGTTATAGATAAACTATTGATGTTATAGATAGTTTCAACAATAATATAAATAATGCTAGGTATATCATTATGATCTATGGTCTTATCTTTCATAATATTATTAATCTGTTCATCAATTATACAAATAAATTCTTCATTATTAATTATTTTGGCAAATAGATCTTTTATTTTATCAGTATTATCAGTATTATCAGTATTAGTATTCATTATTATATAATATTAAAAATTAAAAATATTATTTAATATTATTTAATATTATTTAATATTAAAAAATTATATTAATAATACTAAATCTTAATATTTACTTAGAATCATAATATAAATTTTTTTATGATAATATATTTTTTAATAGATGTTTTTAAATTTTTAATTCTTTTATAATAGTATAATAAAAAAAATTAACTTAAGTTTTGAAAGTATTATCTTCGATGAATTTTCTATCACAACATCATCTGTTATTAAAACAGATAAATAGGTAAATTTATGCAACGAAGATCTGTACATCGATCTTGTAGTTATGGATCATGTTGTCATAGGGATTCTTGAAATAGCTACTGATAGTATCTTTAAGCTCGTCCTGATAGGGATGCCGCCTCGAATCATGAACAACAAGACGAGAGGTCTCATTTCCTACCACTAGATTCATCACCTTCCTAATGCTCTCCTCCATGTCCGAATCGAAAAGTTTGTTACAGATATATACGGTGGTAGAGCTGCGGTAGTGTGTAGGGAGCTTTATAAAACTAGCCTTGAAGAGGAAGACGTGATCCCTCTCCAAAGGAGAATTTAAGCCAAGGATCCTCTCGAACTTTTGTTCGGCAGTAAGTGAATTACCATCGGTAATACTGTGCTTTTGCAAAAGCTCGGTAAGCTTGGAGTGCTCATTAATGTTGTCAATCACAAACATCAGGTCTGCTCCATCCAATACCGTTGCATCAACCGCATATGAAATATAGTTCCCGTGGTTGAGAACTATAGATTGTTCGGGAGATTTGTTATGAACGATATCCATTATCGGTAAAAGACCACACGATGTGTTTTATCAAAAAATAAATCAATTTTTTTTATTATTTTATTATAATAAATTCTAAACTATATAAGATTACTAAAAAAAATGTATTAATAATAGATTTAGATTGCAAAATTATTTATTAAGAATAATAATATAAAATTTTTATCTATAATATCTAATCTAGATTGCGAAAGTGTCAATATAATATTTTTTAAATAATATTGTTTATTTTTTATTAAAAAAATTCTTATTATAATTAATTAATTATAATTTCTATTTAAATATTTTAATATAAAAATATATATAAAAAGTTAAAAAAATTTATGAATTCAATAAGTGCAGAAAATAGTTAAGCGGAGAAATAACTACGAAACTAATTATTTTTTAATTTTTTCATCAAGGTTGCTAAAAAAATAATTATTAATAAATTAAAATAAAGATGAAGGCTAATAAATGTTTTACTGAACTTCATTCAGCATTATTTGAGGGTAAAACAGAAAAGGAAAGATTAAATAGAATAATAGAAATTATTAATAATGGTGGTTTAGAATTAATAAATGAAAAGGATGAGTATGGAAAAACAGTTCTTCATTATGCGGTGAAAAATTGTTATATATGGACTATGATTTATTTATTAATAAACAATGCTCAAAAAGATATAGTAGATAATGATGGTCGTACACCATTACATATAGCAATTGAGAATTCAAAAGAAAAGAATGGAAGATATATAGCAGATAATAATGGTAAAACTGTATATGATATAGCATCAGAAAATAAAGATAAATATATGGTAGATTTTTTAAGTAAAAAAAATATAAATATTAAATATAATGTCTAAAAATGATACAATAGATTTAAAATTATTATATAGGAAAATTTATAAATTATAAAAAAATATATTATATTTATTTACAAATAATTATTTTTTTTAATTAAAAAATGATATTATATAAAAAAATATATTTTAGTAATTGATTTAGATTGCGAAGTTATTAATTTAGTTATATTTATCATTTTCAATATAGGATTCATAATTTTTAAATGCGATTGAAGCAGCCTGAAACATGGTATTATCACTATTAGCTGATGTGTTATTATTTCCCATGGCATATTTCTTAGCAAGTATATCAATAAGTTCTTTTCGCATTTTATTAGCTTCTGGATTTTTAGATAACATGGCATTTTCGTAATCATTAATCATTTTTTTTGCTCTTGGAATAAAAACCGTTTTGTAATTATATTTTTCATCCATCATAATACCTGTCAAAATACAATAAATATCACGATTTTCTTTAAGTGAAAAATATTGTGCGATATTTTCAATCATAATACTTTTTTTACAAAGAAATCTACGCGACATTTTAGAATAATAATATATTTAAATATGTATAATTATTTTAATAGAAACTATCTAAAAAAATTTTTTTTATAAAATTTTTACTTTTTATAACAAAATTTATATAATAATACTATAAATATTTTATTTTTTATAACAAAATTCATTTAATAATTTATTATAATAATTTTATTTATTTTAATAATTTTATTTATTTTAATAATTTTATTTATTATAATAATTTTATTTATTATAATAATTTTATTTATTTTAATAATTTTATTTATTTTTTTTATATATGGAAGAGATATTAAGCGTAACAGATTTACAAGTAGGAAAAGAATATTATTTAGAGAAAATCATCTCACCAAATTCTCCGTATAATAATAGAATAAAGGCGAAATATGTCGGATATATGCTAAATCCTATGGAACCATTAATAACAGAAAGTCCTAATCAAAATATTGCGTGTAATATCGTATTTTCAATAATTAAAAGATATGGCAATTCTATTGGTTCATATTTAAATTTATTACATTCTGGTATTAATGAGGCTTATTATGGGCATAATTATTATGAACGTTATACATTTGATATGATACCACCTAATTTAGAAAAAATTTTATTTATATATAAAGTAAATAAAACAAAAATAGAAAATGATGTTATAGAAAGAATAGATAAAAGAGAAAAAAAAAAAGAAGTTGATGAATTAAATGGTCTTAATAGGAATATAAAAGAAGATATAAAAGAAAGATATATCGGAAAGGGTTCAAAAAAATCAAAAAAGAAATCAAAAAAGAAATCAAAAAAGAAATATAAATAATTAATTTTAGTTGCGAAACTAATTTTAATAAATAACGGTACTGGTGCTGGCGGAAAACAAACAACAAAAAATGGAATTGCTTTTGAAGAAAAAACAGATTATGAAATAAAATTAAAAGAGAATAAAGTAGAAAAAATAATAATAAATAATAAGTTAAAATATGGTTATTATTATAAATATAATAAATATAATAATATAATATTTACTAAAAGTAAAGGATTAAAGTGTTATTTATCTATGAAATATAATATATCAGAACATATTAGTCGTGAACCAGATGAAGTATTTTTAATAGAAAGAGAAAGTAAAATTCCTATAATGATAATAATAGAAAAAAAAAATCAGAATACAGACGGAAGTGTGATAGATAAATTCGGTGCGGTTGATTATTATATAACTCAATATGCGAAATATTATGGAGAATATTTTAAAATAAAATATATATTTGTAATTTCAGAATTTTTAGAAAAAAAATTTAATGAAGCGAAAAAAAATATAAAAGATTTAAAAGAATATTTAGAAGATAAAAATGTAAAATTATTATATGGTGATAATGAAGATTATTTTAGTAATTTAGAATTAATAATTTTTGATAATTAATTCAATAGTTTTAGATTGTGGATTTTTAGAATTAATTTTTCTTTTACATTCAATTTCTTGAATAATATAATTATTATCTATAAAACTATTTCTGACTAATTCAGTATTAGAATTCGATATAATAAATTTAATATTTATGTTATTTAAATCATTACATAATTCAAATAATTTAATATGTTTATCTAAACCAAATCCATCTTTAGTATAACCAACAAATGATGAAGTTTTAGATTCAGGAACGTATGGTGGATCTAAATAAACGAAATCATCATCATTAATAAATTTAAAAGAATTTTCAAAATCTAAATGTATAAAGATAACATTTTTAATTAATTCAGAAATTTTATATAAATGTTTTTTATCAATAATAGTAGGATTTTTATAATTACCATATGGTATATTAAAATTATTTTTTCTACATACGCGATACATGCCGTTCACTTAAACCTCATATTATTTACCAAATATTAACATTAGTTACATTTTGATAAATAATATTACTCTTTTGGATTTCGGGTTCATTAAGGTAGAACGCACCTTTTTTATTAATTACTCAGTATTTAAATGAGTAATTAGTCCCTTCATCAAAATATTCCTTCCTGAATTAACATCTCTATCTAAAATCATCTTGCATTCTTTATTCTTACATCTATATTCCTTTTTATCTTTTATTTCATACATTTCACCGCAACAACTACACGTCTTTGTTGTATACGATTCATTCACTTCTTTAAATATTTTATTATTTATCTTACATTTATACTCTAATCTTTGTTTAAATATATAAAATTTCAAATCATTAAATTCTTGATTTAGTTTTTTATTTTTACCTCCATTGGTGATATTGTGGCTCTTAATATCACCATAATAAATAACATCATATTTATTTATGATATCATTTATTGTTTTCCATTGAATCTCATCTACTAAATTTGATTTTTTTGCTTCTAATCTTAATAATAATCTTCGTTTATTATTTATTTTCTCTTTTAATATCTCTTCTTTTTTCTTATTTATTTCGTTGATTCTTTCTTGTTTTTGATTATATTCACTATAACCATTAATATCTGCTACTGTCATAAATGTTCTTATGCCTGGATCTATTCCACAATAATTAAATTCTTTTAATTCTTCTCTTTCTTTTAAATATATATCTATTGGAATTGATAACCAATATTTATCATTTTTTTTTGTTAATCTAACATCATGTTCTATTTTTAAATCTTTATATTTCTTTTTATTTCTATTACTCATTTTAAATTTATAATTATCTTCTAAATATGATGGTGCAATTTCAATTATACCATTATTATTTTTTATTAAATTATTTTGTAATATTATCGTTTGTTTTTTTTCTTTCTTCTTTTTATATTTTATTTCAAAATATCTAATATTTCCATTCTTTAAATTAGTAAATGCCGTTTTATATGCTTTACATACATCATTTACTGCTCCTGCTCTAATATCTTTCGGAGTATTTAATTCCCATTCTTTAATATTGGTATTAATTACACTATTTATATTTTTCTTAATTTTTTTAAATTCTTCTTCTTTTTCTTCTATTTTTTCTTCTATATTTAATATATCTTCTTTATTATTTAAAGTTTTTAATTCTTTTTTATATTCTTTAATTTCTTTTTGATATTTTTTATACATTTCATCTTCCTTTTTAGTTTCATGTGTTACAAATTTATCTCTTAAAGTAATAAAATTTATTTTTGCTCCATTTTTTATATCTTTTACTGTTTTATTATAAATTGCACGACTGGTATTAATCCATTCATTTATTACTATTTTTTGTTTTTTATTCATTATTAATTGAATTTTTAATGCTTTCAGTTGTATTTTTTGTTCTTCCTTTATATCTTCGTTTACCCATTTGTCTGCAACTATAGATGTGGACAATGGACAGGAGGTCATCTGCAAGTTCCTGCTCTGAACTTTTGTGTTCTTCTTCGTCAATAATTTTGAGACTACCTCCGTTTTTTTCGATAAAGATCTTGAGTAATTCAAATCCGAATCTCGCAAGCCTGTCTTTATGGGCCACAATAATTTCTCCGATATTTCTTTGTATGCTGAGGTCCAAAATTTGGAGCAATCCTGGTCTTTTGAAGTTAATTCCTGAAGCACAATCTTTAATAATAGTATATGTAGCGTACTCTGATTTTCTATTTTTGAGGTATTCAATTTGTCTATCAAGGTCGTCCATTTGCTTTTTTGATGATACTCGGGCATATAAAATATTAGTTTTAATAACGGAGGATTCAATTTGATTAGTATTATTAATTGCGCACATTTTTGCCAGATCTTCTTTATTAAATCTTCTTTGGCCGGATGGTGTTTTATAGCACATGATCTTTTGTTGATCAGCCAATTTACGCAACGTATTGGGGTGTAATCCAGAATATTCTGCTGTTTCTTTAATGGTGAGAAATTGCTTAATGTTATTATTTTTTTCCAATTTAACATCCATTTTTCCTCCTTCAAATTTATTTCGTTCATTATCCATTATATTCATTATATTTATTATATTTTAATCATTTTTTTATATATTAATATTCTTAAACATTTAAATAGAAAATAAAAAATAAAGTTTATTAAGAATAGTTAATTTTTATTAAAAAAAAATTTAACAGTTGAAGCCTCTAAATCCTACTTTATTAAGATAAAGGAATAAAGCACTTCCATATATATTATTTTTTTCTTCATTAGTTAAATTATTATATTCAGTTCTTTTTTGATAATAAAATTCTTTAGTAAGACTATTTTCAGTATCAATAATATTTTTTATTTCTAAATAAAATTGTTTAGAATTATTTTGAATATTTTTATAAAAATGAATTAATTGTTCATTATTATCATATGCATATATATTATTAGTTATATTAATAATATTATTTTTTTGTAGATTAAGTAAAGCTAAAAGAACGGAACCACCACCTATAAATATTTCGTGATAATTAGTTATATTAGTAGGAAATTTATAAACAATATCATTTATAATTTGTGTTTTTCCACCGACCCATTTTAATAATGGTGCGTCAAATTTATTCATATTTATTTATTTATATATATTATTTATATTATGTTTATATAAAATATATCATTTTTTTATGATAATATTAATATTTAACATATTTTAGAATTAAAAGATGGTATAAATAAATTAAGAGAAGAAATTAATAAGTTGAAAAAAAAATGATTTAATTATTTTTTATTCATTTTCCGCTACTATAAATTAAACAATTTTTATAAGAAAAATATAGTTTATTAAAATAATTTTTGATAATACATTTATTATATTATTTATTAATAATAAAATATTTTGTAAAAATATAATATGATATATAAAAGACAAAAACTAAGTAAAAAGAGTAAAAAGAGTAAAAAGAGTAAAAAGAGTAAAAGAAAAATAAAAATATTAAAAATGGGTAAAGGAGAAGAGCCATTTAATATACTTGTATTAGGAGGAGGTAATCCAGAATTATATAAAAAAGGTTTTTTTGAAGTAGGAAATCATCCTACAGCAAATTTTGGCAAAAAAAAAGATTGGAATCGTATAGATTTTTGGAGAGAATTATATGAATATCTAGTAAATAAAAATTTAAAATTTAAAGCAGTTATATTTGATATAGGAAGCGAAAGTTGGTTTTATGAAATTAGTAAAAATGAAGAATTTTATAATATTTTATATTTAATTTTAACTGAATGTACTAATGATGATGGATTAATGATTTTATCTACTAAAAGCAAATTGAATAATATAGAAATGACGAATAATGATCATTATCATTCACAAGTTGCGATGATTATAGACGAAAAATTTCCTTTAATAAAAAAGATAAGTAGCTTTCGATTAGATGAAGGACAGTTTAATCAATTTGATATTTATAGTGTAAAAAAAAATAATATAAACGATGTTAATACATTAAATAATAGAAATGGATTACATAGACCAGAAATTATATTTGGAGAACTAAAAGAAGGTTATTTTCATTATTTTAAATCAGTTCCTGCTGTAAAAGAAAAGAATTTTTTAGATTTTATAAGAAATAGAATATTAAATTAATATATAAATAATAAAGAATGTAAATAAATGAAAGAAAAACATAATACAATAGAAGGAAATATTTATGCAATATTTTATTATTTCCATTTTAATAAGTAATATAATAAATTAATTTATGCGAATTACAATATAAACCATCAATTTCATTTTCATAATTATATTTAGTATATTCAGAACAATTTTCATACTTGCATTTTTTAGTAATTAAATTTTGCATTTTTTCTTTTTTATGTTTTTCGCAATATAATGGTTCGATTTCATTTTCATAATTAGCTATTTTTTCATTATAACTATCATATTTTTTTATTATAAAATTAAATAATATTTATAAAAATTTTTATGTATAATATATAATATAAAATATAAAATGAATTTAGATATTACATTAGAATCATTATATAAAATTATTAAATTATATATGCTCATGCATATATATATATTCGAATATATATATATAATCTAATTCATATTCATATTCATATATATTCGAGGATTGCAACGAAATAGGTTCTATTTCAATCCAATCAGTATTGTTATTAACAATTGAAGAAGAAGCGCCCATCTTTAATTTATATAATAAAATAAAAAATATCATTTTTTTTTCAATTTAACAAAAAAAAATAATTTTAACTATCAATTATATCATATATTCTAATGTAAATATATAGCATCATCATCATATATATATTCTAATGTAATTACAAATATATATTCATCAACATATACATATGAATTTAGCGATGAAACAGGATCTATTTCGACCCTATCAGTGTTGTTATTAATAATCGAAGAAGAAGCGCCCATCTTGAATACATTTAACAAAAAAATATCACTTTTTTATTTAATATTATAAAAAAAAATGTATGTAGTATGCAAAAAGTATGTAATACGCAGTATTTACACAGGTTGTGGAAGGTTTGTGAACCTTCAGGGGCAGGATGGTTTAGGGAAATATTTATGCAATATTTTATTATTTCCATTTTAATAAGTAATATAATAAATTAATTTATGCGAATTAC
>Ga0214921_10009514_pt1 | contig 12279 bp, 8 predicted proteins | sample LL1505_MetaG_FD_177992 | JGI IMG/M metagenome (GOLD analysis project Ga0214921, IMG submission 177992) | Freshwater microbial communities from Lake Lanier, Atlanta, Georgia, United States - LL-1505 | ecosystem: Environmental > Aquatic > Freshwater > Lake | place: USA: Georgia | collected 2015-05-28 | reverse complement strand
CCAGCGAAATTGCCGTGAATTTGTATGACGACGACGAGCAACACAAGACATCCGTTATTGCGGCAGAGTGTAAAAATATATTGATGTCAAAGTTGCCGAATTATCGCGAATACTTGAACCTGCCTGAATATACCGATATGATTTCGCTTTTGGAAAAAGGAATTGCGATTCATCATGCAGGTATTATGTCGGTATTGAGAGAAATGGTAGAACTTTTATTTGAAAAGGGGTTTATTAAACTCTTATTTGCTACCGAAACATTTTCAGTAGGTATCAATATGCCGACCAAAACTGCGATTTTCACTGGTCTTACCAAATTCAATGGAACCGAACATCGTCCGTTATATCCACACGAATATACACAAATGGCTGGACGTGCTGGGCGACGCGGGTTGGATAAAGTCGGTCACGTTATACATTGTAATAATATATTTGAGTTGGACACGGCGGCACAATATCGGAATATGTTGTGTGGTCCGGCACAAACCATCACGTCCAAATTCAAAGTGTCGTTTGGACTTGTGCTTACAAGCGTATCAGACACAAGCGTAGCAGACACAAGCGTAGCAGACACAAGCGTAGCAGACACAAGCGTAGCAGACACAAGCGTAGCAGATACAAGCGTAGCACACCGAAGGCGCACAAGCGTAGCAGACACAAGCGTAGTAACAAGTGAAACGGCTAAAGAGAAAAGACGTGACATCTATTCATTTATTAACAAAACATTATTGAACCAAGATATGAAGAGAGATTTGAATGAATATTATAAAAAAGAAAAGGCAATTGATAAGCGTATTGACGAACAAGAGGATAAATTGGCCGCACTTAAAACGCCCCGTAATATATTACAAGAATACAAGGCAAAATCGGTTACAGTATTAGAACTCACGAATAGCGCGCGCAAAAATATGCGGAGAGAGATGTCGCAAATAGAAGATAAATATCCATCTATTACACAAGATGTTACATTATTGTTGGAATTGGATGAAATGTTGAAAGAGCGTGACTATAACAATACATACATTACACAAACCAAAGAATACTTGAATGATACGATTCGGTATACGATGGAAGTATTGGAAGAACGGGGCTTCTTATATAAAAATGCTATCACTAAAAAGGGTCTTGTCGCGAGAAATTTCCAAGAAGTTCATCCACTTATGATGGCAGAATTATTGATGGAAACAAATTATTTTAAAGACTTGTCGTCGCCAGAAATAGTCGGTATTCTCTCTTGTTTTACGAATTGTATTGGTGTGGCGGATGAAAATAAAGTGCACGTTCCTGAAACGGATTATGAGGAGACAAACCGAATCACCAAAAAAGCGGAAGAAATATTGATGTCCTATTCAGATGAAGAGGCAAAATATGAACTATATACTGGAGAGACGTATGATTTTACATATGATTTACTAAATCCGGTTATACGATGGTGTGAAGCCGAAGACGAGAAGGATTGTAAAATCATTATCCAAGAATTGAAACAAAAAGAAGTGTTTTTGGGCGATTTTGTCAAGGCGCTTTTGAAAATAAATAATATTGCGTCGGAGCTGGAAAAGATGTGTGAGACAACAGGAAATATGGAATTGCTTGAAAAAGTTTCGCAAATACCTTCATTGACATTGAAATATGTGGTGACAAATCAGTCGTTGTACATATAGGGGCTGCGCCCCTACGACCCCCATATAAACGGGGACACCCCTAGCCTGTGACGTTCTTTAAGTCCTTTTACTATAATACATATTCGCCCACCGAATATTTTTTAGATGTAAAATATAATAACAATGAAAACACTTTTTATTCTGATTACTTTCGTAACATTTATTATATTTTTTATGGAAGCACTTATCCATTTCAACATTGGAAAAAATGGTGTAAATAAGACGCACGAATATATACGCGTTTCAGATGACATAAAGATGCATGTACCAGATAAAGATGAAATATTGGAAATAGTTATAACCGTTTTGATATTTTCATCGATTAGCGGATTATTACACCGACTAAAAAGAAAAATGAGACAAAATCCCATTAAAAATTAAAGTGATGTAAAATCAATAGTAGGAGTTTCACCTACGATGGTCTAACTTTTTCCTCTTCCTTTTGATTATTTGAAGAGGTGAAAGACGAAATTTGAAAACACGCCGGGCGTTCTTGCCTATCAATCCAACATTTTGTTAAGTTCATTATGTTGATTGCTGAATTAGCGTCTCTTGTCTTGAATACGATTTGTTTGACTTGGGGTCTCACGCATCCAGAACATACTAAAAGACGGAACTGCTTATTTCCATCGCTATGTCTGTAATAAGATAAATCATTATTACATTCACAGCATTTTTTACTTGTATTACACTCGTTGATTGTTATTGTATCATATTTCTTGTGGATTTGCTTTCTTAATCCTTTATTCATAGTAGGCATAAAGTGTTTTATTTGAGTGCTTCTACTCCAATTTCCATAACCTATCAATATGTTTTCACCGAAGGTTTCCTTGATTTTATTAAGGAATATATCTATTGACTTCTTACCATAACTATATTGCCTAAACTTCATTTTCCTCCAAACATCACGCTTGTAAAAATTTGTTGTTTCTTTATTCAATTTGTCCTTTTCTACTAAATACTCTTTGAACTTTTCATAATCAACCGATTTACTATTTTGAAAGGATAAATGAGTTTCTTTTTCTGTGATGTTATTTCGTTTCTTTTCCACTAACAATATTCGCTGGTTTGTCTTTGCCTTGCTTTCTCGCTTCCGTTGTGGTGCTGTATATTGGAGTTTGTTTCCTTTGTCGTCCATCATATATACCAGACTGCGTTTTCCAGGATCGCAACCAACAATATTACGATGTGCTACTTCTTTGAGTTGTTCTCTGGATAAATCTTCTATGTTATGAAAATATTGTTCTTGTAAAGTAGGAACTCTTGACCCCCATTTCTTATCTTTCAAATCTTTACGAATAAATAACAAAGAACAACTAATTCCGTCTGTTTGTATTTGGTAGTGAAATTGGTAATATTTGCTTTTGAATGTTTTATGTTGTAACTTCAATAAATTATTCCATATATCGTATTGATTTTCCTTGATTGCTTTGAATAATTCTGTTTTCGTTTTTCCTTCCAATGAGAAAAGATTGACGATACAGGCAGTATCCAAAATGATATGTTTAGGAATGATGTTATTACGTAGTGGTAAAGGTTGAAATAATTTATGGTCTTCCTTTTCCAATACAGCATTCATATACAACATACCTTTCAAATAATCAAATGGATTAACTTTCACATCATAATAAACTGACTTCTTTATGTTTATATGAAGAATATTCGGTAAATGAGTAGTTTTCCATTCATCAAACATCATATCAGTTTCCTCATTACATTCTAATAATTGTTTCTTGAACTTGAATAAAACTGCTTTATCTTCTGTTATTTTCGTGGTAGTTTTATTGATGAACCGAAGAAAATGCTGAATAAATCGTTCTTGTGTATTATTAGATAAGGAAGTATGAAGTTGTGTTGCTAAATACGGAAGTATATTGGACTTGTGTTTCAAAGATGTTTTTTCGTGATTAAGTAAAGGTTGGTATTCCTTATCATAAAACTCTTGTAGAGTTTCTAACATAGATGTGTCCTTTTCTGGTCTTCCAGTATTCGTTTTTTCTCCTAATACCTTGATACAATACAAAATGAACTTCTCATTTATTTCAGGCAATGGTTGCTTGTTATTATAACATTTCAATACATACAACCTGATAAACTGGTAAGAGTGTATCATCAAATCATTCATTTCAAAAACCAAATTGGTTATGACCGGTTGGACATCATTATGGTTATGTAATACAGATTTGAGTGTGGTTTTGATGGTAGTATAAGCAGATTTCTCTGTGGAACGGAACTCTTGGAAAATATCCTTCTTTTTCCGTTTTACCATTCTATATACTTACTAAATATTTTATTTTTAAATAATTTACGAAAGTCAATTATTTAATTACTCCTAAATATTTTGTATTTCATTGTTTTTCTTATAAGTCCATTTTCATATTTTATACAATAATCATTAATTTCTATGATATATTGTTGTTGTCGTAATATGCTTCTAACAATATTCAAATAGGGTCTTTTACATTCAAAATTTGGTTTAAATGATGATATGGTAGAACAAGCAAAATATTTTTGTATCTCTTCTTTCATTTCTATAATCTTATTTTGTTTTTCTGTATCATTATCTAAATCACATAATAAAAAGGATTTGTTATCATCTAATTCAATTATACTAATCAATCTTTTACAAATATCTTCTCTTTCAGTTTTATATTTTTCACTTAACTTTATTCTCATTATATAAAGTTAAGCAGTTTATATTTAATTCATTTTGTCTCATTTTTCTTTTTAGTCGGTGTAAGTTCGTATATTATCAAATATCATTTGTAACAATTTGACCGGTTGGTGCTTGTAACTCTTCTTCATGATGAATACGGGGTTCAGTTGCCCTTACCGGACACAACCCTTCAAGTTGTAGCGTAGGTGTTAAACAAATTTGGCACGTTTTACTTCCTTTCGGACATAAATCTATATATTCTTTGTAGAGAGAAATTGCGGTTGAAAAGAATTCTTCTTGAGACATTCCACTGCAAGTTCCGTGCTTACTCCATTCATGTTGCCAAAATTTTGCGTTGTCTCCACCAATCATACACGTAGGCCAATACATCTTCATATCTTTTAGTGTCGCTTCGGAAAGATTATTTTCATTGAATTTTTCATTGGTACAAAAACTGCACGAATTTTCTGGGTCAGGCCACAATCCGTGCAAGGTGTATTCTTCAGTACATAACTTTTGAAATGCTAAAACATATTGATCGATTTTGCACACAGTTGTTGTAGCATTGTTATAGAGTGATGCGACTGTTTCGTTATTATACGACGATGACACAACGCACATTGAATTAAATAAAAGTATGAACGCAAGAATAAAATGTGTAAAAGAGTATTTCATTGTATGCTTACCTATACAATGAAATAATATAATTATATCAAATATAACACAAATATTTTAGGTAAATCATAATATATTTATACCTAAAACAATTTAAAGAAAAACCATCATTATATAATAACAATGAATTACAGCTGTGAATACTGTAATAAAGGATTTTCACAAAAATCACATTATGATATGCATAAACTAAAAAAGAAATCATGTAAAAAATGTGATATCAATTTTACTACTCAATATGCATATTTATACGATAATTGTATTCATATTGACAATTATGATAAAGAGTTACATACAAATCCAAAATGTAAGAACGGACATGTGTTAGTTTATTGTAAAGGGTCGAAGAATCGTGCTTTTTTTAGACATAAAAATAATGATGATGTAAACCGTCATCCGGAAATGTCTGAATGGCATTGTAAATGGCAAGGCGAATTCAAGGATACAGAAGTTGATTTCAATATAATAAATGAAAAACAAAGTAAGAATAGACGTGCAGATGTTGTATTATCTGATAAGTATATATTAGAGGTACAACATAGTAATATAGCTTATTCTGAAATAATTTGTAGAGCAAATGATTATAAACTTCATAACAAAGAACTTATATGGATTGTAGATGGTAACACCGAAGATGTTGAGTTAACAATGAAGAGAAATAATACATACTTGATAGTATTTAAATCCGATTGGAAATACAAGTCATTTATTCAAAGTTATGAATTTTTATTATTGGATATAAATGAAAAAATATTTAAAATACCAATAAGGCATGTTAAAAATAATTGTATTCGTGTAAATTCGTTTATTCCGATGAATAAAATAGTAAATGTGCTTACTAATACTCCTGAAAATATATGGTCTTTATGGAAAGATGATAACTTTGATTCATCAAAACTCACTATTATTCAAAAAGGTGCTGGTAATGGAAAAACATATGGTATATGGAAGGATATAATATTGAATTTTGATAAAAGTTTATATATAATTGTAACCAAACAAAATACAGCAAAAGATGTTATATTACAAGAGCTAAACGATCAAGCCGAAAGAAAAGAATATCATATGGATAATATAGAAGAATTGCAAATTGATGAATATGGAAGAAAACATAGGATAACCTATAAACATAAACATTCAAATAATGTATGTACTGTCATCATTGGAACAATTGATTCTTTATATTTTGCATTATCAAATGAGCGTAATGGTGATGCTGATTTTTTTAATTCATTAGCTAACAGTATTTCGAAAAACGGATGTAATAAAATGAACTCATACACAGGAACTATTAATTATGCTGGACTAAATTTGAAGATAAATGCGATGACAGAATTGTGGATTGACGAAGCACAAGATTTACCAGAAAGTTATTATAATGCAGCACTTAGGTTGATGATAGATACACAAATGGATATTTTTGTTGTTGGTGACAAAATGCAAAGTTTAGAACACGAAAGAAACTTTATGACACTTGAAGAAGATAATCATAATGTTAATATTATTCTCAAACAACACGAAAATATTAATATGCGTATAGAAGTACCCGATTTAGCGTATATCATTAATTGTATTATAGAATACAAAAAGTATGGATGTAAACCAATTCAAATAGATGAAAATAGAGAAAAAACTCTTATTAAGTTAGATGAAGATGTATTCGAAATATTTGAACAGAAAGAAAAAACACTTACTGATAAAAATAAAATAGATGATGAAGTAGACCGTATAATTGAAAAAGTAAAATTCGAAGTTGAAAAGTATAATTATAAACCAAATGACTTTTTATTTATTTTTCCGATAATGAGTAATAATATACTTGCGAATGAATTAGAAACTAGATTAAATGCGTTCTGGGATGAAATATTAGGTAAAGAAGATGAAGACGAAAGATATGTAGTTTTACATAAACACGAAGAAGGTAAAGTAATAGATACATCAACTTCTATACACTCTACAAGAATTATGAGTATTCGTGCAGCAAAAGGTGATGGCAGAAAAGTTGTTTTCCTTTTGAATTGTACGGAGAAAGCATTAAAAATGGTTAGTAATAACAAAATTAATTTAGTATATGAATCTCATTTAAATGTTGGAGTAACACGCGCAAAAAGAAAAATATACTTCGGTTTACAATTTAACAATGACGATATTCATAGACGCATTTCTAAGTTTAATAGCAATGTAGAATACAAACCTATTATAAATAAATCATTTTCATTGACTAACATTATTCGATATATGGATACAAATAAATGTATTCAATTATTACAAAATAACAATATTTGTGATTTTATTGAAGAAGAAAAAAACATACAAATTGGTTATAATAAACAAGTAGATTGGAAATATCATTGCATACGTCATTCAATATATTATATGAATGCTATAAATCAAATATACAAATATAAACCATGTCAATTTGATAAATCACAAACTAAAATAGTTATAGATAAAATTGTTAAACTTAATGTGATATCTAGAACTCCTAATGAATTTTATACAATTCTAAAAAGTAAAAGCCAAAAAAGTATTGGTGAAAATAATCTGGATTTTTTCCCATTATGTGAACTTCCAAAATACAATAAATATAATAAAAAAATAAAAGAAATTATTGAAAAGATTACTAGTGACTATAAAAAAAATAATATGTCAATTGTTAATCTTTCTCCACTAGAATCATGTTTATTTTCATATTTAATTGATATATATCGTAATAAAATTTATCATAATATTACACCGTGTATGATATATGACATAGTTCGTTCGTTTGAATCAAATGATGATCACAATATAAAAGAGCTTATTGAAGAGTCTGAATGTATTAAATCAATTATGAAACAATTGATGGAAACAATTCAAACAACTGAAGATAAAAATATTAATTGGAATATTCACCACTGGATTAATATGGATGGAAATACAGATGAACTAACCATACGTAATAAATATTGTATTATAGGAAATACTCCAAATAAAGTACATCATTTAGTTTTTCAAACTGATTATAATAATTTAAATCATTGGACTACTATGATACAAATATTATTAGAACGTTTTATAATTATGAATGCAAATAGCAACGAACGTGATATAAATAATAAAACACGTTTTTCTAACAAAAAAATCATAACATATTTGTTGATTTTAAAAAAAAATAAATATGAGATTATAAATTGGGATTTTGAAAATAGCATTAATGAAGAACTAAGAGTAATTATAAAAAATGCGTTAATTACACATTTCAAAACGTATAATACTGAACTATTTAATTATTGTAGATTCGTAAAAACAAACAAAAATAAATGGACTGGATATAAATCTCCTTATCATTATCTTATAAAAGAATATGAAAACATATCTTATGTCAGTCAATTATTTATGCATTTAAGTGAAGAAATAAACAAAGGCAATAATAAATATGTAAAAGATTTGACTGACAATGAAGAAACATTCACTACAAAATTAAATGAATATATTGAAGATATGTGTGATACATATCTTGGGCTTAATAAAATAGATGAAAATGTAGAGTGGTAATCAATTCAAGTTCAATATCTAAAATGTATCAAACAAAACAATTGAGATAATTCAATTGTTTTGTGATGCGCCGTCTAACACTTCGCGGGGTTAACGGGGTGCCCCCGTGTTTAAAAGGGGCAGAGCCCCTTCTTATGAAAACAACGAAGAGAGAAACGTCTTTTTAGGTGGTTCATCGTAACACACCATATCAAATTTGGATTTATTTGCTGGATAATGCTTCGCGATAAAATCGTCCATATTTCGCTGTCCCATTGACAAATTACACGCAGCACATATTGGGCGTATGTTTTCAACAGTCACTTCGCCGCCATTCGCTTCCGACACGATATGTCCTGCGTGATATTCAAAAGGTGTTATCATATTTGTCCTACAACATATACACAACACTTCGCTCTTGTTTCCGATGTATTTTTTCCATGCGTCGTCCTTGACCTTCTTTGGAATGCTTTTTTTCTTAGATGGGTTTGCAGTTTTTTTCACGATAATACCCCGCTCATTTCGAAGAATTTCCTTCACCCAGTCATAACGATATTCATCAGATACATGCTGATACAATCCCAAATAAAATCCGGTTTCTTTGCATTTTTCTACCATCTGTTCGCTCTCCTTTTCGTATTCCCATTGGCCTAATTTGGCATTATAGTCTTCTACGACGCGCTGTAATTCTTGCGCCGTTTTTATCTCTAATTTTTCAGTGAGAACACCGAGCGCCTCTTGGAAATACGTAAAAAATATATGGGGTCGACGAGCGCGCGAGTTTTTAGCCCACATTGTGGGGTATCTATTTCGAAAATAAATGGCGACGGTTTCCGGAATGTTTTTGTCTATATTTTCGCTAAATTCGGGCAAAGGCGTATTCATATTAAGAATTTTATAATTTTCTTTGAGTTCATTCATGGTTTTGACAATAACCAGTTCAATCATAATCGGAATATTGATATCATCGTTTATGATTTTCATCGCTTCGAATCTGTGCTGACCGTCGATAAGATATAATTGCTTAGTTTCTTCGCAATAATGGATATTGATAACACCAATGAAATTGCATAATCCGTTTTCTCTCAATTTCGATTGTTGATACGCGACAATATCTTTGACTTTTGTATCATCGCGAATGCGCTGTACTCCTGGTATTTGTATATTACACTTGACAAGTTGTTGGCTATTGATAATGCCAATATGTTTATTATTCAGCGTTATCCGCTGGGACATTACATCGAGCAAATCCATTACATGAATATGTCGCGATGTGTTTATATGTTTACGATGATATATGTTTACGATAATATATGTTTACGATAATATATGTTTACTATGATATATGTTTTACGATGATATATGTTTTACGATAATATATGTTTTACGATAATATATGTTTTACGATAATATATGTTTTCTTACGAAATAAATTTATCAAAAAATTGAATTTTTTTTAATAGTATCAGAGCACAAGAGTATCAGAGCACAAGAGTATCAGAGCACAAGAGTATCAGAGCACAAGAGTATCAGAGCACAAGATGTCAACCGCAACAGAACAGAAACAAGACGATATACTTCTTTGTAATAGCGTAGTGAAAGGAACTAAAGAAGACATAGATAAATTACAAACACTTACACGCTTGAAAGGAAAGACTGCTTATAAGAAAATTAAACATTTGATAGGGCATGGATTTTGTATGGATTGGAGTATTGAAACGATGCTGAAAAACAGGTCATCAGCATACCAACAGATAACAGATTTGCTACAATATCCAACAGATGGTGAAGATATAATTATGCTTACGCAAAGTGAGGTAGATAGTTTGTGCGATTATTACAAATTCTTTATACATGACGTTCAGGGATATTATCCTGAAGAAGACTGCCGAATGTTAACATTATTGAGAACTGCAAAAATTTGCGATGATGTGGATGATGATGTGGATGAGAGTGAATAAAATTTATGACGCATGATGTCAACGACAAAAGAACACTAAATAAATAGAAAATAGACATTACGTGAAGTATATCCAAAAACTACAAAAACAAAACGACAACAAACATTATAGAATGTTTTTGGGAAGGTTTGCACCCTTCTTTTTTTATAATAAAGCATACTTTTCCATAGTAGCAAAAATCAAAAGCACAAGAGTATCAGAACACAATAGTATCAGAACACAAGAGTTTATATATTTTGTTTGTTGTTTTGTTATTTACTTTTCTACATATTTTCCGATAAAATTGAAATAATTTGTTTGTTTGTTATAATAGATAGATTATTAGACAAAATGTGTATTCACAAAGGGTGTAAGACACGTCCATATTATAATGTGGAAGGCGAGACCAAAGCATTATATTGTTTCCCCCATAAAAAAGATGGAATGGTGGATGTGAAAAACAAAAGATGTATTCACGAAGGGTGTAAGACACAACCAACTTATAATGTGGAAGGTGAGACCAAAGCATTATATTGTTTCATCCATAAAAAAGATGGAATGGTGGATGTGAAACACAAAAGATGTATTCACAAAGGGTGTAAGACACGTCCAATTTATAATGTGGAAGGCGAGACCAAAGCATTATATTGTTTCCCCCATAAAAAAGATGGAATGGTGGATGTGAAAAACAAAAGATGTATTCACAAAGGGTGTAAGACACGTCCATATTATAATGTGGAAGGTGAGACCAAAGCATTGTATTGTGCTACACATAAATTAAATGGAATGGTGGATGTGAAAAACAAAAGATGTATTCACAAAGGGTGTAAGACACAACCAATTTATAATGTGGAAGGTGAGACCAAAGCATTATATTGTTTCCCCCATAAAAAAGATGGAATGGTGGATGTGAAAAACAAAATGTGTATTCACAAAGGGTGTAAGACACGTCCATATTATAATGTGGAAGGTGAGACCAAAGCATTGTATTGTGCTACACATAAATTAAATGGAATGGTGGATGTCAAAAACAAAACGTGCATTCAAGACGGATGTAAGATTCAACCTTATTATAATAAGGAAGGTGAGACCAAAGCATTGTATTGTGCTACACATAAATTAAATGGAATGGTGAATGTGAAAAACAAAATGTGTAAAAATTTGTGTTTAACACTAGTTCAAGAAAAATATGATGGATACTGTTTGCGATGTTTTATATATTTATTTCCAGACAAACCAGTATCACGCAATTACAAGACAAAAGAACGTGCGGTGGTTGAATATATAACAACCAAGTTTCCAGGTTTGAGCTGGATTGCAGATAAAATAATAAGCGGAGGTTGTTCTAAAAAAAAACCAGACTTATTATTAGATTTGGGCTATCAAGTTCTATTATTAGAAGTAGATGAAAATCAGCATATAACATATGATTGTAGTTGTGAAAATAAGCGTATAATGGAATTATCTCAAGATGTAGGACATAGACCTATTGTGTTTATAAGATTTAATCCAGATGATTACGATAATAATGGAACAAATGTATCTTCGTGTTGGGGAAATAATAAAAAGGGAATATGCGTCGTAAAAAAATCTAAAAAGGAAGAATGGGTACAAAGATTAAGTGTGCTTGAAGAACATATCAATTACTGGATAAACACCGTAAATAAAACAAACAAAACAATTGAAACTATCCAGTTATTTTATGATGTGTAAAAACAACGAATATGAAGCATACGTTCTTTAAGTCATTTTATTATAGTATATATTGTGTATGTTCCCGCATACCACAAAAAAATGCGGGGTCGTAGGGGCGGCAAGCCCCTAAAAATTG
>Ga0214921_10009512_pt1 | contig 12279 bp, 10 predicted proteins | sample LL1505_MetaG_FD_177992 | JGI IMG/M metagenome (GOLD analysis project Ga0214921, IMG submission 177992) | Freshwater microbial communities from Lake Lanier, Atlanta, Georgia, United States - LL-1505 | ecosystem: Environmental > Aquatic > Freshwater > Lake | place: USA: Georgia | collected... | reverse complement strand
AAGGTGCCTGGGGTGTTGCTCTCGGGGCATCATGCGGAGGTTCTGAAGTGGCAGAAGAGCCAAGCCGTGGCACGGACAAAAGAGCGAAGAGAAGATTTACTTGAGGAGAAAAAGCAGGCAGGATTTACCCCTCCTAAGGAGATAAAAAAATGAGCGCAAAGATCATCGAAACGATTGAAAAAGAGCAGTTCAAAGAAGGCCGCACCGGTTTCGGGGTGGGCGATAAGATTAAGGTTTTTACCAAGGTGAAGGAGGGGGATAAGGAGCGGACGCAGCTTTTTGCCGGAACCGTGATCGCGCGTAAGGGGCGTGGATTGAACGAACAGTTTACCGTTCGGCGCATCAGTTATGGAGAGGGAGTGGAGCGTATTTTTCCTCTGCACTCTCCTCGGATTGAAAAAGTTGAGGTGGAGACCAAGGGCAACCCTCGTCGGGCCAAACTTTTCTACCTGCGCGGTCGCTCTGACATGGCTGTGCGGGAAGTGGTCGAAGCCAGAAAGAAAAAATAAATTCCTCCCCTCTGGAAATCAGAGATTTTGTTGGCGGGTACATCCGCAACAGTCGGAGTAGATGAGGCGGGTCGGGGATCGTTAGCGGGGCCCGTCGTTGCAGCGGCTTATCAGTTTCACAAAAGCGGGGTGGATCTTGAGGGTTTGGATGACTCAAAAAAACTAAGCCGCAAGAAAAGAGAAGGCCTTTTCGAAAGACTCACAGATGGAGAGATCGGAAGGTGGGCTGTGGGAGAAGCCTCTCTAAAGGAGATTGAGGAGTATAATATTTTGGTAGCCAGTCAAATGGCGATGGCACGGGCCTTGAAGGGGTTAGGAGACATCACGGGGGTGATTTTAGTGGATGGTTTGCCTGCCAAGCATTTAAAAAAGGAGCACGTTGCTGTTGTGGGGGGGGATGGAATTTGTCCATCAATTGCTGCGGCTTCTGTGGTTGCAAAAGTTTCACGAGACCGAACCCTTTTACAATTTGGTCAGTTATATCCCATGTATGGTTTTTCAAAGAATTGTGGATACGGCACGGCGGAGCATCTCCAGGCTCTTCGTGTTCACGGACCTTGTCCGCTCCATCGGCGATCGTTTTTACCCATGGGATCAACAGCCATGTCCCGCATGGAAAAATAGTCGGGAGGCAGGCCGATATGGGGAGCGGGTGGCAGCCCGTTTTCTCCAGCGTGAAGGAGTAAAAATCTTGGTCCGTAATTATCGGGCCCGAAGCGGAGAGATCGACTTGATGGGGCGGGAGGGAAATGAGCTGGTTGTTGTGGAGGTCAAAACGCGCCACATTCTCGCCCGATTACGGCCAGAACATGCGGTGACGTGGTCCAAGCAGAGAAGAATCATTGCAACAGCCAACCACTATTTACGAGAGCTGGACTGTCGCCCACCTCCCGTCCGTTTTGATATCGTGGAGGTTCACTTCGCGCCAGGTCAGTGGCCGATATGTCGTTGGATTCGGCACGCATACAGTCTAACCGATTCAGGATTGGCGTGGAGCCGATGAGACAGCTTGCGAGCACCTGGTCGGCAGCGGTGGTCGGAGTGGAGGCGCTCCCCGTAGAAGTAGAGGTGGACGCGGGGGGTGGAAAAGAAAACTTTGTGGTGGTTGGTTTGGCAGACACTGCCGTAAAGGAGTCCCGTCAAAGGGTGAAAGCGGCCGTTTGGAATAGCGGTTATTCCTGCCCTGAAGGATTTATTACTGCCAGCTTAGCTCCTGCGGATCTGAAAAAGGGTGGACCCTGCTTTGATCTTCCCATCGCGCTGGGGCTTTTGGCCTGCTCGGGTCAAATTTCGAATGAAAAACTGGCGGAATGGATGGTAGTGGGGGAATTAGCTCTGGATGGTGAAGTTCGAGCAGTGCGAGGGGCTTTAGCTATTGCGCTGCTGGCCCGAGGTCGAAGGTTGCGTGGATTGATGGTTCCGATGACGAATGCCACTGAAGCCTCTGCTGTTGAGGGAATTCGGATTGTGCCTGTTCGAGATCTTCGGGAGGCGGCAGAAGTCATCGATGGAAAGATGATTCCTTGCCCGAGAGTGGAGACGGCAATCTGTACAAGTGTCGCCCCAGAACGGGAGTGTGGAGGAGGCGTAGACTTTTCCGAGGTGAAAGGCCAAGAGGCAGTCAAACGGGCGTTGGAGATTGCGGCAGCCGGGAATCATAATGTTTTGATGATTGGGCCACCAGGCTCAGGGAAAAGCATGCTCGCGAAACGGCTTCCCAGTATTTTGCCTAAAATGAGTTTGGAGGAGTCGTTTGAGACGACGCGCATTCATAGTGTGGCAGGGCTTCTTCGATCCGAGGGATCGTTGGTTCAGGAGCGTCCGTTTCGGAGTCCGCACCACACAATTTCTGATATTGGGTTGATTGGGGGTTCGGCACATCCCGCTCCAGGGGAAGTCAGTTTGGCACATCACGGGGTGCTTTTCCTCGATGAACTACCAGAATTTAAGAGATCCGCTTTGGAGGTTTTAAGGCAACCGCTGGAGGATGGGCAGGTAACGATTTCAAGGGCTACAGGGACGATGACCTTTCCCGCGCGATTTATGTTTGTAGGGGCGATGAATCCCAGCCCGCGTGGATATTTTGAGGGACGTGGGAATGGGCAAGCAGCTCAGAAGTATTTAAATAAAATTAGTGGTCCGCTTTTGGATCGGATCGATCTGCATCTAGAGGTTCCCGCCATGAAGCATGAGCAACTTTTAGCGGAAGCACCTGGGGAGTCGTCGGCAATTATCCGAGCCAGGGTGGAGCGTGCTCGGGCGGTCCAACGAGAGCGATTCGGGCCCGCATCTACAATCTATGCCAATGCTCAGATGGGCCCGCGGGATTTAAGGAAAAGAGTTCCGATGGATCGGGAGGCTAAAGCTCTTTTATCGGGAGCCATGAGTGATCTCTCCCTCAGTGCTAGAGCTTTGGATCGAATCTTAAAAGTGGCCCGTACGATTGCAGATTTAGCGGAAAGCGAGAAAGTTTTGTTGGATCATTTAGCTGAGGCAATTCAGTACCGCACCTTAGACAGACAGATTTGGGGATAGGGGGGAGCTTGCGCGTGATTCAGCTCACGCCTGAGATATTTCCTTAACTTTTTGGTAATCCTTTTACCTTAAGGCCGGGCTTAAGTCCGCGGGAGCTGAACCAGTCTCGATTCACTTCCAGTGCGTAGGCAACTTGGTCGGACTTACTGACTACCGGGGTTTCCTCAAAAGGGACAAGGGGATGAATCTCTAAAACCACTCCATCTGCACTCAAAAAAGCTAGATCCAGAGGGATGGAGGTGTTGTGCATCCAAAAGGATGCTTTTTTCGGCTGAGGAAAAATAAAAAGCATGCCGTGATTTAGCTTCAGGGATTCGCGGTTCATGAGGCCGTTCATTTGCTCTGTAGGGCTAAGTGCCACCTCCGCAACAATCGAATGCCCTTCAACTTTTAGGTTGGCGAGCCCACCCGCTTCGAGGTGGCACAAGGCGAGAACGAGAAGGAGTAAAGTCTGAAGCAGCTTCAATAGCGGGGAAGAGAGGGGTCGATTTCTTCCGACCAGGCATCGATCCCGCCCTTGAGGTTGAGCAGTTTTTTATAGCCTTGTTGCTGAAGAAAAAGAAGAGCCTTGGCGCTTCGGATTCCCGCTTTGCACTGAAGCACAATTTCCTGATCTTGGGGAATCTCTTGCCATCTCTTCGGAATTTCGCCCAAGGGAATGAGGGTAGAGCCCGCGATCTTGGAAATCTGATATTCGTGGGGTTCGCGAACATCGACCAAGACAAATGACTTCTTGGAATCGATCTTTTGTTTGAGCTCGGAGCAGGTGATTTCAGGAACTTGGGGCGCTTCCTGTGCCGGTCCCTCGCGGGCAGGGGCACCACAAAACTGCTCATAATCAATCAGTCCTGTGATGGTTTTATTAGGACCACAGATCGGGCAGTGCGGATTTTTGCGTAGCTTCATTTCCTTGAACTTCATTTTCAAGGCATCGAAAAGGAGAAGACGTCCGATGAGGGGGTCACCGATTCCTAGAATAAGTTTTACAGTCTCAATGGCCTGAAGAACCCCGATAACTCCCGGAAGAATTCCTAGCACACCGCCTTCAGCGCAGCTGGGCACGCTGCCGGGAGGGGGAGGTTCGGGGTAGAGGCAACGGTAGCAGGGGCCTTTTTCTCCCCAGAAAACGGTGCACTGGCCTTCGAAGCGGAAGATGGAGCCGTATACATTGGGTTTGCCTAAAAGAACGCATGCATCGTTCACAAGGTAGCGGGTAGGAAAGTTGTCAGTACCGTCCACCACCAGATCGTAGTCTCCGAAAAGTTCGAGTGCGTTGTCAGAACACAGGGCGATTTCGTGGGTTACTACATCCACGTGGGGATTGAGTTCGGAGATGGTGCGGCGGGCAGATTCGACCTTCGTCTGGCCGATGGAGGTCTGACGGTGGATAATTTGACGTTGGAGGTTGGATTCGTCCACCCGGTCGAAATCAACGATTCCCAGTCGACCAACCCCAGCAGCGGCTAGATAGGCGAGAAGAGGGGAGCCGAGGCCGCCCGTTCCGATGGCTAAAACTCGGGAAGCCTTGAGCTTACGCTGACCTTCGACCGTGACCTCGGGCATGATGAGATGGCGGGCATACCGACGCATCTCTGGTGAACTCAGGGTCTGCGCAGGGGTGGTTTCGGTGATTCTGGAAATCAAAGACATCTGAAAAACCTAACAGAAATGGATGGCAGGGTCGAGATGGTGTGTGTCATGAGCCCGCCTTGCATAGGCGGGCTTAGCTAAATTATTGCCCCTTGAAAAACTCGGCCTGGAGGACGAGTTCGTCTTTAAATTGGGGTCTTTTTTCAACTGTATCGAGATGATGAAAGAATTCGTCGGCAGTCTCGAACAGATGGCCCTTTTCGATATAGGAGTCGGTGGTGAAGGGGCTGAAGCCGCCACGCGGGAAGATCATGTAGCGTGCCTTCATGTAGTCTCGGGCGTGGCCCAGTTCATCCATCATGCCCGTAGAAAGGGGTGGGCGTTCAGGATAGGGATGAATGGCCACGACGGCATGGACTTTGCCTACGTACCAGTGCAGATCGCGATGGACTGTGTATGCGTAAATAGACTCTCGATCACTTGCAGGCACCCCCTCAAAGTTTGTTCCGATCTCAATCGACTGGGGATCTACGATCAGAGCGTACTTGCGGAGACGGTGGATGATCTGGTCAATCTCCTTTCGTTTCTCCGGAGTTCCATAGCTCATCGAGTAGCTGGCATACACAACCCAGGGGTTTGGATGAGTAACCAGTTTATACAGGGCCTCGGGGGGTTCACCCACGGCGATGACATAGTGGGGCACTCCCATATACCGGGCCCAATCTTCGGAAAGGCTAACCTCCTCATTCATCCATGAGAGGATATCGTACAAAGTATGGTTACGCTGTTTGAGAGCGATGAGGAACGGGTCGGCCTCTTGAAGAGTCTCGAGTTTCAGTTTGATCGCCCACTCCGCATCGATGAGGGTGACGATCAGGTCAGGTTTAATAAAATCCCGAAGAACCCGTTGATCCTTAAACTTGCGATTGATTCGGTTCCACTCAACTGTCGCAGGGGCACGAATAATGACGTCCTGATAATTGTTTCGCTGAATCTCGTACCCGATTTTTTCGTACTCTTTCTCGCGGGTCAGTTCAAAAACATAGTCGGTAGTTCCCAGGAGGCGTTCGAGAGGTTTTTTTCCTGCCTTCGTGAAGTCATCGATGGCGTTATAGACTTTGATTTCGCGGTTGTTGCGCTGACCGAGGGCGACGACCCGGCGTAGGTAGTCGGCATCGTCCATTCCCGCAATCATTCCAGTGACAAGAACTCGCACTCTGAGACTATATTAGCTTTTTTATGAAAAAGCGATCTTGTTCATGGAATGTGCGATTCAGGAGCGAAGGGCAATCAAGGCTTACTCGCTTGCGATTTTCTTGAGGCTTTCCGCCTGCTTTTGGGGTATTTTTTTGTAGTGAAGTTAAAAACACTTCTAGCGATGGTTTTTATCTCCGTAGGAGTTTTGCTGCTTCTGCTTGTAGGTAATTCTTTCATCAGTCGAAAAAAAGCTAACGAATTAGCTGAGGCGGAACTGCAGAAGTATTATTCCTATCAATTAGCGGACGAGCTTCGCCAAAGTTCGGATGATTTAACGCGGATGGCTCGCACCTACGCGGTTACTGGGAACGAAAAGTATCAGAAGTTCTTTAACCGGATTTTGACAATCCGAAATGGAGAGACGCCTCGGCCCCAAGACTATAACGACATTTACTGGGACCTTGTTACCGGTGATGCGGAGCAGGACAGCGCAGAAGCGGGAGAAAAAATATCCCTAGAAAGTCGGATGTTAAGTGCTGGATTTACCGTCCAAGAGTTTGCTCTTCTTAAAGATTCGCAAAATCAAAGCGATTCACTCGTGAAGTTAGAAAATATCGCGATGCATGCCTTGAAAGGTGAGTTTGATGACGGAACGGGATCCTTTCAGATCAAGAAAACAGCTGATCAACCCCTCGCCATTCAGATTTTGCATAGCCAGCAGTATCATGAGGCGAAGGCACGGATTATGAAGCCGCTGCGGGATTTTACCCAGATGGTAAACCAAAGGACGTCGATCCTAGTGGGTGGATTACAAACAGAAGTGCATCGCAGAGTTCAACTAGGACTCGTGCTGGCACTGGCCTTGTTGGGTTTGCTGAGCATCGGCTACACGGTGATTCTTCGGCTGGTGCTAAGGCCGATTCGCTTGTTGTCTCTCGCCGTCCAACAGTTGGAGCAGGGGAAGTTTGCTGAGATTCAAAGCATCCGAGGAGTCCGGGAGTTGAACCAACTTGTCACAGCTTTTAATCGGATGGCGTCCATTCTCCATCTGAGGGAAAAAGAAAAAGAAACGGCTCTGACGGATCTCGGGGAAAAAGCAACGGCACTGGAAAAAGAGAAGGGACGCACCGAGAAGCTTCTGCTCAACGTCTTGCCGATCGCCATTGCGGACCGTTTGCAAAGGGGAGAGAAAGTCGAAGCCGAAACATTTCCTGAGGTCACCGTGCTCTTTGCGGATGTGGTCGGATTCACGAAGCTGGCTGCAGAGCTCGGGCCAAGGTCGGTGACCAACCTTCTAAATGAGCTTTTCGAAATCTTCGATGACTTAGCCGAGAAGTATAAGTTGGAGAAGATTAAGACGATTGGGGATTGTTATATGGCGGTGGCGGGGGTTCCGGATCGAAGTCCCACGCATGCCCAGCAGATGGCGGACTTCTCTTTGGAGGCATTGTCTATTCTGAAAAGCCAAAACCAGAAGTTGTCCCGAAATCTGCAAATTCGGATTGGAATGCATAGCGGAACCGTGGCTGCAGGGATCATTGGCAGAAAGAAGTTTGCCTACGATTTGTGGGGGGATGTGGTGAATGTTACCAACCGCTTGGAGGGAACGGCCGAGCCTATGAAAATTCATGTGAGTGAGAGTGTTCATGCACGGTTAGAGGATAGTTATATTTTTGAGGATAGGGGAGAGGTTGAATTAAGAAACCGGGGCAAACTGCGAACGTACTATCTCATCGGCAAAAAAGTTGAGAAGAGTTAAGGGAAAAAGTGCTTTGAGGGAGATCTGATCCCTAAAGTCTTTTCGGATTACTCGCGCAAAGGTCGCCAAAGAGGCGAAATAAAGTGGCTAGGGAGGGAATTGAACCCCCGACACGAGGATTTTCAGTCCTCTGCTCTACCAACTGAGCTACCTAGCCAACGGAATAAGGTTGAGATCATAAACCAATAAACCGACCTCTGGAAAGCGTGCTTTCCACAATATGTACGGACTCTTTAAGCTATTTGGATGAGCCAAGAAACCCTAGTGAAGCCTGAACCTTACGTGAAAGTGTGTATGGCCTTGGTGGCGCTTAGCCTTTTGACCATTGCCGTCTGCCAAGTGATTCTCGTCTTGCGACCGCCAGCCCAGCCCGTCGTCCGACGCCCCGTGATTCCGATCGAGAACCGGATCAGTCCGCAGGGTATCCCTCCCTTTCCTCAAGGCACGATACCTTCTGGAGCCCCAGACGGCGCCCGCTTCCCCCAAGGAAATCCACCTCAATCTCCCGAAAAGCCCGTTAAGAAGTAACCCGCGGCTACGGCTTGGCAGGAAGAGTGAAGGAGGTAGAGGGGTCGGAATATTTCATCGCGAGAAAAGAGAAATGTGATATTAAAGATCTATGGACGAAATTCTTAGAAAAAATGTAAAACGCTCAAGCCAAACGGGTTTTACGTTGGTGGAGTTGCTGGTTGTGATTTCGATTGTTGGAATGCTGGCGGGGTTGATGTCGGTTGCGATTCCAAAGGCGATGGAAGGTGGGAAAAAGGCCAAAGCCAAAGGGGAGCTAAATGCGATTGTTGCGGCAGTGAAAGCGTACAAGCAGGAGTACGGGCGTTGGCCGGGAAGTGTCGCGGCCACTAGTGACACAACGTTTCAGGATGCGGACTCAAAATCTTTGCTCTCCGCCTTAAGTGGAACGAACAATGCCTTGGTGGAGAATCCTAAATCGGTACGGTTGTTGGAGGGTGCTAGCTCAGATGGAACAATGAACGATCCTTGGGGAACGCAGTACTTGGTTGTTGTGGACTCTGATGAATCCAATTCGATGACTTATCAAGGAAAAATGATTTCTATCTCGGTCTTGGCGGTCAGTTTTGGTAAAGATAAGAAACAAGATAGTACTCCTGGTTCAGGGGACGACGTCTTCAGTGTCGAATTGAAATAAAAACCTATTCTCGCAAGGGCAGCATCTTTATCGCCGCGGTCGAAGTTCTAATTTCTCAATTCACATCGAAGTGAATATGAGATTGCTCTCCTCGGACTTGGCTATGCTGGGGGAAGGGCTCAACCTGCTGTGAATTGTGAATCAAACGCCGAGTTGCGGGCAGAGTTTTTGTAGTTCGCACTGAGCGCAATCAGGCTTGCGGGCATTGCATCGTTTCCTACCGTGAGCAATCAGAAGATGGGAGACCAGTGTCCAATCCTCCTTCGGAATGAGTCGCACAAGTGCGCTCTCCACTTTCACGGGATCGAGATGCCGCGTCAGCCCCATCCGGCGTGAAAGGCGACCCACATGGGTATCCACCACAACTCCCTCCGCTAGTCCAAATGCGTTCCCTAAAACCACATTTGCAGTTTTCCGGCCAACCCCAGCCAGTTTGTGGAGAGCCTCCATCGTTCTTGGAACTTTTCCTTGATGGTCTGCCACAAGGGAGGCAGCACAGGAGCGAAGAGATCGTGCTTTCGCACGATAGAATCCTGTGGAGTGAATGATTTTCTCTAACTCTCCCTGTGAAATCGCAGCCAAGGATGCTGCATCTGGACAGCGCGCAAAGAGGGCAGGGGTGACCTGATTCACCCGCTCATCGGTGCACTGGGCAGAGAGAATTGTGGCAATGAGAAGTTCAAGCGGAGTTTTGAAATGCAGAGCGCAGTGGGCGTCGGGATAGGTCCGCTTCAGGATGGCGAGGATTTGAGTGGTCCGGCGACGCAGAGCCGGGGAAGGGGTCACGGGGCGGGCGCGGCCGAGGCGGCAGGAAGAGATTGAAGAAGCTCACTGGCCTCAGACGTGACGGAGGAGGTTGGATATTTGGAGAGAAGAGAGGTCACGATTTTTCGGGCATCGTCGTTCTTCTGTTGGGCACGCCGAATCTTAGCCGCCCGAAGCAGACCCTGTCCTGAGAGTTCGGGTAGGTTATCGTAGTAGAGGTCGATCTTTTGGTAGTAGGAGACAGCGAGATCCAGAGGGTCGAGCGGAGGTTTGCCCACAGCCTGTTCGAGTTGGGGAGAGGAGAGTTTTTTAGCAGCAAGACTTTCCAGAGCTTGGCCAAAGGCGAGCATCGACTTGGCCTTCATTTCGTTTGTGGCCGTGCCGCTTTCAATGATGCCAATCCAGAGTTCAAATGCGGCGGGATCTTTCTTGGTGCCGTCATACTTCCCTGCCTCGGCCAAGGCTTGGGCCCGCAGGTAGTAGGCCTCCTGAACTTTGTCAGACCAAGGGTAGTCGCGGGTAAGTTCGGCAAAGTACTTTTCCGCTTCGGCTTTTCGGTTGGCTTGAAAATCGATCTGACCCAGACCGAACAGAGCGGCGGCTTGGGCGTGCTGGCGTGGATCCTTGGTGCCGACCTTGGCGGGGAACTCCTTACGGATTCGTTCAAAGACGGGACGTGCCTCCTCTCCTTGGCCTGCGGCAAGGAGGGCGTTGGCGAAGCGCTGGAGATCTCTCCAGTCCAACGAGACCTTGGTGGCGAGGGACTGCTTATAGGCTTCCTGATAGAGACGAAGAGCGAGGGTGGTTTGGCCTGCCTCAAAAGGAACGCTGGCTTGGGCGAAGAGAATTTGCGCCACAAGTCCAGGTTGGGCGCTGGCCTCACCGGCTAGATCACGAAAGGGTTGAAGGCACTCCTCCACGGGGGCTTCTCCAGATTGAAATCGGTAAAGGGAAAGAGAAACCAGTTTTGAGAGAACGGGAGAGACCTTGGCTGTGGAGATTCCAAGTATCGATTGCCGAAGGAAATCGATGGAGCGTTGGATGGAATCTTTCCACTTCTTTTTCCCGTCGTCGGCAAGTGAGGCGTAGTTTCCTAAAGCTTTTGCGGATGCTAATTCCAGGTCGGAGGATTTTTCCAAGGCAGAGTAGGCGAGATCGGAGATAGCGACGGGGGGAGGGGAGACCTTGGGGTCGGGGAATAGCTCCTTAAAGAGTTCAAAGGCTCGCCGATAAGCTTGAATAGCTTGGCTTTCGTCCTTTTCCTCGGCAAAGGATGCGCCGCGGGCGAGGTAAGCACCGATGTTGCGTGGATCTTTTGGGTAGGCCCGGAATTGATCTTCTTGCGCAGCCAGCATCAGATCTTTTTTCTTATCCTTGGCGTAGAAGCGCCAGATGCGTTCGTAGGCGTCCAATCCAGCGGGGGCTCCTGTCAGTTGGGTGGCGGTGGTCTTCCATGCTGCCAAGGCCTCATCGGGTTTTTTGTCATCGAGAAGAGTATCGCCACGGGTGAGGAGAGCGCTGCCCAGATTGCTAGATTTCGGGTAGTCGGTGGCAAACTTGGCGAATGCAGCAGCTGCTTCAGGTAGTTTTTTTGAGGCCCGCAGGGCATAGGCGAGGCGGAGGGAAGCGTCCTCCTTGATAGAGGGGGTTGTGGCACTCGTGGACAGCTGGGTGAACTGCGTGACGCCCTCAGGGAACTTCTTTTCGCTGATCAGTGCACTGGCGTAGGCGAGTTGGGTTTGCTCTTTGCTCTCATCGGAAACTTTGATTTTCCCCGCTTTCACATCCGACAAGAAAGATTCGTAGTATTTGATAGCCTCGGCCCCTTGCCCGTTCTTTTGGTATGCGGAGGCGATGAAGCGCGGAATTTCGTCTGCGTAGCGAGGATCGACCCCTTTTCCCTGGGCAGCTTTGAGACGCTTGATGGAGTCCTCGTATTTGCCTTCTTCCAGCAGGGCGAAACCGACGAGGTAGTCGACCAAGCCCGCGACTCCTTTTTGATCGGGATATTTTTTCTGATATTCGGCGACGAGCCGGTCGGCATCCGAGGTACGACCTTGAAGGGCGTACGTTAGGATGATCTGCTGTTCGGCGGTGGGAACTAGGTCGGGTGATCCGAATCGGGCGACTTGGCGGAAGACGATACGGCCTTCATCGTACCCGCGTGTTTGCAGGTATGATTGCCCGAGTTGTAAGAGGGCTTGGCCTGAAAGATCAGGTCGATTTCGAACCTCTTCGATCTTTTGTTGGGCTTTTTGAACGCGACGGAGTTTTTCGGGGGAGGGTGTTCCTTGTCCCGTAATTTCAGCCCGCAGGGGTGCGAGTTTGGCTTCGAGTAGAGAGATGAGTTCTTCTTTGCCTGGGATGGCGCGGAGTCGGGTAATGCCCTCGGGTATGCGACCTGCGGCTAGGTCGAGGCTGGCGAGCTGAAGATTAGCTTCGAGGGCGAGGGCAGGATTTGTTCCGTTGGCGATGCGGGCGTAAATCTGGCCTGCTCGCGCCAAGGCGGCTTCTCCATCCGCTTTTTTAAAATCGGCCAGGAGTTGGCGGGCGCGCTGGGCCTCGGCATACCCTTGGAGGTAATCAATATCTTCGGCCAACTCTTTTTCCTTATCCGCGGTGCGTGCGGCATCTAGGTCTTGGCTCGCTTCGGCAAAGGCACCTTCTTGGATATGGATACGAGCTTGGAGAAGGCGGATTTCCGCCAAGGATTTGGAGTCTGGAAATTCCTTTGGGAAAGCAGCGATCAGGGTGAGAGC
>Ga0214921_10009511_pt1 | contig 12280 bp, 6 predicted proteins | sample LL1505_MetaG_FD_177992 | JGI IMG/M metagenome (GOLD analysis project Ga0214921, IMG submission 177992) | Freshwater microbial communities from Lake Lanier, Atlanta, Georgia, United States - LL-1505 | ecosystem: Environmental > Aquatic > Freshwater > Lake | place: USA: Georgia | collected 2015-05-28 | reverse complement strand
ACCCTGATCAGCGCAGGTCAGGTAGACATGAGACGCATATATATTGGAGGACTGTCGATGGGCGGATTTGGCACATACGAATTGCTGTGGAGAAGGCCAGGTTTTTTTGCAGCAGCAATCCCTATCTGTGGAGCAGGCAATCCTGAAAAGACATCCACCTACCATGCCCAATTCCCCATGTGGATCTTTCATGGTGAAAAGGATCCGGTGATTCCTGTCGCCAATTCAAGGCTGATCTATGAAACAATGAAAAAAACAAACAACAAAGTGCAGTATACAGAATACCCGGGTGTCGGACACAACAGTTGGGTAAAAGCCTTTGCTGAACCAGCCTTCCTGCCATGGCTCTTTGCACAAAAATTACATGGCAAAAAGAAAAAGACAGCAAAACATTCTTGAGAAAAACATCAAAGGATTACAGTACAGCCCACCTGAAGATTTCTTGCAGCTGCAGGATTGTAGTACCTGCCACCAAATGCATTGATGTCATTGCCAAGGCTATAAATGGCATCTCCTGCATTGTCAACCAGTACAAATAATTCAGCCTGCTTTTTCGCTACAGTCCCCTTCCAACCCAGCTTTCCCTGCCAAAGTCGATAGGCTTGAGCATAGAAAGTATTGGCATCATTGAGTGGGATTTCCCCGGCATAATTCAAATTGATGTTGCAGAAATAATGCTGAAAAAAAGAAGACTGCACGGAGAAATTGTACACATCTTTGGCAACGCCAGTCATTTTTTTTCCTGCATGGCTGATGTTGGCTACAGTATAGGTGCCAAACCTGAAATCATTGATGGTCAGGGACTGTGTCACTTTCAACAGTTGAAAAAATTTCCCTTTCGGCCTGTTAACCAACAACCAGGACAACTCTGCTTCAAAGCCTTTCTGCATGGCAGATCCGGCGTTCACAAAATATTCTGCACCAGTTGCGTTCACTTGTCTTATAATGACATCTTTCAAATCAAATTGAAAGACAGCAGCACTGATAAAGAAACGCCCCTGATCCGCCGATAGCTTCATCCCCAGTTCCTTGTTCAAACCATATTCTGCCTGCAGTCCTGTGTAAAGCCCTCCGGCAGAAGGACGGATTTCTGCAAGGGTGGGCGATGAATATCCCTTTGAAAGCTGACCGTAGAAAGCAAGTGACTTGAATGGATGAATGGTCAGGGCAAACCTTGGCAGCACCTGTGGATCAAATGCAATATTTTTCTTACCATTGGCTGGTAATCCAATGGTTCTTTCTATGGCATAATTGAAACTGTTGACACTGATTCCTGCCTGAACCTGAATGTATGCTAACGGATGAACACTGAGTTGTGAAAAAAGGAATTGCTGGCTTGCTACAACCAAATCCCTGACCATTTTCCCGTCGGAAACACCTTTGTTGTTTCCGCTGCTGTCGATTGTATAGTCACCACGTTGTGCCTCTACTCCATTGACCCATTGCAGGGGAAAAGGAAGCTTTGTTTCATACACAAATTTTGAACGGATGCCGAGGTTGGTCTCTTTTCTTTTTTCAAAATTCGTGATAAAGGGATTTTTAAATCCGGTTAGGGATGTTGAAAAAGAAGTGACCGTTTTCCAATGATCAGACAACATAAAAGTATTGGAGATCCCCAGCATTGCTGTCTTGTTAAAAATACCTGCATGCTGATCCTTTGCAGATGGAATGGTACTGGTGGCAGGCCTTGATTGGCGTGGATTGGCATTGAACTGAGCCAGGTTAAGCCCACCAGGGGTTTGGTAAGACAGGTCTGTCAACAGCAATAACAATTCGGTTTTGACTTTTTCAGTACCCCTGATCTTGATACCCAACTGAAGATTATCCTTGCGCATGCGGCTCTGGTCCCTGAATCCATCAGATTGTACATGTCCCTGTAAAGCATTGATTGTATAGGCCCCCTGATTCAATTGGTAGTGTACCGTTTCATTAAAAGTTCCATACCGACCGCCCACTGTCCTGATGCTGAACATGCTGGTATCTTGCTGATGCTCACCAGACAAACTGGCCCCGGATAGCAGCAGTGCGCCACCAGTTCCTGCGCCATAAATACTGCCTGCCGGACCTTTGATGACTTCTGCACCACCAATGCTGTTTATATCGAGCAGGTTAAGGTATGCGTTGCCCCCTGCATCAGTAAAGAGGATATCGTCCATATAGACTTTCACATTCCGAACGCCAAAGGGAGACCTCAGCAAACTGCCGCGGATAGATAACCTATAACTCCCTGGCGACCGCTCCTCCATCCTCACACCCGCAACAGCATTGAATGCTGGCAATATACTGTTGGATGAAAACTGCTGCAATTCAGCCTTGCTGATGGTCGATATCGATGCAGGAACCTCAATGCGTTTTGCATTTGACTCATACCCTCTGACCACAATGGATTCAATAGAAGCAACCGAGTCTTTTCTCTCCTGCCCAAAGCCCTGAAAAACCAACAGCATGAATGCAAAAAAAAGGATGCGAATTTTCATCTTTCTTCAATTGAAATGGTCAAAAAAAAACCCGGCTAAACCGGGTTCTTCTATAAAGATAATCTTCTTATTTGTTCATGTACATCACTTCTTTAACCAACTTCACGGTACGGCTGACATCCGGAAGATAGGCAGCCACCAGATTAGGTGCATAGTGCATGGGAGCGTCAGCGGCCGTGATCCTCCTGATGGGAGCATCAAGGTAATCAAACCCTTCTTTTTGAATCCTGTAGGTTATTTCTGAAGAGATGGAGGCATATGGCCATTGCTCTTCCACAATTACGAGCCTGTTGGTCTTTTTGACGCTTTCGAGAATGGTGTACCAATCCAGCGGTCTGATGGTTCTCAGGTCAATGACTTCAGCACTGATGCCTTCTTTTTCCAACTCTTCTGCAGCACCCAGGGCAACTTTCATCATTTTATTGAAAGACACGATGGTTACATCCCTTCCTGTTCTTTTGATGTCTGCCTTACCAATGGGAATCAGGTATTCTTCCTCAGGAACTTCTCCTTTATCGCCATACATCACTTCACTTTCCATGAAAATCACCGGATCGTCATCCCGGATAGCGCTTTTGAGAAGACCTTTTGCATCATATGGGTTGGAAACCGAAATGACCTTGAGTCCGGGAATGTTGGCATACAGGCTCTCAAATGCAGTAGAGTGCTGAGCACCCAATTGTCCTGCAGATCCATTGGCTCCCCTGAAAACAATGGGACAACCCACCTGCCCTCCACTCATGGCCAGCATTTTGGATGCAGTATTCAGGATCTGGTCCAAGGGAAGCACTGCAAAGTTCCAGGTCATGTATTCAACAATTGGCCTTAGACCATTTTGAGCGGCACCCACGGCAATGGCGGTAAAACCAAGCTCTGCAATGGGGGTGTCGATGATCCTCCTGGGACCAAACTCATCAAGCATACCCTGGCTGACCTTATAGGCACCATTGTATTCGGCAACTTCTTCCCCCATCAGAAACACCCTGTCGTCTCTTCTCATTTCTTCCTGCATCGCCTCCCTGAGGGCTTCGCGAAAAGCAATAATCCTTCCCATAATTACTGTTTAAAAGTGATGCAAAAGTATTGCATGAAGGGGATTCCAACAAATGTTGTTTGTGCCCTTCCACGACACCCAAAAACAATAAACCCCGCACTTGCGGGGTTTATATGGTCAGGCGTTGATTCTTTTGTGATTTGGTTTCATGGTCAGGACGCCTTGGTTATAACGTAGGATTGGATTTAGGCTTTTTAGGTATTGGATCGGGTTGGAATTACAGGATATCGGATAACGGTTTTATCTGGATTTGGTTTGAAATCTGTCTTGCTTTCGGTTCGGTTGTGACACCCCTGCCGCGTTGACAATATAAAAATAGGAGGCCTTATCGGGAATTGAAAGCTTTTTCGAACACCAGTTGAAAGATTACGTATTTCCGCTTACTATGATTGCTGAAGGGTACTTAACCTGCGTAAAATTCAGTCCATGTATAGTATTGTGGCTGAAAATGGATTGAGAACAATTGTTCCTTTTGCGCTTTTACCCAATGGCATTACCTGGTTGTTCATGATGAAAACCTTTTGGATAGTATTGCCCAGGTGCAATGACTGTTGCTCCTTTGATCCGTTGTAGATAACCCTGATTTTTTTCCAGCTATCACCTGCTGCATTGCCATTGATTTGGTAGGAAATAACCTGGGGCAGGTTTGTGTAATCGAAATTGATCAGGTCAGCTATTTCTTTCTGCGTCGTTAACCTGAAGGCAGGATGTGATTTCCGCATTTTGATCAAAGATTGAACGTACTGAAAAACATCTGCGTTAAGGGCTTTGTCTTTCCATAGAATGGCATTGACAGCATCGTCTGCATTGAAAGAATTCTCAACCCCTTTCTTAGAGCGGAGAAACTCTGTTCCTGCATGTAAAAAAGAGATGCCCTGTGAAGTCAAAACAATAGACAATGAAAGTTTGTGCATTTCTTTTCTCAGCAACTGATCATCCTTTTTGTTTGAAATGGCCAGCTTATCCCAAAGTACGTGGTTGTCATGGCATTCACAATAGCTGATGACCTGAGCAGGCTCCATGGCATAAGGCCCCTTTGAATAATTCACTTTTGAATAATCGACCTGAGGATGCCTGCAGGCGGCGGTTACACCGAATTTAATGCTCTCTTCCATTCCCTTTTTCCCTGAAGCAAAGCCCTTGTCCTCATGTTCAAAAACACTGCCCTTGATGCCATCCCTGAGGTCGTCACTGAAAACAGCGATTCGGTCCAATTGGTAAGCATTTTTTTTCAAGGCCCTCAGGGTGTCAGGAACAGGTGAGCTGCCAGCAGTCCATCCTTCGCCGTACAAAAGGATATCAGGTTTTATCTTGTGTAAAGCAGCAGAAATCTGGTTCATTGTTTCAATGTCATGGATGCCCATGAGGTCAAACCTAAAGCCGTCAATATGAAACTCTTTTACCCAATATGCCAACGATTCAAGCATGAACTTTCTCATCATCGGGCGCTCACTGGCTGTTTCATTTCCACAGGCAGAAGCATTGGAAAATGATCCATCTTCTTTTTGGCGGTAATAATAGCCGGGTACCAATTGGTTGAAGTAAGAATTCTCCGTTAGCATGGTATGGTTGTAGACCACATCCATGACCACACGGAGGCCTTTGTTGTGCATGGCCTGAACCATTTGCTTGAATTCTCTAATCCGCGTTTTTCCATCTGCGGGATTGCTTGCATAAGACCCTTCAGGCGTATTGTAATTGAGTGGATCATAGCCCCAGTTGTATTGTGCGCTGTCTGGCCGCGATTCATCCACACTGAAAAAGTCATACGATGGCAGCAAGTGGATATGGGTAACGCCCAATTCTTTCAGATGGTCGAGGCCTGTCTTCATTCCAGAAGGATGAACGGTTCCGGATTCTGCCAGACCGAGAAATTTACCCTTGTTTTTGATGCCGGATTGAGGATCAATACTGGCATCCCTTACATGCAATTCATATATGACAGCATCTACTGGTAATCCGCCTATGCCAGGCTTCAATCCTTTTCTGCTGCTGTATACCGGCGACTTGTCCTTGGTCCAATTCTGTGGATTGGTTTCATTCATGTCCACCACAAAAGCACGCTTCCCATTGACGCCCACAGCCTTGGCATAGGGATCTGGAACCTCCTGTAACCAATGGCCCTTTGTAAAAATCCTGAAAGCATAATAGCTGCCTTTCCTGTTACCAGAAACAGTTTTGACCCAAGTGCCATTTTCAGCCTTTTCCATGGCCAATCTTTCACTTTGTTCATTGCCAAGGGATGAGGAATATAAAATCAACTCTACTTTTTCTGCAGTAGGGCTCCAAATGCGAAAACTGGATGAAGAAGCTGCATAGGTAAGACCCAGATCATTCCCGGTATAGACCGGATAATGTTCGGTATTGAAGTACTGGCTGAATCCAAACATTCCCTGAATCATCAGCAAAAAAATTAGGATTGATTTCCTTAAAGTGGTCATGGATGAAAGTATTGGGATCAATGTGTTTCGGGAGCAAGTGACCAATGTTCGGGTGAACGCCAAAGACCTGACAACAAGAGTTCGCGCATGAAGAAAAACTCCTTAGGAAGCTTGTCGTACATCCTTGAAAAAAGCTCCTCATGTGCCAGTACTTCTGTTTTCCAGGCCTCCCTGTCCACCTCCATCACGGCATCATATTGCTCAGCTGTAAATGACAGGCTTCCCCAATCGATGTCTTCATATTTGGGAACCCATCCAATAGGGCTTTCAATAGAAACCACCTCTCCGTATACCCTTTCCACTACCCATTTCAGCATGCGCATGTTTTCACCAAATCCAGGCCAGGTAAAGTTTCCGTCTTTGTCCTTACGGAACCAATTCACCCCAAATATCCTGGGCGGATTGGGGATGTTCCTACCCAGCTGCAACCAATGGTTGAAATAATCCGCCATGTGGTAACCACAGAAAGGCAGCATGGCAAATGGATCCCTTCTTACCTTACCAAGCTCTCCAAACGCAGCTGCAGTGGTTTCTGAGCCCATGGTTGCGGCCAGGTAAACACCGAAGTTCCAATTGAATGCCTGGTAAAGCAAGGGGATGGTTGTGCTTCTTCTACCGCCAAATATAAAAGCACTGATGGGAACACCGGCAGGATTTTCCCATTCAGCATCGATGCTGGGGCATTGGTGTGCAGGCGCGGTAAACCTGGCATTTGCGTGGGCAACAGGCTTCCCTGATGCCGGATCATGCAATTCCCCCCTCCAGTTATAAATTACCTTGGGTACTTCTTTGGTAAGGCCTTCCCACCAGACATCTCCTTCGGGGGTGATACCAACATTGGTGAAAATACTGTTGCTGGACAAAGCCTTGATGGCATTGGGATTGGTCTTGGCATTGGTGCCTGGGGCTACCCCAAAATATCCGTATTCTGGATTGATGGCGTAGAGTTTTCCATCCTTGCCGGGTTTGATCCAAGCAATATCGTCACCAACTGTGGTTACTTTCCATCCTTTCATGTCTTCAGGCGGAATCAACATGGCAAAATTGGTCTTTCCACATGCACTGGGGAAAGCTGCCCCCAAATAGGTCTTTCTTCCCTTGGGGTCTTCAACACCAAGTATCAGCATGTGCTCTGCCAGCCATCCTTCTTCCTTGGCCATCACCGATGCAATGCGCAGTGCAAAACATTTCTTTCCCAGAAGTGCGTTACCTCCGTATCCTGAACCGTAGGAAGCAATGGCCCTGTCTTCAGGATAATGCACAATGTATTTTGTAGTGGGGTTGCAGGGCCATGAAACATCTTGCTGACCGGGTTCCAACGGTGCCCCAAGTGAATGAAGGCATTTGATGAATTCCCCATCTGCACCCAACAATTCAAGCACCTTGTCTCCAACACGTGTCATGATGCGCATGTTCACTACAACATAGGCTGAGTCGGTGATTTCAACACCAATTTTAGAAAGCGGAGAGCCCAGAGGCCCCATACAAAAAGGTATCACATACATGGTTCGACCTTTCATCGAGCCGGAAAAAACCGTTTTCATCTTCAACTTCATTTCCTTTGGGTCTACCCAATTGTTGGTAGGCCCTGCATCCTCTTTTCTCCTGCTGCAAATAAAGGTTTTGTCTTCCACCCTGGCCACATCACTGGGATCAGAATTACAGGCAAAACTATTGGGCCAACGTTCTTCGTTCAGCCTGGTAAAGGTTTTATTGTCTACCAGCAATTGGCATAATTCATCATATTCAGCTTTGGAACCATTACACCAGTGGATGTCTTTGGGAGTACAAATTGTTGCCATTTCATGGACAAACTGAATAAGCTCTTTGTGCTGTAAAAATGCAGGCTGAGTAGAGGACATAGTGTTTTGTTTAGGATCGAACAAAGTTAATGGTTTCCGGTTCGCAACGGAATTTGGAAGATCCACATTTGCAGAAATCGATTAATCCATAAAAATCATTAACTTTCAAGTTGAAATGACGCTTGTACAATGATGATCCCAACACAAATCAAAAAAGCTGCCAAAAACAAGGTTTTGGTGGTTTCTGCAGGCCTGATCCTGATCGGCCTAACGTTATATTTCATTGCTTCCGGTAAGAAGGAAGAAGGTGGTGTACCTGATGTGGTAGATTTCAATTTCCATGTCAGGCCTATCCTTTCTGACCGTTGCTTCAAGTGCCACGGCCCAGATGCCAACAAAAGACAAGCCGATCTTCGTTTGGACACAGAGGAGGGTGCCTATGCTGCCTTGAAAGAGGATCCTTCAAAACATGTTATAGTACCCGGAGACCCCATGCAATCTGCATTGTATGCTAGGCTGATCAGTGCTGATACGGCAGAGGTGATGCCGCCTCCTTCCTCCAATCTTAGTTTGACAAAAAATGAAATTGAGATCATTAAAAAATGGATTGCCCAGGGGGCCAAATACAAAAAACACTGGTCTTTCATAGCACCTGTAAGGCCGAAGGTTCCTGAAGCAGATGAAGCCCTCAACCCAAGAAACCCCATCGACCATTTCATTTTTGCCACTTTAGATAAGGTGGGTTTGGAACCCAATGAAGAGGCCCCAAAAGAAGCATTGTTGAAAAGGGTTTCTATGGACATCACCGGTCTTCCCCCTACCATAGAACAACAAGAGCGTTTTCTTGCTGACAAATCCCCCAATGCATATGAAAAAATTGTAGATGAATTGTTGGCCAGCAAGCATTACGGAGAAAAAATGGCCATCCAATGGATGGACCTTGCCCGTTATGCAGACAGCCATGGCTACCAGGATGATGGATACCGCACAATGTGGCCCTGGCGCGACTGGGTCATCCATGCCTTCAACAGCAACTATCCTTATTCCAAATTTCTCACCTGGCAATTGGCGGGGGACTTGCTGCCCAATCCTTCAAAAGAACAATTGCTGGCAACTGGTTTCAACAGAAACCACAAGATTACCCAGGAAGGAGGTGTGATTGATGAAGAGTACAGGATTGAATATGTAACAGACAGAACCAATACGGTTGGCAAGGCATTCATGGCCATCACATTGGAATGTGCCAAATGCCATGACCACAAATATGATCCTGTTTCACAAAAAGACTACTACAGCATGTTTGCGTTTTTTGACAAGGTTCCTGAAAAAGGACTTGTCGGCACCATTGATGCCTCCTTCGCAGACCCTCCCAACATGAAAATCAGTTCAGCAGATGTTTCCTCCATCCTGAGCTTCATCAACAAAAAAGATACGATGGATGTTTCAGTGATGATCATGAGGGATAGCTTATGCATCCGTGAAACACAATTGCTGAAAAGAGGAGTGTATGACCAGAAAGCGGATACTGTTCAGATGGCTACTCCCGCTTCCATCCTTGCATACAACCCCAGAAAATATGAACAAAACAGGCTTGGCTTGGCGAAATGGATGCTCGATGCCCAAAACCCCTTGACGGCAAGGGTTTATGTGAACAGGATCTGGCATGAACTCTTTGGACGTGGGCTGGTAAAGACTTCTGGAGATTTTGGTATGCAGGGAGAATTGCCATCACATCCTGAATTGCTTGACTGGTTGGCTGTTGAATTCAGGGAATCCGGATGGGATATCAAAAAACTCATAAGACTGATTGTTACTTCTTCTACTTACCGGCAATCAGCCAAAAGATCATCAGACAAATTTCAAAAAGATCCTGATAACAAATACCTCAGTTTCTTCCCAAGGCTCAGGCTGAGTGCTGAATTGCAACGCGATTTGTTGCTCACTGCTTCTGGCATCCTCAATCCTGAAATTGGCGGACCCAGTGTAAAACCATACCAACCCAAAGGCGTTTGGGAAGCCACCACCTCTGGCAGGGGCGAATTGGCCAAATATGTTCAAGACAAGGGCGACAAATTGTACAGAAGAGGTTTGTACAATTTCATCAAAAGAACTGCGCCTCCTCCTGCATTGCTGATCATGGATGCAAGCACAAGGGATCAATGTGAAGTAACAAGATCAAGAACCAATACTCCTCTGCAAGCATTGGTCTTGATGAATGATCCCCAGCTGTTGGAAGCCGCAAGGGTGCTGGCCCAGCGTACTTCAAACCTTGCGCTTTCTGAAGACCAGAAGCTGGAAAGGGTGTTCAGGCTGGTGCTTTGCAGAAATGCAAGTGAGAAAGAAATGAAAATGCTTAAAGGATATTACCTGCAGGAAAAAAACAAATTCACCCAGTACAAAGACAGGGCTGAAGAATTTTTAAAAGCAGGAGAATTTGAGCAAATAAAAACGAAGAATATCGCTGAAACAGCCGCATTGATGCAGGTGAACCAGATGATTTTCAATTTAGATGAAACCACTGTAAAATAAGATCATGGAAAATCAGGAAAAACAATTCAGGCTGAACGTAACCAGAAGACATTTTCTAACCAAAGCCGGATTGGGATTTGGAAGCGCCGCATTGGGTTCAATGCTCTTCAAAGACCAGCTGTTTGGCACCGATCAACAACAATCCATTCCATTAGGATTGGCCCAATATGCCCCAAAGGCAAAAAGGATCATCTACCTTTTTCAAAATGGTGCTCCTTCCCAATTGGAGACCTTTGATTACAAACCACTCCTGAACAAGATGCATGGCGAAGAACTGCCAGCTTCCATCAGAATGGGACAAAGGTTAACAGGCATGACAGCCAACCAGGAAAAATTTCCTCTGGTAGGCTCTACTTTCGGGTTCTCCCAACATGGAAAGTCAGGTGCCTGGATATCAGAGCTGTTCCCCAATATTGCCTCCATCGCTGATGATATCTGCATTGTTAAAACAATGAATACCGAGGCCATCAACCACGACCCTGCCCTTACTTTTTTTCAAACCGGAGCACAACAGGGAAACAGGCCCAGCATGGGAGCATGGATGAGCTATGGATTGGGCAGTGAAAACTCCAACCTTCCTTCTTATACGGTTCTTCTCTCACGCGGACGGGGCAATGGCCAGGGGGTATATTCAAAACTCTGGACCAATGGATTCCTCGACAGTGTTCATCAGGGCGTTGTGTTTAGTAGTGGCGAAGACCCTGTTCTCTACCTCAAAAACCCCGAAGGTCATGACAGGCAAAGCCGCCGTGACATGCTTGACCAGTTGGAAAAATTCAATTCAGCTGCATTTGAGGATTTTGGTGATCCTGAAATCAATACCAGGATTAAGCAATATGAGATGTCTTACAGGATGCAAAGCGCGGTACCTGAATTGACCGATCTTAGCAAGGAATCTGATAACACGATTAAATTGTATGGTCCCGATTGCCTGGTTCCTGGCACGTATGCCGCCAACTGTCTGCTGGCCAGAAAGCTTTCAGAATCAGGAGTCCGCTTTGTTCAACTCTATCACCAGGGCTGGGATACACACGGAAACCTTGCCAACGATATGCGCATGCAAGCAGAGGATGTTGACCGTGCATCCGCAGGTTTGATCAAGGACCTCAAACAAAGGGGATTGCTCGATGAAACACTCGTGATTTGGGGTGGTGAATTTGGCAGGACAAATTATTGTCAGGGCAAAATTGATGTGGCCAATTACGGACGCGATCATCATCCAAAATGTTTCAGCATCTGGATGGCCGGTGGTGGCATAAAGCCAGGCATGGTTTATGGGGAAACAGATGAATTCGGCTACAATCCCATCAAGGACCCTGTGAGTGTGCATGATTTTCATGCCACTGTGCTTCATCTGATGGGAATCAACCACGAACAACTTACCTACCGGCATCTGGGCAGACGATACAGGCTAACTGACGTTGCAGGACAAGTAGTGAACGGAATCATTGCCTAATATTTTTCCAAAGAAAAAATATCTATGTCTAGACATCTTTATGTGCTCTCAAACCTGCTCATCATATTGCAGGTTTTCCTTCTCTTGTTCTGTTTTGTAGACTTAACTGTGCTTCCACATTTTGCATTGTTTGTAGGAAGATTTCATCCTGTTCTACTGCATTTGCCCATTACACTGATCATATTGTTGGTACCCTTCTCTATCTACCTCCAAAGAAGAAAAGATACTGATGATCTTTCCAACATAGTTGATTTGACGCTTCACTATATCGCATTGATTTCAACGCTCACTGCACTTGCAGGATTTTTATTGGCCGCGGATGGTGGATACGACCAAGAGACTCTCCTTTTTCACAAATGGCTTGGCGTAGCAGTAGCATTTTCAACACATGCCTTGGTATACATCAAAAAAGCATTCAAAAAAAACGCTATTGTATGGAATACTGCCCTTTCTACCACCTTAATTGTCATGGTAGCAGGAAGCCATTTTGGTGGGAACCTGACGCATGGCGAAGGATTCTT
>Ga0214921_10009510_pt1 | contig 12285 bp, 10 predicted proteins | sample LL1505_MetaG_FD_177992 | JGI IMG/M metagenome (GOLD analysis project Ga0214921, IMG submission 177992) | Freshwater microbial communities from Lake Lanier, Atlanta, Georgia, United States - LL-1505 | ecosystem: Environmental > Aquatic > Freshwater > Lake | place: USA: Georgia | collected... | reverse complement strand
GCCAGCCCGTGGCCGCCCGCGCCGATGATCACCACGTCGTAGCTGGATTTCAGCGGCCCGGGGGGCGTGAACATCCTCGGCTCGGGGTGCCGGTCCGATAAACCAAATTTAAGCAGTCTCCAAGGCATGCAATCTCTCGCAAAGTCGTTGGCTCTGACTATGCACGAAAAATTCTTTCAGTGCAACAATTATTCTTTAGGATAAACCCCAAGTGCCCTGCAGGCTCAGTCCGCATCACCCCTTTGCGGGTAAACGATGACGGTGATGAAGCGGATCGGCACTTCGTGTAAGTGGCCCGGTCCGTGGGGCACCTCGCCCCGGAAGGTCAGCGAATCGCCGGGTTGCAGGCTGTACACCTGCTCGCCGTGGCGGTAGTCCATGCGCCCTTCGAGCATGTGGATGAACTCGGTTCCGGGGTGCTCAAAGTCGGGGAAAACCTCACTTTGGTTGTCAATCGTGATCAAAAAGGGCTCAAAGGTTTTGGTCGGACCCTGGTCGTAGGCTAGCAATTGGTAGGTGTGTCCGCTTTTGGTGCCCCGCCTTACGACTTCCATGCCCGCGCCCTTGGGCACATGCTGGGCGGAGCCGCCCTCCACCCCGAAATCGCGGAACAGCATGGATAGAGAAACCCCCAGCGCCGAGGCAATCCGCTGCAGCGTGTCCAGGCTGGTGGCGGTCTGGGCGTTCTCGATTTTGGAGAGCATGCCCCGGCTGATGCCCGCACGCTCGGACACGTCGGCAATGGTCAGGCCGTGGCTCAGGCGCTTTTCACGTATGGCTTTTCCGAGAAAACTCTCCAGCGAGGGGCTGTTGGCCATGGTCTCCATACGGGTCTGGTTATTTGTTGAAAACCAGTATAGCGGCGCTCGCGCCGCCGGCGCACAAAAACGGTGCCGCGCATCGCGCGCAACTTCGAGGGTAAATCCTTAGCTCTTGAGGGCATTTAGCCTTTGACATCACTTGCCAATACTGCCATTATTTCCTCGAGGGCAACGTTGTTTCCCTTTGGGGGTCTTCGGATCCTACTTTCAATTGCATCACATTGAATATGAGGTAGCTGTATGAACTTTTTGAAGAAGACCATGGTGGTAGGCGGCGTATTCGCTGCATTCTCCCTGGGATCTGCGCTGGCTGCGGATGACAAGTCCCCTATCAAGATCGTCACCAACAACTGGACCAGCCAGGTCGTTTTGTCCTATGTGGTGGGCGATGTGCTCAAGGCCCAGGGTGTGAACGTGGAATACAAGTCCTCCGATACCCAGTTGCAGTACACTGCAATTGCAGCGGGCGATATGGATTTCCAAGTGGAAGTGTGGGAGGGTTCCATGCACGAGTCGTTCCAGAAGTCGCTCAAATCCGGCGCAGTCGACTACGGCTCGCACAACGCGGTGACCCGCGAAGATTGGTGGTACCCCAGCTACATGAACGAGCGCTGCCCGGGCTTGCCAGATTGGAAAGCCTTGGACAAATGTGCTGCCATGTTTGCGACCGCAGAGACCGGCAAAAAAGGCCGTTTTGTCGGACCACCGGCTGACTGGGGCAAGCATTATTCCGAGCGCATCACCGCGTTGAAAATGAATTTCCAGGAAGTTCCCGTGGGCCAGGCTGCCACGCTGTGGGCCGAGTTACAAGCCGCATATGACCGCAAAGAACCGGTGGTGATCTTCAACTGGACGCCTAACTTCATTGAAGCGAAGTTCAAGGGTCAGTTTGTCGAGTTCCCCACCTACGACCCCAAGTGCCATACCGACAAGAGCTGGGGTATCAACCCCGACGCTTTGTACGACTGCGGCGCTGCGGCCAAGGGTTACCTGAAGAAGGTCGGCTCCAAGCAAATCGCCGCCAAGTGGCCGACTGCGGACAAGATCCTCAAAAAGGTCAACTTCACGAATGACCAGATCGCCGCTGCTGCAGCGATGGTCGATGTCGATGGCATGAAGCCGGAAGATGCGGCCAAGAAGTGGATTGCGAACAACCAGGCCAGCGTGAAAGCCTGGACGAACTAATATCCGTCCGCACCGGTGGGCCGCCTTGTGCGGCCCGCTGTGTTTGTAACTGCGCTGTATGTGAAGGGTTTTGAATGCCGAAAGCCGAGCCAAAAATTTCCTGTCGCCATTTGTGGAAGGTGTTCGGTCCAGACCCCACGGGTTTTTTGAAGAAACACCAGATGCAGCCCGATGCGGCGGCCTTTGCCGCCGAGCAGTACATCGGCGCGGTGCGCGATGTGTCCTTCGACGTGATGGAAAACGAGATCCTGGTGATCATGGGCTTATCCGGATCGGGCAAGTCCACCTTGATCCGCGCCATCACCCGCTTGAATGACCCGACTGCCGGCGAAGTGCTGATGGATGGACGCAACTTGTTGGCTGCTTCTACCGACGAGCTGATTGAAATCAGACGCCACAAAATGGGCATGGTGTTCCAAAATTTCGGCTTGTTGCCGCACCGCAATGTGCTGGACAACGTGGCCTTTCCGCTGGAGGTCAGCGGCAGCGACCGGGCATCGCGTGAAGCCAAGGCGCGAGAGATGCTCAAGCTGGTGGGCTTAGAGGGTCGCGAGGGTTACTTTCCGCGCGAATTATCGGGCGGTCAGCAGCAGCGCGTGGGCATTGCCCGCTCCCTCGCTGTGGGGCCTGAAATCTGGTTTCTCGATGAACCCTTTTCCGCACTGGATCCGCTGATACGGCGCGAAATGCAGGATGAGTTTTTGCGCTTGCAAAAGCTGCTGCGCAAAACGATTTTGTTCATCACCCACGACTTTGACGAAGCTATTCGCTTGGCCGACCGTATCGGCATCATGAAAGACGGCTATTTGGTGCAGCTCTCGCGGCCTGAAGAGATGATCCTGCATCCCGCCAACGACTATGTCCGCGAGTTCGTGAAGATCGCGCCGCGCGACAAAATTCTGTCGCTCGCGGCCATCGCCCGCCCGCTCGGCGGTGACGCCCCGGCGCAGGTGCTGCTCGGCGCGACCAAGCTGGCCGACGCGGCAGCGCGCATTTTGGGCAGTGACGCGGCTTTCCATATCGTCGACGAGGCCGGTCTCAGCCTGGGCGAGGTGCGCAGGGCGGATCTGATTACGGCCCTTTTCCCTGAAGGCACACACTGATGGCGCTTGCGGCTTCTCCCCAAGCGGCGGGTAAATTGGTGGCATCGCCCCTGCGCGCCGCGATCCCGCTGGTGTTTCTGGCCTTGCTTGCCGGGGTGCTGGCCACCGGTGCGGCTGGGGCTTTATCGAGCTGGCCGCAGGAATGGGTTCTGCCGTTTCGCACCTGGGTGACGGACTTCTTTGTTTGGTTCAGCGCGCTCGCAAAACCCGTGACGCGGGCCATCTCCTGGGTTTTGCTGCAGCCTTTAACCCTGGTGGAGGCGCTGTTGTTCCGGGGCGTTCCGGATTGGGAAATGGGCCCGCTGCCATGGGCCATCGTCGCTTTGAGTGTGGCGGTTTTTGCGCATTGGCAAAGCGGGCTGCGGCTGGCCTTGTTTTGCGCTGCGTGCATGGCTTACCTGGCCCTGTTTGATTTGTGGTCCGACTCCATGCAGACTCTGGCGCTGGTGCTGGTCACAGTCCCACTGGCTGCAGGTCTGGGCCTGATCCTGGGGGTTTGGGCGACCCGAAAACGATCCGTCGAGCGTGTGCTCAACACCATGTTCGACGTGATGCAAGCCACGCCGCACATGGCCTACCTAGGCCCGGTGGTGGTGCTGTTCGGTTTCGGGCAGGTGCCGGCCATGCTGGCGACCTTGATCTTTGCGCTGCCGCCCATGGCGCGCTGCACGATTCTGGGTATCCGCACGGTCTCGCCCGAGATTATCGAGGCCGGGGTTATGGCCGGTTGTACGCCGGGGCAGCGCCTGTGGAAGGTGGAGCTGCCTGCGGCCCAGCAAACGCTGTTGCTCGGCCTGAACCAGGTGGTGATGCAGACCCTGGCCATGGCGGTTATCGCCTCGCTGGTGGGCGCCTCGGGGCTGGGTCAAAAATTGCTTTTTTCTTTGCAGCAGTTGCGCATCGGCAAGGCGGTGGAGCAGGGCCTGGCCATCACGCTGATTGCCTTGGTGCTGGACCGGCTGACCGTTGCGCAAATGGCCCGCTCTGCGGCCTTGCATCTGGTCGAGGGCAGCTGGTGGTACCGACACCGGCATATGGCCGCTTTTGTGGTGGCGGCAGTGCTGCTGTTCCTGGCGTCGCGGCTGCAGCCCTGGTTGGCCCTGGTGCCGTCCGAGATGACTTTTTCTTACGGCGCACCCATTGACGAAGGCGTACGCTGGATTTCGAAAAATCTGTACGCCTACATCAAGCCGTTTCGCAATGCAGTCACGATTTATCTGCTGCTGCCGATACGCGACTTCTATCTGTGGCTGCCCTGGAGCGTGGTGATTGGTGTGCCGGCCGCGCTGGGCTGGTACCTGGGTGGCTGGCGGCTGACTTGGGTGCCGGTTTTGTTGTTCGGATTTTTGATGGTGGCCGGCTTCTGGCCCCCCTTGATGTTGACCATTTATCTGGTGACGAGTTGTGCGATTTTGTGCACGCTGATCGGGATTCCTCTGGGTATCTGGGCCGCCAAAAATGCGACGGCGGGGCGGGCGATATTGACGCTGTGCGATTTGTTGCAAACCTTCCCCAGTTTCATTTATCTGATTCCGGTGATCATGCTGTTCCAGACCAGCGATGTGTCGAACGTCTTGGCCATGTTGTGCTATGCCACGGTGCCCGCCGTGCGCTATACCTACTTGGGGTTGATGCGGGTGCCGTCCACGGTGGTCGATGCGGCCATTGCCTGCGGTGCCACGCCCCGTCAAAGGCTGTTCAGGGTGGAGCTGCCCTTGGCTTTCCCTGAGATTTTGCTGGGTATCAACCAGACCATCATGATGTCGCTGGCCATGGTGGCCATCACCGCGCTGATCGGTTCACGCGATTTAGGGCAGGAGATTTACAAGGCCTTGCCCGGCGCGGACACCGGGCGCGGCTTGCTGGCCGGCTTGGGGATTGCGTTTATCGGCATCGTGGCGGACCGTCTGATCAGCGCTTGGGCGAATAAGCGCAAGGCGGCTTTGGGCCTGAGCTGAGCTGAGCAAGACTGCGGCGCGTTGGCAGGGATAGTCACTCGCGGGTCTAGCCCTGCGCAACCGGGCGCACCGGGTCGCTGCACCATTCGCTCCAACTGCCGGCAAACAGGGTACTGGCTCCCAGTCCCGCGACTTGCATCGCCAGAATATTCGGTATGGCGCTCACCCCGGAGCCGCAGTGGTGGACCACGGTGGCGGCGCTGCGGTCGCCAAGCAGTGCCTCCAATTCGGCGCGAAGCACCTCGGCGGGCTTGAATAAACCGTCTTCGCCGATATTCTGGTTAAAGGGCCGGTTCAGCGCGCCGGGTATGTGGCCGGCCACTGGGTCAAAGGGCTCGACCTCGCCGCGAAAGCGCGCCGGAGCGCGGGCGTCGAGCACAGTTTGGCTGGATCGCCCGAGCTGGCCCTGCACGGTGGCGGCGTCGACAAAGTCCAGCAGTGGGGCGTGGACTGCAAACTGTGTCGCCGCGCGTGGCGCGGCCGCGCCTACCGGGCCAGACTCCACCGCGCCGCCTGCTGCCAGCCAGGCTTGTAATCCGCCGTTGAGCGCTGCGGCAGCCTCATGGCCCAGCCATTTCAGCATCCACCAAAGCCGCCCGCAGTAGTTCATGCCGTGGCGGTCGTAGACCACGGCCTGCATGCCATTGTGAAAACCGATCTGGCCCAGCAAGTGGGCAAAGTCCTCTCGGCTCGGCAGCGGATGCCGCCCGCCGTTCACGGCTTGGCCTGTGAACTTCGGGCTGTGGGTGCTCAGGTCATCGTTGAGGTCGGCGAAGATGGCACCGGCGATGTGGCTGTCCTCAAAAAGCGCGCGCCCGGCTGCGGGCTGCATCAGGTCAAAGCTGCAGTCAAACACCATCAGCGGCGCGCCGCTGGTGTGCAGGGCCTGCAACTCGGCAACGCTGATCAGGGTGGTGTAGGGTGGCTGAGAGGCAGACATCGGCGTACTCCGGGTATGCGGTTGGACAGGGGCGCACTTTAGTGCGCTTCGGCGGGGGTGTTGGGCAGGGCGCGGGTGCGCAGGTAGGTGGCAATCAGGCCACTGGCCACAATGACCGCCATACCGGCCCAGCCCAGGGGTTCGATTTCCTCGTGCATCAGCAGCGCGCCAAACAGGGCCGCAAACACAATGCCCGAGTACTGCATGCTAGCCACCACCAGCGTTGCGCCTTTGCGGTAGGCCCGCGTCATGGCCAGTTGCCCCAGCGACGCCAGCACGCCGATGGGGAGGATCCAGGCCGCCTCTTGCCAGTGAACCTGCGACCAGTCGGTGTGTTTACCCAGCGGCAGGCTGATAGCACCCACGGCAATCGTGCCCAGCGAGAAATAAAACACGGTGCGGGTCTCGGGCTCGCCGGCTTTTCCCAGCGCCGTGACCTGCATATAGGCCATCGCCGCGCTGATGCCCGAAAGCAAACCCACCACGCCGGCGAACAACTGGTCTTTCTCAATCGTGGGGTGCAGCGTCATCACCACGCCGGCAAAGCCCATCAAAACCGTACCCATCAATGCGCCTTGCTTTTCCTGCCCGCCGTACAGCAGCGAGCCGCCCACAATAAAGGCGGCCACCCAGACGCCGCTCATGTAATTCAGCGTCATGGCGGTTGCCACCGGAAGACGCCCGATGGCGTAGAACCAGGCTCCCAGCGACGTCGCGCCGATGATGCTGCGGGTGAGGTGCATCAGCGGCACGGGCGTGCGCCAGGGCGTGCCACTGGCGCGCAACACCACAGCCATAAAAGCCAGGCTGACCAGCCCCCGAAAAAAGACCAGCTCGAAGCTGCTGAAACTGGTGGAAGCAAATTTGACACACACCGCCATCCCGGCAAAAAAGAATGCCGCCAGCACCATCCATAAAGCTTGCATGCGGGCGGGTGGTCCTTTTTACAGGGCGCTGCCCATGGCCGTGCGGTACCAGCCGTGGAAGTGCTGCATGCCGTCTTCCATGGGGCTTTGGTAAGGGCCGACCTCGTTGTCGCCACGCGCCAGCAGCGCGGCGCGGCCGGCGTCCATGCGCTCGGCGATCTCATCGTCTTCGATGCAGGTTTCCATGTACGCGGCACGCTGTGCTTCGACAAATTCGCGCTCGAAGCCGGCAATTTCTTCGGGGTAATAAAACTCCACCATGTTCATGGTCTGGTTCACGCCAATGGGGTACAGGGTGGACACGGTCAACACGTGGGGGTACCACTCGACCATGATGTGCGGGTAGTAGGTGAGCCAGATCGCGCCGTATTTGGGCGGTTCGCCACGGCGGTAGTTCAGCAGCTGCTGGTGCCAGCGCTCGTAGACCGGGCTGCCGGCCTTGCCCAAACGGTTGGCCACGCCCACGGTCTGCACCGAATACTGCGGCCGGAATTCCCAGCGCAAATCTTCGCAGGTCACAAAGTTGCCCAAACCGGGGTGGAACGGGCCGACGTGGTAGTCCTCCAGATACACCTCGATAAAGGTTTTCCAGTTGTAGTTGCAGTGGTGCATTTCCACGTGGTCCAGCACATAGCCGTTGAAATCGAGCTCGGCGCGTGGCCCCAGCCCGGCCATATCGGCGGCCACGTCGCGGCCTTTGCCTTCAAAGAGCAGGCCGTTCCACTCTTGCAGCGGGTAGTTGTTGAGGTTCAGGCAGGGGTCGGTGGCAAAGTGCGGCGCGCCGATCAACTGTCCGCTGGGGGTCTGCGGGCTCATGCCGCTGTAGGTCCAGCGGTGCAAGGGGCAGACGATATTTCCACCGGCCGAGGCAGCGCCCTGGCCCAGCAGCGAGCCGCGGCCCTTGAGCATCAGGGCTTGGCGGTGGCGGCAGACGTTGGAGATGAGTTCAATGGTGGTGCCATTGCGCACCAGGGCTCTGCCGCCTTGTTCTTGCGGCAGTGCGTAGTAGTCGCCCGGCTCCGGCACGCTCAGTGCATGGCCCACATAGCGTGGCCCGCCCTCAAATATCTGCTGCATTTCGCGCGCGTACAGCGCCTCGTCGAAATAGCTGGAGACCGGAAGTTGGCTGTGCGACTGCTGCAGCAGAAGACTTAAATCAGACATGGTGGACCTGACCTAAAGACTCCCCACAGGGGGATAGCCCTTGTGGGCTGTGGGACGGAGCCGATGCGGCAATACCAGCCGGTCGGAGCGAAGGGGGCGATTCTACGCCCCGGCTTCTTCAAAGGGCGCACCGTAAAATGGTTCCGTCGCTGTCCCGGCTTGATGCCATGCACGCAGCCCCCACCTTTTTTCCTCTACCCATGCCTAAACCCAGCACCGCAGCACACCCGCCGGATGCCGCCGCACCGACCAACTACGAAGTGGCGCTGCAAGAACTTGAAGCCTTGATCGCTCGCATGGACGCCGGCGAGTTGCCCTTGGATGACTTGCTGGTGAGCTACCAGCGCGGCGCTGTCTTGCTGCAGTTCTGCCGCGACAAATTGCAGGCGGTGGAAGACCAGGTGAAAGTGCTGGAAGACGGCGTACTCAAGCCCTGGAAAACGAGCTGATGCCTAGCAGCGCGGCATTTTCTTTTGCGCCTTGGATGGCGGAGTCGCTGGGCCAGGTGGAGCAGGCGCTGGAGCGCTGGGTGCTCGCGCCGCAGGTGGCACAGCTGGCCCCTGATCTGCCGCGCGCTATGCGTTACGCAGTGCTCGACGGCGGCAAGCGCCTTCGCCCCCTGCTGGTTCTGGCGGCGCACGAGGCCTGCGTTGTCCAAGCGGGCGCGTCAACCCCTAGCGTGCAGGCGGCTTTGCGGGCGGCCTGCGCGGTGGAACTCATACACGCTTATTCGCTTGTGCATGACGACATGCCCTGCATGGACAACGATGTATTGCGTAGAGGCAAACCTACGGTGCATGTCGAGTTCGGCCAGGCCACGGCCTTGCTCGCGGGCGACGCTTTGCAGGCCCTGGCTTTTGAATTGCTGACCCCGGATGACATGGACATCGATCCGCTGATCCAGGCCCGTTTGTGCGCGCAGCTGGCACGCGCGGCAGGCCACGGCGGTATGGCCGGTGGTCAGGCCATCGACCTGGCGCATGTGGGACGCAGTCTCAGACGCGCCGAATTACAGCGCATGCATGAACTTAAAACTGGCGCGCTGCTGCAGTGCAGTGTGGTGATGGGTGCGCTGTGTGGTGCGGCCGATGCGCAAGCCTTAAGCGGTCTGAACGCGTATGGCGCGGCCCTGGGTCTGGCCTTTCAAGTGGTGGACGACGTGCTGGATGTGACCGCCGACTCGGCCACGCTGGGTAAGACGGCTGGCAAAGATGCCGATGCCAACAAGCCCACCTATGTCAGCACCATGGGCCTGGAGGCCAGCCAGCGCTACGCCCACACGCTGTTGGCGCAGGCTGAAAAAGCCTTGCGTGACAGCGGCCTGCGCGAGACCCGCGCCCTGCAGTCGCTCGCCCGCATGGTGGTCGATCGCGCCCACTGAACCGCAGCAAAAATTTATGCAAACCCATTCCGCAGGGCCGCGCCTGGCCGATATCGATTCACCCGCCACCCTGCGCAGTTACCCGCGCCATGCCTTGCCCGGTCTGGCCGCCGAGCTGCGCGATTACCTCTTGCACAGCGTGGCCTCTACCGGCGGACACCTGAGCTCCAACCTGGGTACGGTGGAGCTCACGCTGGCGCTGCATTACGTCTTCAACACCCCGCAAGACCGCATCGTCTGGGACGTGGGGCACCAGACCTACCCGCACAAAATCATCACCGGGCGGCGCGAGCGCATGGCCTCCTTGCGCCAGTTGGGCGGCTTGAGTGGTTTTCCGCAACGCGCCGAGAGCGCTTTTGATGCGTTTGGTACGGCGCACTCCAGTACCTCGATCTCGGCCGCATTGGGCATGGCGATGGCCGCGCGCATCAAGGGCGAAAACTTCCATTCCATTGCCGTGATCGGCGACGGCGCGCTAACGGCTGGTATGGCGTTTGAGGCGCTGAACAACGCGGGCGTTCAAGAGGGCAAGTTGCTGGTGATTTTGAACGACAACGACATGAGCATCAGCCCGCCGGTGGGTGCGCTCAATCGCTACCTCGCGCAGCTCATGAGCGGGCAGTTTTACGCCCAGGCAAAGAACGTCGGAAAGGGCTTGCTCAAAGGCGCGCCGCCCTTGTTCGAGTTAGCCAAGCGCATCGAAGAGCAGGCTAAGGGCATGCTGGTGCCCGCTACGCTGTTCGAGAAATTCGGCTTCAACTACATCGGCCCTATCGACGGGCACGACCTCGATTCCCTGATTCCCACGTTGGAGAATATCAAGCACCTCAACGGCCCGCAGTTTTTGCATGTAGTCACCAAAAAAGGTAAGGGTTACGAGCGCGCCGAGGATGATCCGGTGGCTTACCACGGTCCGGGCAAGTTTGACCCGGCGGTGGGTTTGCAAAAACCGGCGGCCGTGCCCAAGACCACATTCACGCAGGTCTTCGGTAACTGGCTGTGCGACATGGCTGCCAAGGATGCGCGGCTGGTGGGCATCACTCCGGCCATGCGCGAAGGCTCCGGCATGGTCGAGTTTGAGCGGCGTTTTCCGCAGCGCTACTTTGACGTCGGCATTGCGGAGCAGCACGCAGTCACGTTTGCAGCGGGCCTTGCATGTGAAGGCATGAAACCTGTGGTGGCGATTTACTCGACCTTTTTGCAGCGCGCCTACGACCAGATGATCCACGACGTGGCGATCCAAAACCTGCCGGTGGTGTTTGCGCTGGACCGCGCTGGTCTGGTAGGAGCCGATGGTGCCACCCACGCGGGCGCCTACGACATTCCGTTTATCCGTTGTATTCCCAACATGAGCCTGGTCTGTCCGGCCGATGAGAACGAGTGCCGCCAGTTGCTCAGCACCGCGTTTGCACAAAACCACCCGGTGGCCGTGCGTTACCCGCGTGGCGCAGGCGCGGGCGTTGCTGTCACCGAGAGCCTGGAAGGCTTACCTTTCGGTAAAGGTGAAGTCCGCATGCAGGGGCAGCGCATTGCGATTCTGGCCTTCGGCACCTTGTTGCAGCCTGCGCTCGCCGTCGGGCAAGAACTGGGCGCGACGGTGGTGAACATGCGCTGGGTCAAGCCTTTGGACGCCGAGCTGCTGTTGCAGATCGCCCGCGACCACGAGGTCCTGGTGACGCTGGAGGAGGGCGCGATCATGGGCGGTGCCGGAAGCGCGGTCACCGAGGCGCTGCAAGCGGAGGGTCTGAGTCTGCCGGTTTTACAGCTGGGGTTGCCCGATGTTTTCATCGACCATGGGGACCCGGTCAAGCTACTGGCCGCGCAGGGGCTGGACGCGGCGGGCATTTTGCAATCGATAAAAAACCGCTTCCCGGCGCCAGCTTAGCCCCGATTTCGGGGGAAAACCCGCGCTAAACGGCGCAAAACCCGCGCTAAACGGCGCAAATCCCTTCCTACAATAGCGACGGCGTGGTCGTTTGCGCCGCCCGACTCGTGGCGTGGCACCGCGAGATTTTCAACACCTGAGGAGCAATGTATGGATCGTCGTTCGGTAATTAGAAACGCTGGCCTCGCCGGTGTGCTCGCGGCGGGCATCGCCCCCGCTGTTCATGCACAGGCCACGTTGCGCTGGCGCTGTGCTTCGAGTTTCCCGAAGTCGCTGGACACCTTGTTTGGCGTGTGCGACGTGTTCGCCAAAAAAGTGGGCGAGCTCTCCGGTGGAAAGTTCACCATCACCACCCACGCGGCGGGCGAGTTGATGCCGGCGTTTGGCGTGCTGGACGGTGTGTCCAACGGGACCATTGAGATGGCCAATACGGCCTCGTACTATTTCTTCGGCAAGGATCCCACTTACGCGCTCGATTGCGCCATCCCCTTCGGCCTGAACAGCCGCCAGATGACAGCTTGGGTTTATGAGGGCAATGGCATGAAGCTTCTGCGTGAGCACTTCGCCAAAGTTGGCATTGTGAACTTCGCCATGGGCAATACCGGTGTACAAATGGGCGGCTGGTACCGCAAAGAGGTCAACTCGGTTGCCGACCTCAAGGGTCTGAAGTTCCGTTGCGGTGGATTTGCCGGTCGCGTGCTCGAGCGTCTGGGCGTGATCCCCCAGAACATCCCCGGCGGCGAGATTTACCAAGCGCTGGAAAAAGGCACGATTGACGCGGCCGAATGGGTCGGCCCTTATGACGATCTGAAGCTGGGTTTGAACAAGGTCGCCCAGCATTACTACTACCCTGGCTTTTGGGAAGTGGGCCCGCAGTTGTCGCTGTATGTGAACCAGAAAGCTTATGAGGGACTTTCCTCCG
>Ga0214921_10009509_pt1 | contig 12286 bp, 10 predicted proteins | sample LL1505_MetaG_FD_177992 | JGI IMG/M metagenome (GOLD analysis project Ga0214921, IMG submission 177992) | Freshwater microbial communities from Lake Lanier, Atlanta, Georgia, United States - LL-1505 | ecosystem: Environmental > Aquatic > Freshwater > Lake | place: USA: Georgia | collected... | reverse complement strand
ATAAGTATAGTTCTACTGAAGTATTTGATACATCAAAAATATATATTGTTAAAAATGCTGCAATTAATGCCTATGTTAAAGTTTATCATACAGATGGAACATCAACAGATTCAAAGGGTGCATACTTCAAAGTTCCCCAAGGAGTATTCTATGTAGATAAATGGAGTATCTCTGATGTGGGCGATGTAAATATATTTGCGTTAGATGCTGCAAAAATATTACAGGAATCAGTATGCCCAGATATGGTGTGCAATAACTATTCAGCAATTGCAATTATTAGAAGAATGCTTGATGTTGTAGGATTTACAAATTATAATTTTAACTATACAGATACCGACTCATCAATTATTGTTCCAACTTACTGGTGGAGCTCTTCTTCAAATAGTTCTGGAAATGGATCTGTTACAGTCTGGGATAACCTACAAGATATTTGTAGAGATTCTCAAATTACAGCTGTAGTAGATGAATATAATATTTTGCAATTTTATACAAGAGATTACTTATTTGATTCAACAAAATCTGCTGCATGGGCATTTAGAGATGCGGTTTCAGGAACATTACTTCCTAATATTATGTCTGCTTCTAAAAAAGAAATGCCATCTATTAATCAAATTAACATTAGATATAAGAGCATTTCAATGGCAACCTATGATAAAAGTTCTCATGAAATCTTAGAATTTACTGATGATGCTATTATGGCTGCCGCTATACTATCTGATATTCCAGAAAGTGCTGATCCATCTGTAACCCCTAATGTTGCACACGTTAATCACTACATGGGTCTACAAGTTGTTCAAGTTGGAGAACAGGATGTTCTTGATCCAAGTACTTCTACATTTATTCCATTTAATGGATATGTTTTAATTGATTCTGAGATTATTGAATATGACGCAATTGAGTACACATACAAGGATTCACTGACTGGAACTATGAAATATGTTGATGTATCATCTAAATCAGATCTATCAAAATATCTAGGTTTAGCTGCTGTTTCAATTGATAGTAATGCTACAAGATATAAAACATCTATGGCTCCAACAAGTAGATATAGAATTAAAACCAGAGGCGCATTTGGCACAAAGAAAGCAGGACACATTTCAAACCCATCAAGCGAAACATCTGGATGGACTCCATATAAGGCGGTGACTTGGAAATAATGCCTATTGATCCTAAAGAATTAGAAATTGGTGTACCATCTTTTGAAGTTGATACTACAAACTTTACTGCCGCATCCACAAGTGTTGGCGGCTCCCTTACATTTACACTTACAAGTTCTGCTGCAAGCATAGGCGGACAAGTATATACAGACTATACATATACAACTCTTAAAGATACAATTGTTATTAATACAATAGGTAGTGAAGGTGGTATTTTTACACTCAGTGGATTAACTCCAGGAAAAACATATTATGGAAGAGCAGTAGGATATGCATTAGCCAATAGAACAGGCGGATCTGGATATTATGTTTATTTTACATTTACAGTTCCAGCTTATTCTGCAGATTTATTTAATAGAACAGATACTCCAGAAGACACATATGATGGAGAAGAGGTTCCAGCGGCAGTTCTGCTACCTGGAGAATCTACTAAGATAGTAATTAGTAAGTCATTATTTACGATACATGCAGATAATACAAATCCTAATGTTTATTGTGCTGCAGTAAAAAATACAGGAATTGATACGGCATCAAGCTACTATGCTTTTGGAACCACATTATATTTTAGGCCATCTATTGCTAATTCAGTTCAATCGGGAGCGTTTGGATTCTTTGTCTCTGGAACATCTGCAAATGGTTATTTTATTAAAATTAAGACAACGGCTAATGCCAAATCAAATGGCGATGAATTTTCTATTGGAAAAGTTGTAAAAAATACTCAAAAGGTAATTACTGACAATCAGTCTGTTACAAATGCAAAGAATAACGTGGGTGCAATTACAGCGGCGGTACCATATAAGGTAGATGTTAGAGTAAAGGTTACAAGCACTAAGGTATATATATCTGCATATATTAATGGATTTAAGATAACAGCAACAGATACACATGTATCTGCAAAAGACACAATTCTTCCAAAAACATCTAACATATCTCTAGCTGTAAATATGGGAACAATTAATTTTGATTATGTATACGCAATTCCAATTACTGAAAAGGAATATGTAAATTCAGAGCTTGAGAATATATATGCTCGTCAATTTGCAGAGACCTCATTTAATCTAGCATATGGAGATATGTTTATATCTGGATTATCAGCAATTGATTCACATACTGCTCAAAAATATGTAGAAGAATTTGGATCGGTAGCTAGAGAGGTCAGACTATTTTCTTCAAAATATGCAGAGTCAGAGCCTAAGTTCCCTAAGTATATGTATAATAATCTAAATACTTCAGTTAGCGTACTTGGTTCAGATCTAACATCATTTGGGGCAACTGTATATTTATTAAATTCATCAGGCGTAACAAGTGATATATCCTCATCTGATGGTTCAAAAATAAGCGTACTTGGAAATTCATTAATGAAGAGCGAAGATCTAGTATATTTTGATGAGGATACAAATAAGTATGAAGTAAAAGAACAAATGTCTATGGACTCAACATGGATTCAGAACCCAGTAGATGCCAAAAGGCTGAGCGATTGGATTAAGACTCAATGGAGCAAGAGACAAAGAATCGTAGAGATGGTGGTATTGGCAAATCCAGTAATCTCAGTTGGAGATATTATAACAATATCATACCCATATCAAGACTTATTACCTACAGATAAATTTGTTATTACTAATGTGCGTCAATCATGGGCAGACGGATTGGAGACTACTATAACGGCTAGATCTATCTATAGCTGACAAATGGTATAATAATAAAATGACAACAAAAAGACCTAACCCTATATTCGTAAAGCAAGGCGCTGATGTGCTTGCTGAGGTTGATGATAGAGATGTTAGGGTAGTCGGAGCAGAGACTAAAAAGACATTTCTTACTACTTTGGGCGGGTATTCAAATTATACAAGTGGAAATGCTAGTGGTGTAACAGCAGGAATTGATGAAGTAGGCGGTCAAACAAATAAAAAGCTTGCAACTATTTCATTATTAACCCCACAAATTGGAGACATGAGTATAGTTTCAAAGAAAATAAACTATTCTACTACTCCACCAACCGTAGATGTTGTTGTAAAGGTTAAAAATTCAACTAATGCTATTGTGAAAGGCATAAATGCGAGGGTTACAAATTGATTACTAAATTTGGAAAAAGATTTATTGCGTCTTATCTTGCTGGTATGACTTCATTTTCTAATAAAGATATAGCATTTGGCATTGATTCTACTGCAGTTCAAACAAATGGAAATGATACAAGATTAGGTTTTGAATTTTATAGAATTCCAGTTGTCCTAGGAAGCATTGACATTCAAACAGATGGGTCAGGAAATAGTACATATGCTGTTATATATCAAGCAACAATACCACAGGATGTTGCTGGAATTATAAAAGAAATAGGAATATATCCAGGATTAAAATCTTCAGCTAATAACTATGATAGTAAATTTATTGCAGATTTTGAAAATAATTTGATGTGGGTAAAATCAGACAATGCAACTCCAGAGTTAGTTTCCTTAACTACAGCTTCAGTAAAACCAAGAGTAGGGGCTTATTTTTCAAAAATTTCTGTCAACCAAGGTCAATCAAAAGAGTTTGTTTGTTCATATTCAGGCTTAGATCTTTCTGGGTATACAGCAAGTGATTCTTTATCTCTTGCATATAATCAAGAAGATACCAATCTTGACTCGATTGTATTCAAATTTTATAGCTCAGATTCATCATATTACACAGCAACATTTACAGGTGCATCTTCAGTAACTGAAACAAATAAAATTGGTAAGGTTTTATTCTCTACATTAACCCCAAACAACGCCTATGCTGATTTAAGTTCAATTATTAAAATTGGTGTTGTCGTTACATCTAAGTCTAGCGGGACGGCAGTAGTTTATTTAGATGGGCTAAGAATTGATGATGAAGATACATTTGATGCAAACTTTGGTTTAATTAGTAGATCTGTATTATCTTCACCAGTAGAGAAAATAGCTGGCAAGCCAGTAGACATAGAGTATAGAATTAATCTAGGATTCTAATATGGCAGATAAAGTAGATCTTAGTTTAACTGGCCAGGTAGATCCTTCTGATAAGGATTATTACATTGTTCCAATCAAAGGGCTTGCTTTAGGTGAAGCGTATGTTGCTAAGTTTCAATGGTCATTTGAAGATCAAGCTCTTAACGATTTAGTTAAAAATATATGGTCTAACGGTTTCGGCATTGATACAAATGTTTTAACCGTAATTAATAAACCAAAATTAATTTCTACAAATGTTAGAAGATATCAGGGTCGCATTGAAATAACTTGGTCTGGAACAGACTATACAGACACAGCTTATGATGCAAAAGCATTTAAAAGAATTAACGTATACGTAAAAGATAATTCAAGAGTATCTCCATCTTTTGTTGGAATGGGATTTATTGATCAAATAGGTGGAACTTTTAGTTTTCCTGCAAGCCCTAGTTCATATACCATTAGAATAACAGCTGTCAGTGCTACTGGACTTGAGTCTGCATGGAGCGATGAATTTACAGTAAGCGCAGTTACTGATGCCCCATCAGCGCCATCTGAATTAACAGCATCTTGGTCGGGTACAGATTTTGTAGTTTCATTTATACATGATACAACTGCGTCTGAAAATATTTATCTCAAAGAATATATTGTTAAATTAATTCCAGCAGTACCCACACCATTTAAAGAATTTAGCCTTACGCCTACATCGGGATCAAGTCAAAAATTTTCATTAAGCCTTGAGGTAAATCAGGCGGCGTTTGGTGAGGCACAGACCCAATTCTCTGGAACCATTACGTCTGTAGATATATTTAACAACAAGTCTGCTTCAATTGCTTTTACAAATACGCCATATGTAAGCCCGCTTTCAACACCAACAATTACAGCTGTAGCAATTGCTAACGGGTATACAGTTTCATATCCAACGCAAACATCAAATGTATTTAATTTAATATCTATTGAAGAAGTAGAGTCATCAGCATCTACTGCCCCGACTACTGGGTATGCCGTAGTTAAAACAGATAAATCTAATCCCTCAATAGTTTCAGCACCAAATAATAATAAGAGATGGGTAAGAGCAAGATTAAATGATAGGGTAAATGCATTTACCGCCTATTCAAATGTTGTTGCTGTTACGCCAGTAAGTCCAGTCGTTGTAGACGTAGATGGTCCTCCTAATGTTGCATCTGTAACTACATCTGGAGCAATAGATACAAGTGGATATCTGGGTTTTAACGCATACGCAGATATTTCTTGGCCCGCAGTTACAACTGGCGGGATTAGAGGATACAGAATTAGATTTAGCAATGATGGAGGAACTAGTTATTCGTATGTAGATTCTCCAGGATCAGGAACTGCATATAGACTTGGTGGACTGGCAGTTGGTTCAACTTATAAAATTGCAGTTGCTACATATGATGAGTATAATAATACATCTACATCTTATGTTTCAGGACCAGATGTTACGGTAGCAGGAACCCCATCGGTTTCAAATTATATAACTGCAGGCCCATTTCAGTTTGGAGTTGGCGTAGGCGGAACGGCAACAAATAAGGGTTTATATTTTGATTCAAGTAATTATTGGTATATCAATGCAACAAATAGCGCAAGATTAAAAGTAGGCGGTAGCGCATCTAATTATCTTTCATGGGATGGAAGCGAATTTATAGTAGATGGAAATATTAGTGCAAGAACTGGAACATTTAGGGGTAACGTATCCATCATATCTGGCGGATCTTTATATTCTGGCACCCTGACATCTGGCAATTTAACTGGAGCAGGATATATATTAAATTCATCAGGATTAACATTTAACTCATCATCTGTATCTGGTATTACAACAATAGATGCAACAACGGGTAAATTAACCACATCTTCCGCATACATTGGTTCTTGGGATGTTAATTCTTCAACGTTATTTAAAACAACAGCAGCAGGAACACTATCTTTAAACTCTTCAGATGCAACAATTACAACAAATAGCACAGGCTACACAGCTGGAATTGGTGTTCCAGATGGAAATAACATTGTTATGTGGGCAGGAGCATCTAAAGCAACAGCACCGTTTAGAGTATACAAAGATGGTTCAGTATATGCATCAGCATTAACAATTACAGGATATGCTACATCAGATCAGCTTGCTGCAAAAGTTAGCGCAGCAGATGTAACAAATAATATAGGTGGAGCTGGAGTCACAACAATATCTGGTAACAAAGTAAGAACTGGAAACTTACAGTCTGAAAACTGGAGTGGTTCTGTAACAAATGGAACAACCAATTCACTATCTGGAACTAATATTAACTTAAATGATGGAACCATTACATCAAAATCTTTTAGAATTGATACAGATGGAAATGCATTTTTTAAAGGCTCTATAGAATCTGGTGCGACCATTACTGGAGTAGTTGTATCTTCAGGAGAATTTCGTGGTGGATCAATTAACATAGGTCCAACTGGTACATACCCGCCATACAAGTTTTCGGTAGATTCTTCAGGACAATTATATGCAAGCGCAGCAACAATTAGCGGAAATATTACAGCAAAGGCATTAACGTTAGATTCTGGCGACTATGTTTATGCTGATGGAAGTTTCTCTTTGGGTAATGGAATTCTTTCATATACACCAGGTGGATATATAACTGTAGGTTTAAATGGAAGCAATAAAGGTCTTAAATTTAATCCAGATCAAAGAGTTGTTTCTGATGATAACGAATATGCACATGCAAGCTCAGTAACAATCAATATTAACGGAGAACTTACCAGAGGTAGAGCTTTTTATTATGGTAGCACTACAATTCCAGGTGCATCTAATACAGCAAGAGCTGTTTATAATAGAAACACTAATACATATGAAACTATCCCTTTCATTGCTGGAGACATATGGATGACGGTGGACTAAATGGCATGGTACATCTATACTGGTAGTACATGGAAAAAAGTAAAAAACGCATATAGAAAAACAACCCCAGCAAGCTATTATGGAACCGATCCAGCAAATTTTACAGATGCATCTAAGGAATGGCGTAGAACTTCAGCGATGTATACAAAAACTAGCACGGGCTGGAGAAGAGTATTTACAAAAACTTCTACGGGTGTAAAATTTACAACAGGTCCTGCAATTCACGTATATTCATCTCCATACCCCTATGGTCCAAATGATGGACTTAGCGTATCTTCACCAAGATACATAAATGACGTTTTGTATGGAAAAGATGGAATATGGACCCCAAGAAATGAAATTAGTGTAACAAGAAGTTTTCAAGCAGCTCTTGCTCCTGATGGTTCATATAGATTTACAATTGATAATAATGACGTATTTGATTTATCTACCTCCCCAGATAACCAAGACTGGGCAGATGAAACATATCTTTATTATAAAATTAATGTAAAAAATTATGGAGATACGGTAACTGCCTCCGCAGGTCCAATTAAATTAATTAAACGTGAGCCTTCATTTAACAGTCAAAATTTAACGGGCACAGCAACAGTAGGAAGCACATTATCAGGAACTTATAGTTTAGAAAATAAATGGTATAACAAACCAGAGCTATATAACTCTTTTATAAGATGGTGGAGAAGTTCAACTACAGATCCAAGCGGTACTTTAGTAAGAGAAGAATATCTGGGAGACCATGTTAGTACAAATAACTCAACAAGTCTTCAAGGGTCTGATACATATACTATTCAGGCGGCAGATGCGGGATACTACATAGTCTTTCAAGTAGTGCCATATAACTCATGGAATAGACATTATGGCTATCCAACATATATGTCATATCCATCTAATATAATTAGTGCTCCAACTACAATATCAAATGTAAACTTTACAGATACATACGGACGCTCTGGTAAAAATGCTAGGGGTAATTTGGTTACAAATACAACAACTTATCTAAATTGGACTGTTGGGGGAGTAAATTCAAGTACAACATTCAGAGTAAGATATAGAATATACAATAATCAGAACGGCTTATATTATAAGCCAAATGATCCAAGCACATCTGTTGCCGCTGGAAGTGCATGGATATCATATTCAACAAACTATAGTGGAACTGGAGATATAACAAGTATATCTATAAATGGGTCTACAGCAACCCTATCTGATTATTTTACAATTGATCCAACTTTTAATGGATCAACTTACGGCGGCGGATTGGCAAGATGGTCATTTCAATATGAAATAAGTGTTGTAAACTCTTCTGGTACTAGATACTACTGGAATTATGGAGATTCAATATCAACAACTCAAGCTAATGATTACTGGGATATTGATCCTACAACTAATCCTTCAATTTCTGCAAGCTCATCAAATGTTCCTGTAGGCGGATCTGTTACATTTTCAGGTACATTCAATTCCTATCCAGCATCTTTAAGTTCGTATCCTCATTCTTATAGGATTGTATATGGAGATGGCTCAGATTCAGGGTGGATATCTTTAAGTGCTGGTACGGCAAATCAGACTTATAGTCAATCTCATACGTATAATTATGCAGGTTCTTATTCAGCATATGTTGAAACTACACCATGGTACACCACTAATTATGCATATGTAACAGCAGCTAATCCTATAACAACCCCTACAGGACTTTATGGTTATGCAAATGGATCGGGGGCTACTCAATCAATTACTTTAAATTGGAATGCAACATCTGACGCAAATACTTATGAATTATTTTTTAATAGCAATCCAACTCCTCCAACAGATTATTCAACCTATGCAGATTATAGAGGAATAACAACAAACACATATACAACTCCTGTAATATTTTCAGCTTCCAGTACCTATTATTGGTATGTTAGAGGAAAGGGTAGTTCTGGTACATTTAGCACATGGAGTCCTGTTGCATCTGTTACAACAAATGCACAAGTTGTAAAACTTTCTACCCCAACAGGTGTTACTGCGTCTTCAAACAGAACCGATGGTGTTTTGATTTCTTGGAATGCAGTATCTGGAGCTTCATACTACGGTATTTGGTATGGCGGAGCTCCAGGGTATGACTACTTGGCAGATTTTGGAGGAAACAGAAATAGTTCATTAATTACAGGAACTTCTTATTTGGACACATCCATAGGCCAAGGTTCAACAAGAGATTATTATGTGCAAGCTTATAAATCTGGAGACCCTTCAGGAACAAAGTCTGATTGGAGTAGTGTTGCAACAGGAACTAGGTTGGTGCCAGTTGCAAATTTAACTGCCCCATATGTTTACGATGTTGTAAAAAGCGGAAGCACGTACTATGTGTACTTTACTGGTGGTTCTGGTCCAGCATATCAAGTATGGTGGCAAGGAAGCTCTGGCACACCATCAACCTGTGGCCCAGGTGATGCTCAAGGAACTTCTAATCCAATTCCAGTAACTAATTTACCAAATTCTCCTGGATCCACATATTATTTCTTTGTTAGATCAACTTCTTCTACTTCCACCACAACTTGTGGACCTTCATCTTCTGCATCCGAATGGTCTGGTGCGTATAGCTATACACAGCCATCTGGAACAACAATAACTTACGGCTCTTGTTTTGAAGATTATAGAACAACCGATTATAATTACTGCAGTGGAAACGCAAGAATTACTGGAGGAACAATTTATTATAAAAGACAGGTTCTTGTAAATGGTTCTTGGAACGGAACTTATGATACATCGGGATGTTCATCATCGTCTTGGTCTAATTATGATCCATATGGTTGTTATTCTGCACCTACTTGTCAGCTTTATTCATGCCTTCAATATGACGTATCAGATCCAGCAAGCCCTAATTATGTAGGACACTGCTACACCCTTGGAGCATGTGATGCTCCATATAATAACGACGGTAGGGGAAGATCATGTTGTCAGTATTGACAAATTTTTATAAAAAAGGTATGATTTCATAATGATTATATTTAATGATATTAATTGGTTATACCCTGGAGTTAAATTAGACAGAGTAAATCGTGGAATGTTTGCTGCCAGCCTTGCCTTGGTAATTGATTCTCAAATAGTTAGAATAATTATTATAGATAAAGAGTATAAAGATTTATTTGTTAATGCTCAAAAGTTTGAGGAATCAAATTTACCAGTATATAAAGATAGAAATCTTTATCCCGTAAAAATAATCAAAGAATCTGGCGAAGAAGAGGTTTTGGTTTGCGATGAAATGCTATATGCTATTCTATTATCAGATCCTAAAATTATACATTTAAGTAATAAATTTAAGTATTACGAAATATTAACAGAAGGATGGTCTTATATTAATGATGAGTTTATTATTCCAGGGATTCATGAATGAAATCTAAATGGGAACAGTATAAGGAAAAACTTGGGGAAACCCGTCCTTGGGATATGATTGATCCCCGTGTTGAAAGAGCTACAGATGAAGTGCGTGACTTTAGGTATTCTTTATGCCAAGAATGCCCTCAATTTATATCTCTTACCACGCAATGCAAAGAATGTGGGTGCGTAATGTCGGCAAAAACAAAGCTTTTGAATGCTACCTGTCCAATAGGTAAATGGTAGTATTGACTAATACTCACAAAATGATATAATATAAAAGGAGGAAAAATGACAACTACTTTAACAAACGAAGAAAAGATTGGTATTATTGATCTTCATCTTAAATCAGTAGATTATGTTCTTTACGGACTAGAGCTTGATTTAGCAGAAGCAAATGCAGTATCATCTCCAGACGCTGACCTAATCACTAGCCTGACAACTAGAAAAGCGGCAGCAAACGCAAAAAGAAATGTTCTTATTGCGGAAAAAGAATCATTAACACCAGGAGAATAAAATGGCGGATAAAGCCGAATTAGTTATAACAGCTTTACAGCAACGTATTGGTGAGATTGTCTCAAATTATGAGACTCAAATTGCTATCCTACGTGCAGAGTTAACACAACACATGCAAGAAAAAGAAGATAAGCTAAGCGCTATCAAAGAATACTCTGAGCAGATGGAAACATTTGCTGAAGTTTCTGATATTTAATAGGAGAAATAAATGGCTGATTTTAATTTAACATTTGATGACAATGCACCAATTGACGCAAGTAAGTTGAGGCAACTTGTCTCTTATTTAAATGAAGTTAATACTAAGGCTTTGCAGGTGCCAGACACCGCTGGATTAGTTAATACTGCATTATCAGCCAAGATGACTTCGGGTACATTTTCTGTAACTGTTGGATCTGTAACATTGGCAAAACCAGTTTTTAAATCAGTGCCATTTAGTCCTTCCCTAACAAGCAATCCGTCTTCTGTTCAGGTAACAATTGAAAAAAGTTCAGATGAAGGTGACTTTGTTTATCATATTAAAAATCCTAGCAAAAATGGATTTGAAATTGTTTTCAATGCAGTCCAAGGTGCTAAAGCAACAACAGTTTCAGTAGGAACCGTAAAGATACATTATTTTGCTATGGCTGGCGCTAACTAGCCTCTTGACAAGCTAAATCAATATGTTACAATTACTGTAACATCAAAGTCACGTACCCGTGACTTTTTTACATATTAAGGTAGAAAATGAGCAACGATTTAAAGTGGATGCTATCATCCGATCAGCAGTTCCCATATCAAGACGATAAAATGATTGCCCTATGGTTTAAGGTGATGAAGTGGTTTAAGCCAGACGTGGTGGATTATTTAGGAGATACTGATGATCAGGCTTGCTACAGCAAGTATACAGAAGGAAGATCCGCAGAGTTTTTAAACTATCATAAGAATGATAGCAAAGATCTTATTGTACCAATGATGCGACATGAAGCAAAAGAAGCAAGAGATTTTTATGCTAAGACTAGAGAGATGCTTCCAGACGCACAGCTTTTTTCAGCGCTAGGAAATCATGATATTAGAGTGTTTAATTATGTTGATGCAAAGCTACCAGATTATATTACTGAAGTTACACCAGAATCTCTTTGGAGTCTAGACTCGTTGGGATATGAATATATTTATTACAATGAACTACCAAAGCGTCGCTTTGGAGATATTCACGTTCACCATGGACTTTCTATTTCTGCTACAGGCGCAGTAAGAAAAGATATGGAAGATCTACAGGTTTCTTTAATTCGTGGTCACTCACACAGAATTGCTTCACATATGGTAACATATGAACTTAGAAACGGCGGAGAAGGAGAAACCCTTCGTGGATATGAAATTGGACACATGTGTGATGAAAAGAGTGATGGAATGAAATATAGTCAGCACCACGATTGGCAAAAGGGATT
>Ga0214921_10009508_pt1 | contig 12287 bp, 2 predicted proteins | sample LL1505_MetaG_FD_177992 | JGI IMG/M metagenome (GOLD analysis project Ga0214921, IMG submission 177992) | Freshwater microbial communities from Lake Lanier, Atlanta, Georgia, United States - LL-1505 | ecosystem: Environmental > Aquatic > Freshwater > Lake | place: USA: Georgia | collected 2015-05-28 | reverse complement strand
GCCCCGTTTCGAACGGATGCCTTGCCGACCGCCCCGGTCCCGCCAGAGAACTCGGCCGAAACAGCATTCAAATTATATGCGGAATTGGTAAGGATCTTGACCGTCACATCTTCATCCGCAGGCACCCGACGGACAGAAACCTTAAATGTCTGTCGGTTTTGACCAGAAGGAATAGTAACGTCCTTCCACTCCTTTTGTCCCCCTGCAAAAGTGATTTCCACTTTCGCAGTAACTTCACGCGTATCTCCCCCCGCTCGAAGGACGGCAAAGGCCAGTCCCCCCGTCGTATCCTTTTCACTGACTTCCCCTGTCACCGTCTCGAGGGCAAGGGTCGGCTTCGGATCGAGCAGCAGGAGTTTCCCTGTCGCCCTTCCTGCATAAGCCGAATCCTCAACGATCGAATCCACTGTGTATTCTCCGGCAGAGCTCGGGCGTGCCGTACTATTGGCATACAAAATAGGCGCTGTTAATCCCTGCGGGTCGGTGGTGACTGAAACTAAACTCGAATCACTCGATATCTGCACCAGATCCCCCAAGGTTACAACAGCGTATCCTGCAAAAAAGCGGACATCCTTGTCCACCGCCGTCGCCGCCTCGTAGTTCCCGTTGCCTCCTTGGCTGGCGCGAACCCTCACCCATCCCGCTTGTGTCGTGGTCAGAACATCGCTTGTGATCGAAGTGAATCCGGGAGCCACATTCGGTACCCGTGAATTTTCTACTACTTGGAAGGAAACTGAGAGACCAGAACTGGCAGAAGCTGACAGCGTCACTCCGTCCCCTATCGTCTGGTAACCAATATCGGAAAACTCGATCGTGTTGGTTGCCTTGCGAACCTCAATCGTTTTGTCCGCGGTAGCAGCCGCCACCAAATCTCCACCCGACTCGGAAACCCGAACAACAATCGAACCGGCGCCAGACACAAGCAAGTTGCCGTCCAAGATCGATCCCGGACCGGAAATGACCGAGTAGGAGAAGTTGTTCTGTCCTGACCGATCGGAGCTGGCAGCCAGAGGAAGAGTCAGCCCAGGCTGATAGGCCACCGATTCAGGCACCCCCACGAAAGAAAGCCTCTGAGAATAAGGATTGACGGTGAAAGACTGCTGAACCGAAGTGGCCGCTTCATAATTCCCGTTACCAGGCTGTGACGCGGTCACCACAACCGTACCGGTGCCGGTCAAAACCACGCTGCCTGTACTTAGTTCAGCTGCGCCAGCCACAGAAAAGGTCGGGCTCAATCCTGTAGGCGAAGAACTTCCTTCGATGACCGAAATTGCAGAAAGTAGAATTGCATCGGTCTGATACCCGATCGCACCACTGGAGACCGGAGCAGCAAATTGAATCGTCTGCCTTCCCTTCTGGATCGTGAGTGCAACAGTCTTGCTGTCCGAGCCAGTAGGACCGACTGCCGTGAAGACAAGAGAAACTCCACTCGTAGCCGCCTGAGTCGGAGTTCCGCTCAACGTAGCGGTGCCGATTGATCCGTCCGATTTCACGAGACTCAATCCTGCAGGCAGAACTCCGGAAACAAGGGAGAAGCTCGTCACGGAGGGTTGGATGGCAAAGTTTAATACAAAGGGAACGCCCACTTGGCCAGATGCCGTAGCCACAGCCGTAATCACTGGCGCCGGAGCAACTGTGGTCACATTGAAATAATCACTTTTCCCACCAGAAAACACTTTGCCTTGGATGGTTTCACTGTATCCGTCAACCGCCAAAACTCGGTAGTAATAAGTGGTTCCAGCCGTCAGACCAGTCACCAAGGAGTCGGTGCTAACTACGCTTTTCGGATAATCCGAAAGCAGGGATGTGAAATTAGCCGCAGTAGAAACTTCCAGCTTATAACTAACGGTAGATGCGGAAGAGATAGAGTTCCAGCGAGCTCGGAAAGAGTTCGGTTTCACTTCCGAAGCTGTCAATCCAGTAACGGCTGTGACAGTAGGGCGAGCCCGATTCGGTAGCGTTCCGGTCGCTTTTTCTAAGCCGTCTGCCAAGCCGTCACCATCAGAATCGGCGAGCAGATCAGAAGAGGAGAAAATTATTTCTTCGGCCTGAGTCAGCCCATCACCATCGTTGTCCTCAGTAGCGTCATCTTGCACTTGAACTGTAAGATTGCGGGCCTGACTACTTCCGTTCGGCTGCCGAAGCTCGATGCGCAACGTGTAAGAGGATTTGGCTTCGTAATCAAAAGGTTTTTTTGTAAAAAGAGTCCCGTCTGATTGCAGCTCAAACAGGCTGTTGTCCGTATCTCCAGAGCCCGCTTTCAAATAGAAAAAGCCCTTATTGCCAGAACCCGCAACAAAGGAGCCGAGTTTTGCTCCGGCCAAGTCCAGATTTTCTTTTCGAACAAGGACAAAGCTGGACGAATTTGACCCAACTGGAAAAAAGGTGAAGTCTACGTTATTAACCGTTGGGCCAATAAAGTCCGTTCCACTGGTTGCAGTAATTCCATTTCGGGTGACCTGAATGGATCCTGTAGCCGCTGATGTCGGAACTTTTACCGTCAATCGATAAGGGGTTGCAATTACAAGATCAGCCGTAGCAATTCGCCCGCCAGATGACGTTGCAAACGTGACCGCCGTGTCGACGCTGGACCCAAACCATCCCCCCGTGATGGTAACCAGGGTTCCCGCTTCACCAGTCGATGGAGTGAATGCAGCCAAGATAGGTCTGCCAGTGAAAACAAAAGAGGAAGGTGTCCGAGGTCCGGTCGCCACAGTGCTTGCCTTGGTTCCATTCGCACATTCACCGGAGGTGTTCAGTCCTGCGGCAAAAGCGGCCGCTCCGCTGGAAATTATTGCGGAGTGATAGCCACCAGCTGAAATCCAAGTCCCTTGAGTGGTATTCGCGAATAGAGCGGCAGCCGTTGCATAAGGGGGAGTCGTGGCAAGACCTCCACTGCCCAATTGTCCACTCATGTTTTGACCCCACCCGATCACCTTCCCCTCCTTTGTCATCGCCATCGAGTGTTCTGCTCCCGCGGTCACGGAGAGCGCATTTACGAGGAGGGGGGAGTTAAGTCGACGCACCACACCTTGAGTGGAAACGGTGCCATCAGCCGAAACTTCTCCCGCTCGGTTATCACCCCAACTCCAAACCCGGCCATCCTTGTCCACTGCCAACCCGTGATTTTCCCCAGAAGCCACCGACACCACTTGGCTTGTGATTCCGCTGGCTCCGGTTTTTTGACCAAAGTCATCCGCCCCGTAAGCAAGAACCTTGCCTCCTTCTTGGGTTAGAAGAAAACTATGACGAGCTCCAGCCGCGACCCCGATGATTTTGGTTCCCAACGCGATTTTTGTCGCTCGATTGAAAGAAAGTCCTGTGATGCCCAGCTGTCCCGCAGAGTTGTCTCCCCAGCCCCACGCCTGTCCATCCTGATCAACAGCTAAGGCATGAGAAACTCCAGCTGAAATTACGGCAATCTTTGTTAAAGCCGTTCCATCCGACTTCACCACCTGCTGAGCTACCCCGCGGAAGGAGCCTGTTTTTCCCGTGCCAAGCTGCCCAAGCAGATTGCTTCCTGTTGCATAAAGAGTGCCGTCCGCTCGGAGAAAAAGACTGAACTGTCCGCCTGCTGAGATGGAGGAAATCTCATCCATAGCAAGAAAGTCACCGCTGCTTTTTTGTCGGCTTGCGACAAATGTCATTTGCGCCAGCCCGGAAGAATTGGCTGCCGTGAGAGAGGTTCCCGATCCGCTCTCACCCATTCCCAAACGACCATCCATGTTCGCTCCTGCACTAAACACAATACCCTCCGGCGATAGATAGAGGGTGTGGGCACGGCCCGAAGCAACCCTCGGGGCGGTAGCCCGAATCACTGGGGCAGGCACTACAACAAAAGATCGTGTTACATCGGCTGCAGCCCTGTAGTTCTGATTCGCCGCTTGAGAAGCACGGATAGAAATCTTCCCCGACCCCAGTATCGAAACCTGGCTAATGGTCTGAAGGCCCAGAAAAGCATTCGCCGACGCCCCAGAACCGCCACCCCCACTGAATCCAACGATTGGAGCGGAAGTATATCCCCTTCCCGCTGAAGTAACTTCAACAGAGACCACTTTCCCGCCGGAGATTTTAGCCTCTGCCTGGACTCCCCCACTAGCGATCACCGTAGGCGGACTGCTGTAACCGGATCCGCTGTTCACCACAATGATTCGCCTCACTCCCTTGCTTGTACTTGTCGTGCTGATCTTCGCCGCACCCTCCGCCACAGTGAAAGACACAGGATTACCCGAAATGTCTCCAGTAGCGGTGACCTCAATAGACTTTACCTCCGCAGACTGATTCGCGATCTCGGGGAAGAGAATTTCCTGTGCGGCTGCTTGAATGGTCAGTGTTCCCGTGCTTCCACCAGAAAAGTTTGGATCCGTAACCGTAGCAGTGACCGAATAAGCTCCCACAGCCGCATGCGTGACATCACTCCCCACATACGCAACAGAGGTGCTCAGCCCCGGAGGAATTGTGGCGACCGCTACAGAACGGGCGGTCCCCGTGTAATCCTGCGTAAGTCCGGACAAGCTGACGGTGGCTGCTGCCCGTGCGATTGTGAAAGATCCCGTCAAAGTGCCTGAGTACCCTGTTGTTCCAACAGTAGCCTTGAACTCGTAATTGCCCGCCGCCCTGGGGACCGACGAAGAGAATGGTCCAGTGCTGCCCAAAGAACGAAACTCATAAACCAAAGAAACGTCTTTGCCCCCCGTAGAAACGACCGGCTTTTTATCCGAACCATCATAAGTGGCGCTCAGACTAGTTGCGGAAAGGGTCACGGTAGCAGGTTGAGCTCGTAGGGTCAGAATTTTCTCTAAATCGGCATAGTTTGCGCTGGCTGCCCGATAGGCTCGAAGACGAATTGACCCCGACGAGGAGCCGATTGTAAGGCGGGCTTTCCCAGTCAGGAAGTCCTGGACTACCGTAACTAAACCCAGATTACTTGAAGCGGTCTCGAAGAGCACAGGCAAGAGCGAGGTCTGGGCAACACCACTCACCACAACTTCTTGTCCAAAGGACACATTGTACGTCCCGTCGCTGTTAGGGGAAAGGGCGCCCCCCGCAGAATCAGCTACGGAAATCGAAAGCACTTCCTGAACAGGAGCAATCGTTAGCGTTCCTGTAATGAATCCCTCATAAACGGAATCCCCGATGATTTCCGCCTTCACGAGGTACTGCCCTGCGAGAGTTGGCGCAGTTTCCGACTGCGGATAAACAACATCGATTCCTGTGTAGGTGATTTTTACTGTGCCGGTCGCGGATGTGGGCTTTCCCGAAACGGTCACGCTGACGGGACTGCCGGTATAATTTGCCGTTACTCCACCTAGCGTCAGCGAAGCAGTGACCTTCGGTGTTCCAATCGCCGTTAATGCTGAAACGGTCCCAGCACTGTTCCCGACCGCCACCCGCAAAACCCGAAATGCAGCTTGGCTAAAAGTGCCTCGAATCGTCGGCCCATCTTTTGTAAATCCTGTCGGCAGTCCCAAGACTGCACCAACTCCGGTAGGCAATGTAAGACTCAGGGGTTGGCCGATCGTTGCATAGGTTCCAGCTACCGAAAGAGTAGGCAAGCTCGGTGCCGCCCGAATGGCAAAAGAGTGATAAGAGCCAGCACCGATCCTGTTAATCGATTGGGTGGCGGTGCGGGGAGGTGTGGCCTCCCCCTCATCCGTTCGCCCCACCACCCGAACGGTCCCGTTCGACAGGAGAGCAACCAAATGGTGCGCCCCTGCCACAATCTCCGTGACGTCGGTCAAACCAGCCATTGCAGTGGAGGCATCCACATAGCTGCTTCCACTCAGAATTTTTCCCCAAGCCCGGACAGTTCCGTTGGAAAGAAGCGCTGCAGAAAATCCACTTCCGGCCGCAACTTGTGTCACCCCGCTCAGCACCGGAAGCGACTTGGTCGCCAAATCATATCCTGCTCCGTTGTAGACTAAGCCCCATGTGCGAATCGTCCCATCCGCACGCAAAGCAACATTGTGATACAATCCGGCAGTAATCCTTACCACCCGATCCAATCCGGCGGGAACTTCCGTTTGCCCCGCATCGTTATTTCCCCAGGCCACCACCGTTCCATCCGCCTGAAGCGCTAAACTGTGATATCCACCCGCTGCAAGAGCAACTGCCGGATTCGCGGAAGAAAAACTTGGAGGAGTGGCCTGCCCAAAGTTTGGCTCCGCCCCTGTCGCAGTTCCTGCCGCTCCAGCACCCCAGCCTTCCACGGTCCCATCCGACTTCAGCGCTAACGAATGATAAATTCCTGTCACTACCTCCAACACTCCCGTCAAATTGGCAGGAACAGTCGCCTGGCCATATTTGTCATCACCCCAAGCATAGACCGCACCGCTCGACGTCACCGCCACGGAGTGCCCGTATCCTCCTGATACTTGGATGATGCCTGCAGGCAACCTGCCTGATGTGACCGGTTGCGTGATCTGCCCAAAGTAGTTGTTTCCCCAGCCGAGAACTGTAGGAGGGGTGAGGCTGGAACTTGTGGCAGCTGCTGGGTATACCGTCGGTTGAGCTGCTGTCGCATCGCTCTCATTGCCGTCTGGAGAACTATCCAAGTCAGTATCAGTTTTTAGGTCGGATGTTCCGATTGCTTTTTCTTGAGCCAAGGTCAACCCATCCTGATCTACGTCCTTCGACGTATCCAAAGTAACAGCGACCGATAGGACGCTTTCTCCGTAGACTCCGGTCGAGTCCGTCGCTCGGACGCGAAGAGACAGAGCGGGCTTAACCCCAGCGTCCAACCGGCCCCCATAACGAAGAGCCAACTGGTTGCCGGTGATCTTAACCAGACTGTTGTCGGTCGAGCCTGTTCCGCTCACTAAAGCAAAGGTTACTGCCGAATCTGTCGCCCCATCAAAGGTGGATGAAAGGGTTCCCACTGGATCGCCGGCACTGCTCGTGTCCTTGAGCACTCCTTGAACCAAGGTGGTCACAATGTTTGTGGCAGCCGCAGAAACAGTGAAGTCCCCAGCGCTCGTCGCCGTGTAGTTCGCCAACACTACCGTCGGGGCGGAAACATAATTCGATCCACCGATCAGGTTCGTGACGCCCGTTATCGTGCCGCCATTCAATACCAAATCAGCACTGGCCCCGCTTCCACTTCCCCCGAGAAGGTTGATTTTTGTGCTGGAGTCGTAGCCGGATCCGCCCGGACTGAATGTGATAGCGGTCACCTGACCTCCGCTTACCGTAGCAGTCCCCTTGGCACCGGTTCCGCTAGCGGTGGTGAGTCGAAGACGCCCAGTGCTTGCCCCGACCGGAACTTGGGCGGTTACCGTTGATCCGTTCACAACTTTGAAGGAACCAGGGAGCAGGGCACTCCGGTTGAAAACGAGTAGAGTTGAGTTGGCTAAATTTTCGCCACTAATGGTGACCGTTGTTCCAGATCGCCCATTTGTCGGCTCAAAAGAGTTGATGACCGGAAACGCAAGTTGCGCACGGCCCTCAAAAACAGATCCCACAATTAGCAAAAAGGCGACAGACAAAATCCGCCCAAAGCGTTGAGAGATAAAGAATCCGTCTGGTGAAATCATGACATAATACTCTAGCATTCTTTGACCTGTTTTTGCTTGGAAAAGTTCAATTTAAACCAGATTAAATGTCAAAAGCTATCTATATATAGTGTTGGTCTATATTGTTGACCTTCAACACTATACATATTTTTTTGATCGTATTTAGAAATTTGTTTTTTTACCATCGCAAGTGCATGCTATTGAGTATCTTATATTAGGCTATCAGATATAATTTCGGTGTCGTGCCGGGCAAACTCAACACTATATGTTGTATGCTGCAAAAAATATCCTAGCTAGGTCGATCTAGGGCCAATCCCAAGCTGGATAACGTCTAGTTAAGTCGTGAGGTAGCAGCAGAAGAATTATTAACGGGAAGAATGTTGATCTTGCCGGTTACCGGGGAGCTCGCTCCTTCGATCATCACGCCACTACGAAGTGCATTCTGAATATCTTGAGCGCTGGAAAGAGACACTTTTTGGTCGCCGATCTGAAAGGTGTTGGAGCCCGCGAAATTGACCATCCCATCCATTACGGCTCCATACTGACGATTCACCATCCCCATCGAGCTATATAAGTTGATCGACCCAGCGGCGTTAACCACTCGAAGGATCGAGCTATCCACCAAAAGTGTCTGAGCTCTCGCACTGATCGCATTAACTGCGGTGATACGAGCCCCACTCAAGGCTATGCGCGAAGCCTCTAAATTTACGTTGTAACCGTGGACATCGACGCCCTGATACTTTGCCGTCTTGATGGGGAGGCTTCCTTCAACCGTCAAGTCGGCCCCCAACGCAACTAGATTGGGACTGCTGCTCTTATCCACATCCACCTGCCCCTTGCTATCGGCGACGATCACCGCATTCACCAATTCGTTTATATGGAAGTCTCGGACTGTGGAGGCGCTCATTAAAACGCGGCCCTTGTTCTCAGCAGATAGCGAAACCACTTCACCCCGAGCAAAGCTCTTTAAAACCACCCGCCGTAGCTCTAAAGAATCCCCGGTCCGAATAACCGCCATGCTGTTGGGTGTGGGGATTGTAGTATCTGGACCTGAAGGGGAAGTAGAGGTGTCAGTATTTACCTTAAGGGTCTTTGCCTGGATCGTAACTGCGGCAGTTTGATCATCTGCTACGGTGCCATCCGGCTTGGTTCCCATCACCACCGAATTTGCGGCGTTTATCTCGAAAGTGTTGCCAACATTCCTGATAGTCCCGCTTTCGATATTGATGCCCGCGGAAGTATCCATCGAAAGATTCGCCCCATTCACATCCAGTACAACATCCTTCATTTGAATTCCCCCTTGGCCACCGACAAGGGCAAGGAACTGTTCAGTCGATGTCCCCAGCGGGTCCAGAGAGACATTCAATAGCGTTGTTGTCCCGTCAGTTTTCACAATTCCGACGAGGCTTATCTTGTCTGCATACAAAACTACATCGTCAGATTGGAAAACAACTTGATTAGGCTGTGACAAGGAACCGTTGCTTGAGTCGTTCAAATAAATTCGCGCATTAGCTGCGTAGAAGTCGAAGTTGAAGTCCCCGTCCCGGAGTCCCTGACTAGTCAGCCATGATGTCGAATCTCCCCATTCCGAAGATTTCGCCATATCCAGCTCAAGCGGAGCATTAGCAAAGAATTTTGTCGGCCCTTCCTGACCAATCTTCGCCTCAAAGTAGAAGTACTTGTCGAGCTGCACCATGCCGCTTTCAGCGAGACCTGTACTGGTCTCAACCTTGCTAAAATCAATGGAGTTTTCGGCAACAAAGCTGGCGCTGTAAGATACTTCAGCCAAAGGAAGCTCCTGACCTAGGGCATCTTCCGACAGGCTTACGATACCCGCATCGTAATCGACGGAAGCCACCTTTTTGCTAACTCCGAGATCGTCCGTTATCCAGAAAGCGCCTGCTCCATCATCCTTCATGAGGATGGAATCAATCTGTTCTCCTCCTGCATTTAGGACGGCAAGAAGAATCTCCACAGAGTTTTTTCTAACGTTACTCGCTAGGCTCCTGTTTGCATCGATCAGCTTAAACTTTGCATCTTGGGCGAGGACGAGACCCCCTGTTTGAATTTCGGAAGTTAGTGCCGTTACTTGCGTCACCGTGCGATCAGCCAAACCCCCAAGCCAATCGTAGGCGGTCCCGAGGACCAGCTTGGTCCCTAATACATTGCCCTCTGCCCCCTGAATTTCGTACGCTGTGGCTTCCGGCAGTGAGTTCCACTTAACTGATGTGTAAGTAGTCGCTGCCAGAAAACTTCGAATTGGATTCGCCGCGCGAATTATTGTATTATCCAAGCTGCGGGGTAGAATTTTAATCTCTTGACTGATGGTCTTCCCGATTTGATTCAACGCCACCGTTAATTTGATATCAAAAGGCTCCGATGAGTAAATCTTAGGATCAGGAAGACTGTTTCCTGTTAGATTTAAAACACTTTCTCCGGCCGGGATTACAACGTCTTTATTCACCACCCCAATCTTCATTCCATTGCTAAATGTTTCCAATGTCATCTTGGCATCCAGGTCGGCGGCAAGCTTGCCAGGGAGGCGGATCGTAAAAGGATTTTCTGAGCTGCCAGGCTGTAAAGTGCCCGAAGCTGATCCTACGGGATCGAGTGCGGAAGTAATATCCGCGACCACCCCTCCCCCCACGGCAATCAGATTAGATCCAAATGCACGGATCGAAATAGGATCAGAAACCGACCCCCCATTCGAAATGTAGCCGTCATCCGCAACAGTGAATGTAAAAGGAATCGAGGTCGCACCCACTGGAATTATCGACCCATCGGGGAAATTAAAGGTGATGCTCCTTCCATTCGCAGAAACCACCGTAACTGGAACAACCTGAACTGCGGGGCTATCCAGGCTGATTGTTCCCGCTTGGAGGGTCCCCTCCGAAATCCCATCGGGCAATGTGACTTTTAACTGAGTCGGCCCTTGGGGAGCTTTCTGTTCTTGTTCAGCAAGCTTACGTTGTGCCGCCAAAAAGGATGTGTCCAGAGCTGGTCCTTGCCCACCTGCCACATTCATTCCTGGCCCTGCTCCGGGAGGGGGGGGTGGCTTCGCCCCGGCAACGGCCCCAGGACCATCGCCTCCTGCTGCAGTATTAATATCCAGACCATCCCCACCAGCTCCCGGCTCGGGCCTCTCACGTGGTGCCCCAACTAACAAATCTCCATCCTGGCCAGTGGCAACCACCTCGACCCCGAGAACTTCGATTTTTCCCTCACGAATCATCGCTTGCTGTTTTTCAGTGACGACATTGATTTCAGCTTGCGAAGGAAGTTCTTTAAATCCACCAACCAACGGGGTCGTTTCCATCACTTTTTTCACATCCACATCGAAGACCTGAATCGCGGATTTAGCTCCTGTGCCCGTCGAGGCAGCTTGCCCTGGCATGATCACCGCCGTTTGCCCGCCAGGCGTTGTCACCTTTAAGCTCCCAGAACTTTCTAGCAATACGAATACCGCACCACCCGTTGCACTTCGGCTCGCCATAAAAGTACTGCCACTTACAGCTGCCGTCACTCCACCACAATCCACGGTTGCACCACCATTTCCAGGAGTTGCGTGAATCAGTGCTGTTCCTTTATCTAATTTTACAAGTCGTTCTTTTGACTGGAAGGAAAAGACGCTATTCGCACCGATCCGAGTGATCGAAGAATCACCAAAGGTAAGTTCCGCCATGGAGGCTGCCGCTGTCGTCACCTTCGAATTTTCACCAATTTTTTCGCTCATCTTCGCAGGGGCTGCACCTTGACCCGCATCATGCTCCACAATGTTCTTCAACGTGGTGATCTCGGCGTCCTTAAACTCTGTTGCAGCAAAGCCCAAGCTGACCCCGAACGAAAAGAGAAACATAGAGATGAATCGCTGTTGTCCAAAAATCATAAGATTGAAGCTTTGACCGCCGAACAACCCGAAAGGTTCAAAAAAATATCGCCAGGACTTGATATGCGTACATGGGGGGATCCTAGGCATACTTCTAGTATGCGTATAAGTTGTTGAAAGTCAAGGTTTTTGCCCCATTTTAAAGCACTGTAAGCCTTTTCTTGTCAATAAGTTACGTTTAAATACTATATATAGTCAATAAGTGAGTTTTGCTAACTATATGTTGTATTCAGCGCGAGATGAATATGGTCTCCGATTTGCGTATGGCCGTTTGGTCCGTTGTTCACTTCCGAACTTCGGATCTTACGCCGATCGCGCAACCTGCCACCAGAAGGCAGCCGCAACCGCCGCCAAGATGGAAAGCTCGGGCACCATCCAGGCAGATCCAAGCGAGACTCCGGTACAACCTGCCCCCGCCAAGGCGGCAAGTAATCCAAGCGGACTACGCATGACTCGTGACTGGTCGCCAGACCAGCTCCAGTTCCAACCGCCGCCGCAAAGACGCTAAAGCGTCCAGCCCGCGGTGGATCGTTCCTCCTGTCGTTTCCCCACAGTGAGCGCAACACGAACCGGTGGCCTCCCAGTCTGCCCGATTCGTGTCCTCCCCGCAGGATCTGCACTGAACTAATGTTTCCATATTTCGATTCCTCCTTTTTTCTTGCATCAGCTTGCCTATCGGGGTAGGACATAAAGAGTCCTATGAAGAAAAAAGATCCCCCCCTTCCCGGCGGTCACAGCCGCCCCCCCTTAGAACGGATGCAACGCCTCCACGATCTCCTTTCCAACGAGCAGCCGGTCAACTGCCAGCAGTTAGGAAAAGATTTTGAAGTTTCTTACAAGACTATCCAGCGGGACCTCGATTTTATGCGAGACCGCCTCAACCTGCCGAT
>Ga0214921_10009507_pt1 | contig 12290 bp, 9 predicted proteins | sample LL1505_MetaG_FD_177992 | JGI IMG/M metagenome (GOLD analysis project Ga0214921, IMG submission 177992) | Freshwater microbial communities from Lake Lanier, Atlanta, Georgia, United States - LL-1505 | ecosystem: Environmental > Aquatic > Freshwater > Lake | place: USA: Georgia | collected 2015-05-28 | reverse complement strand
CGCGAGATGACCTGCGAACTCTCGAGCGTGCGGCCCGGCGGCGCGGCCTGGCGGGCGGGCCTGCGCACGGGCGACCACATCACGGCGATCGGCGGCCGGAAGAACCCGATCTTCACCGATCTTCGCAACGGCGTGACCCTCGGCGACGCGGTCAAGGGGGTCCAGTTCACGATCCATCGGCCGGCCGACGACTCGACGCGGACGGTGACGCTGCATCCGGACACCGACCTCGGGGTGCCGACGGTCGGCGTCACGAGCCCCTTCTCGGTGACGCTGCCCTCCGACCTGGCCGCGGGGCTGCCGGGCGCCGCCGGCAGGGCCGACCCGCCGCTGGAGCCGGGCGACACGATCCGCGGCGTGGACGGCACGCCGGTGAACACCTACGCGCAACTGATCGCCGCGCTGTCGCGGCAGCCCTACAAGGCGGCGCAGCTGTCGGTGGAGCGGCGGCCGCAGGCGGGCGAGGCGCAGAAGCTGATCGTCACGCTGCCGCCCCAGGCCGCACGGACGACGGGGCTCTTGATGACGGCCGGCCCGATCAAGGCGGTGCAGGATGATTCGCCGGCGGCCGCCGCGGGACTGGAGCCGGGGGACGCGATCACGGCGATCGACGGCGAGCCGGTCGGCGATCCGCTGGCCGTCGACCAGCGGCTGCGCGGCAAGGCGGGCGGCACGGTGCGGCTCACGATCGACCGCCGCGGCACGGCGCTGGACGTGGAGGTGAAGCCCCGCGAGGTGACCTGGATCGAGGATCCACGCTGGCCGTCGAGCCCGGTGTCGTTGTCGGCGATCGGCGCGGCGATCGGCGTCGAGGCGGTCGTCGCGGCGGTCGAGGTGGGGAGCCCGGCGGCGCAGGCCGGCATCCTGCCGGGTGAGCGGGTCGTCCGCGTGGCGTTCATCGAGCCGGGCGGGAAGGAGCCGGCCGCCGACGCGGGGCTCGAGCTGTCGGCGAAGTCGCCGAGCTGGCCCTACGTCGCCTCGGTGCTGCAGCAGGTCCGCGAGGGGACGAAGCTCTCGCTGGAGGTGGAGTCGGCGGCCGCGGCCGGGGGCACTCCCGCGCGGCGCACGGTGGAGCTCTCCACGAGGATGGCCGACGACCAGTTCGTGGTGGACCGCGGGCTCGTGTTCGAACCGGTGTACGAGATCGTGCGGGCGGGATCGTTTTTCGACGCGCTGGCGCGTGGCGGCCGCAAGGCGCTGGAGAACCTGTCGCTGGTCTACCGCTTCCTGCACAAGCTCACCAGCAACCAGATCAGCCCCCGCCTGCTCGGGGGGCCGATCGAGATCGCCAAGCAGGCGGGCAAGTCGGCGGAGGAGGGTTTCAGCCATTTCCTGCTGTTTCTCACCATGCTCAGCGCGAACCTGGCGGTGGTGAATTTCCTGCCCATCCCCGTTTTGGACGGCGGGCATATGGTGTTCTTGGTGTACGAGCTGATCCGCGGCAAGCCGCCGAGCGAGAAGGTGGTCGCGGTGCTCTCCTACCTGGGCCTGGCCCTGATCCTCAGCCTGATGATGTTCGTCTTCGGGCTCGATCTGGGGCTGATCCCGCGGCGCTGACACCCCCCGCCCGGCCCCCGTTCCCAGCGAGCCGCACATGACACCGTCGGGCGAAGCCGTGCTGGTGGACGCCTGCGGGCCGGGCGTGTTTCCTCCACCGGACGTGGCGGTCGTCGTGTTCGACGTGGTCGGCACGCTCATCGAGCCGAGTCCTGCGGTGGCGGTCGCCTACCAGCGGGCGGCGGCGCGGCAGGGCGTGGTGGCGGACGCGGGCGTGATCCAGCAGCGGTTCAAGGCGGCCTGGCGGCGGCAGGAGGCGATCGACGCGGCCGCGTCGCCGGCGTTCGCCACCAGCCGGCAGCGCGAGGCCGAGCGGTGGCGGGCGATCGTGGAGGAGGTGTTCGCCGGCTCCGTGGCGGGGCCGGCGATCTTCGCCGACCTCTGGGACCACTTCGGCCGGGTCGAGGCCTGGCAGCCTCTGGCCCATGGACGCGACCTCGTGCGACTCGCGATCGATGCCGGGGCGACGGTGGCGCTGGCGAGCAACTTCGACGAGCGGCTGCTGGCGATCGCCGGGAGCCTCGAACCGCTGTCATGGGTGCCGCACGTGTTCGCGTCGTCGGAGATCGGCTGGCGCAAGCCCGCCCCGGAGTTTTTCCGGTGGATCGAGCGGCAGCTCGGCTGCCGGCCTGCCGAAACGCTCCTGGTGGGTGACGATCCGCACCTCGACGTGGCGGCCGCCAGACGGGCCGGCTGGCGTTCACTGGGCATCGCTCGATAAAACGGGGACTTCGCTCCGTGTCCCCGCGAGAGGCCCGTCCATGTTCCGGACCGTCCTGTGCTTCATGGTGATGACCGCGGCCTGCTCCGGATCGCTGTCGGCCGCCGATCGTGTCCGGCAGGACGAAGACGGCCGGATCACCGTCAGCCTTGCGGATGTGCCGACCGGCGGTGACGAGACGAACCAGATCGCCTGCGACTACAAGCCCACGCGCTGGGGCATGTACGAGGTGTCGCTGACCTACGCCAACGGCGGGCCGGACAGCGTCGCCGTGGAGGTCGTGGTCGGCCCGACGAAGGTCGCGGGAAAGCTGGCCGCGACAGGCGGCCGCGGCACCGAGGTGACCCGATCGCTCGGACGGCTGTACCTGGCGGACGCGAAGCCCGTCACCCTGTCGGTGCGCTGGCCGGGGCCGGTCGAAGGCGTGGTCGTGAAGGCGGTGACACTCTCGCCCGCCTGCGAAGGCACCCCCCCGACCCAGGCCGACGACGGCGTCGTCACGCTCCACGGCCGCGACGCCACCGTGCGGGGCGTGACGCTGCGGTACGAACCGGCCGAAAAGAAGCAGACGCTCGGGTTCTGGACGCGGCCCACCGATGCGGCCGTCTGGTCGTTCACGCTCGCCCGGCCGGGGGTCTATGACGTGGAGGTGCTGCAGGGCTGCGGCCCGGGGCAGGGGGGCAGCGTCATGCGGGTCGCGGTCGATGGCGGCGAGGCGGGCGGGCCGCTCACGTTCACCGTCGAGGACACCGGCGGTTTCCAGGAGTTCCGGCCGCGGATCATCGGCCGGGTCGGTCCGCTTCCGGCCGGCGCGCACACGCTCGAGGTCGTGCCCGTGCGGATCGCCCGGCAGGCCGCCTGCGACATCCGGCAGGTCAGGCTGCTGCCGGCGGCTCCCGCACCGTGATCAGCAGACCGCACGCGGCGGTGGCCAGGGCCGCCGTGACGGCGAACGCCGAGGCGTACCCGTGCGGCCCCTGCTGCCAGAGCCAGCCGGCCAAGAGCCCGGCGGGCAACGCGAGCAGCCCCTGCACGAGCGTGTACCAGCCGAAGGCGCCGCCCTGTCCGCCAGGCGGCGCCAGCCGTGCCACGAGCGCCCGCTCGGCCGGTTCCGCGACGCCGTAGGCCACGCCCACCAGGAGCACGAGCGTCAGGGCCGGCCACAGCCCCGTCGTGGCAGCCAGCCCGGCGTAGGCCATGGCGAAGAGCAGCCAGCCGGCGGCCAGCGCCGCCCGGGGATGCCAGCGGTCGGCCAGTCCGCCGGCGCGCGTGGCCGCGCCGCTCTTGGCGAGGCTGATGACGAGCCAGACCAGCGGCACCAGCGGCCCCGGCACGCCCAGGTCGGTCGCCCGCAGCAGCAGGAACTGCTCGCTGGCCGCGCCCAGCGACCAGAGCCCGACGCTGCCCAGAAGGAGCCGCTGCGCACGGCCCAGTCGGGGCGAGAGTGCCGCCCGCGCGGCCACCGGGGTGCGGCTGGGGGCGTCGCGGACGTGCCGCCAGATCACGGCCAGCGTGGCCAGCCCGGGCGCCAGGGCCAGCAGGAACAGCAGCCGCTCCCGCCCGGGGAAGGCGAGCAGAAACAGCATCGCCACCAGCGGCCCGAGGGCGGCGCCGGCGTGGTCCATCGCGCGGATGTGGCCGAACGCGGCACCGCGGGCGGCAGGGTCCACGAGGTCCGACACCAGCGCGTCGCGCGGGGCGCTGCGGATGCCCTTGCCGAACCGGTCGGCCATGCGCACGAGGATCACGCCCGCGGGCGACGCGACCACGCCCATGAGGGGCCGGATGATCGCGGAGAGGCCGTAGCCGAAGAGCACGAGCGGCCGGCGGCCTGTTGCATCGGAGATCGCGCCGGCGGGCAGCCTCACGACGGCGGCCACGGCATTGGCGACGCCGTCGATGAGCCCGATGTCGATGCTCGAGCCGCCGAGGCTCTTCACGAACGCCGGCAGCAGCGGATAGATCGCCTCGCTGGAGAGGTCGGTGAGAAAGCTCGTCCAGCCGAGCGCCCGCACCGTGGCGGCCGGGTCGTCGTGGGCGGGGGGCGGTTCCGGGCCCGCCGCGTGCGGCCGGGCGTCGTCGCTCACTGCCGCTCGGCGCCCGTGTCGAGCACCGCCATGAAGGCCTTCTGCGGGATGTCGACGCTGCCGACGCTCTTCATCCGCTTCTTGCCCTCCTTCTGCTTGGCCCACAGCTTCTTCTTGCGGGAGATGTCGCCGCCGTAGCACTTGGCGGTGACGTTTTTCCGCATCGCGGAGATCGTCTCCCGCGCGATCACCTTGGTGCCGATCGCGGCCTGCAGGGCCACCTCGAACATGTGCCGGTCGATCTCGCCCCGGAGCTTCTTCACGATCGCCCGGCCGCGGCGGTCGGCGTCGCGGCGATCGCAGATGATCGACAGGGCATCGACCTTCTTGCCGCCGACGAGGATGTCGAGGCGGACGAGGTCGGCGGGGAAGTAGCCGACCAGTTCGTAGTCCATCGTGCCGTAGCCGCGGGTGACGCTCTTGAGCTTGTCGTGCATGTCGTAGATCACCTCGGCCAGCGGCAGGTCGAAGGTGAGCATCGCCCGCGTGGGCGAGAGGTACTCGGTCTTGAGATACGTGCCCCGCCGGTCGGTGCACAGCTGCATGATCGGCCCGATATGCTCGACGGGCACCAGAAAGTTCGTGCGCACGATCGGCTGGCGGAATTCCTCGATCTGCCCCGTGTCGGGCACGTCCTGCGGATTGGTGATGTTGATCGTCTCGCCGTCGGTCTTGAGGATCTGGTAGGTGACGTTGGGCGCCGTCTGCACCAGGTCGAGGTCGGCCTCCTGCTCCAGCCGCTGCTGGATGATCTCCATGTGCAGGAGCCCGAGGAAGCCGCAGCGGAACCCGAAGCCGAGCGCCTCGCTCGACTCCGGGGCGAACTCGAACGACGGATCGTTGATCGCCAGCTTTTCCAGCGAGTCCCGCAGCTCCTCGAAGTTCTCCCCCTCGGAGGGATAGAGGCCGCAGTAGACCATCCGCTGGGGCGGCTTGTAGCCGGGCATGGGCGGGGCGGCGTGGTCGCCGGGAATCGTGACGGTGTCGCCGATGTGGACCTGCTTGACGTCCTTGATGTTGCAGACGAGGTAGCCCACCTGGCCGGCCACGAGCTCCTCGCAGGCCCGTCGTTGCGGCACGAACTGGCCGAGTTCCAGCACCTCGTGCGTGACCCCGGTCTCGAGGAACCGGATCTTCTGCCCCTTTCTCACCGTCCCATCGACGAGGCGCACGTAGGTGATCGCGCCCCGGTAGCTGTCGTAGTGGCTGTCGAAGATCATCGCCCGCAGCGTGGCCCGGGGATCGCCCTGGGGGGGCGGAATCCGTTCGACGATCGCGGCCAGGAGATCGTCGATGCCGATGCCCGTCTTGGCACTGGCCCGGATGACCTCCGTGGGATCGATGGCGAGGCTCTGCTCCATCTCGGTGAGCACCTCGTCGACCCGCGCGTGCACGAGGTCGACCTTGTTGATCACCGGAACGATCGCCAGGTTCTGGTTCATCGCCGCGTAGGCGTTGGCGACGGTCTGGGCCTCGACGCCCTGGAACGCGTCCACGAGGAGCACCGCCCCCTCGCAGCACGCGAGGCTTCTCGAAACCTCGTAGTGGAAGTCGACGTGGCCGGGCGTGTCGATGAGGTTGAGCTCGTAGAGCTCCCCCTTGTGACGGCACTCCATCCGCACGGCACGCGCCTTGATCGTGATGCCGCGCTGCCGCTCGAGCTCCATGTCGTCGAGCATCTGCTCCTTGAGCTGCCGCTTCTCCACGGTGCCGGTGCGTTCGAGCAGCCGGTCGGCGAGCGTGCTCTTGCCGTGGTCGATGTGGGCGATGATGGAGAAGTTGCGGATGTGCTTGCAGTCGATGCTCATGGAAGAAGTGTAGACGTTTTTCAGGGGCGAGGCGTGGGCAATTCACCGGCCCTCGCCCGCCCGGGTCCCGACTCCGACCCGCGGGTCAGCTGTGGACTCCGTCCCGCGGGTCAGCTGTGGACTCCGTCCCGCGGGTCAGCGACGGACGGCAGCCCGGCGGGCCAACCCGGCGGCGCCGATCGAGCCGGCGTCGCCGCCGAGGCTCGCGTAGCGGACGACGGTCTTCTCCGCGAGGAGCGGAAACGCCCGGGCCCGCACCTCGGCGCGGATGCGGTCGAGGAACGCGCGGCCCACCGGGGCCGTTTCGCCGCCGAAGGTCATCGCGCCGCCGATGAGCACGGCCTCCGGATCGAGCGTGTGCATGAGGGTGACGATGCCGATGCCCAGCCAGCGGGCCGTCTCCAGGACCAGCTCCATGGCCAGCGGATCGCCGGCGGCCGCCTCGCGCGAGATGACGATCGGCGTCAACGGCTCGCCCGCCGCGACGGCGGCGGCCAGCGAGCCGCCGGCCCCCTGCGCGATCGCCTCGGCGGCGCGGGCCTTGAGGGACGTGGCGCTGCAGTAGGCCTCGAGGTCGCCGCTGTGCCCGAACGGGCAGCGGCGGGCGTTCGGCGACGTGTCGACGATGATGTGGCCGAACTCCGACGCATGGCTGTGGGCGCCGTCGATCGACTCGTCGCCGATGATGATCCCGCCCCCCACGCCGGTGCCCAGCGTGAGCAGCACGAGGCTGTCGAACTCGCGGCCCGAGCCGACCCAGAACTCCCCGTACGCCGCGGCCGTGGCGTCGTTGGCGTAGGTGACGGGATGGCCGCAGTGCACCGCCACCCGGTCGCGGATGGGGAAGTCGTCCCAGCCCGGGAGGTTGCCCGCCCGGAGGATGACCCCCGTGGCGAGATCCTGCGGACCGGGCGTGCCGAGGCCGACGGTCGCGATGTCGCTGGTGGCGATGCCGGCCTGCCGCGCGAGAGCGTGCACCATGCCGCCCATCCGGGCCGCCGTGTCCTCGGGGCCACGGTCGGCGTGGGTCGGTTCGGTGGCGAACGCGACCATGCGGCCCAGGTCGTCGACGAGTGCCGCCTTGATGTTCGTGCCGCCCAGGTCCACGCCCGCGTGCAGCGGCAGGCGTGCCTCGGCCAGGGGCAGCAGCGGTCGTGGCGTGGTGCTCATGCGACGGGATCAGTCGTCCGCCGGCAGCCGGCTGGTCTCGACCGAGGGCGTCGGGCCGGTGCAGGCCTTCATGAATTCGACGAGGTCGGCCTTGTCCTGGGCCGAGAGCTTGAGCGGACGAATCTTCTCGCTCAGGTGCGGCGAAGGGTGGCCGCCCCGGTCGTACCACTCCACCACCTCCTCGAGCGTGGCCAGCGAGCCGTCGTGCATGTACGGGGCGTTCAGGGCCACGTTGCGGACGGTCGGCGTCTTGAAGGCGCCGGTGTCCTTGGGGTCCTTGGTGACCGCGAAGCGGCCGAGGTCGGGCTCGGGACGGTCCATGCCGACACCGATGTTGTGGTACTTCTCGTCGGCGAGGTTGGCACCGACGTGGCAGGCGGTGCAGTTGCCCTTCTCGGAAAAGAAGATGTCGCGGCCCCGGCGGGCCGACTCCGACATCGGGTGCGCCGCCACGGCCTCCTTGGCAGCCGCGAACTTCGCCGCCAGCTCCGCGTCCTCGGCGATGTCGTCGGGGTCGAGGCCGTCGAAGGCCCGCAGCTGCTCGCCGAAGTCGTAGGGGGAGGGGGCGGTCACCAGGGCCCGCTCGAAGGCGGCGATCGCCTGGCCGACCCGGTCGATCGAGAGTTCGCCGAAGACCGCCTCGAACTGCCGCTTGTAGACCGGCATCTCGCCGAGCCGCTTCACCACCCCCTCGTGCGTGAACCCCATCTCGATCGGGTTGGCGATCGGACCCACGGCCTGCGACTCCAGCGAGTCCGCCCGGCCGTCCCAGAACTGCGGCCCCGACAGGATGCGGTTGAACGACACGGGCGAATTGCGGCCGCCGAGCTGACCACGGACGCCGACGCCGGTCTTCGTGTGCGCGGAGTAGCCCTCGGCGGGGTTGTGGCAGCTCGCGCAGCTCACCGTCGAGTCGACCGAGAGCCGCGGGTCGAAGTAGAGCTGCCGGCCGAGCTCGATCTTGGCACGGGTGAGCGGGTTCTTCTCGAGGCCTGCGCGGTCGATCTGGCCCGCCCCCTGCGACAGCCCCAGCGGCAGCACCGGCTCGAGCTCGACCGCATTGCGCGGATCGGCGAGCCAGCGGTCGACCTGCTCGAGCGTGATCGGCCCGGTGCCCGGCACGCCGGCCGTCAGCGAGGGGTCCCCGAGCAGCACACGTTCCCGGGCGGTGGACGCAGCCGCCGCAGGAGCCGGGGCCGCGGGGGGCGGAACGACCGGCGGGGTCGCGGCAGCCACAGGCTCCGGCTTCGGCGCGGCCGGTGCCGGCCGCTGCTCGGTCGTCACGGTCGCGGCGCCGGCCTTCATCTCCGGCTTCGCGTCCGCCACGGCGTCGATGGTCCGGCCCGCTTCGGAGATCGCCCGATCGGCCGCGGCAGTGGCGTCGTCCACGGTCTTCTTCGCCTTGGCAGCCTCCTCGTCGATCGTGGCGGCCGCTGACCCGGCCTTCGACTCCTTGCCGGCCGTCGCGGCAGGATCGAGGACCTCGACGGTCTCGATCTCCACCACGCCCCCGGTCGGTCCGGATCGGCTCGTCGGCGAGCAGCCGATGACGACGCCGACGGCGACGGCGGACAGGACGGTGCAGGCACGGCAGGCGAGCGACGAACGTGTCACGGCAGCTTCTCCAACGAGGTGGGCGGGCGAAGGTGGTAAGCGGACGGAGAGGAGGCGACAGAGGCCGCGGGCACGTGGGGAGCCGGTTGGGGTCGGCCCGGGAAAGCCTCTCGGACACCCCGCGGGGACACCTCTGCCCGGCTCGTCGCGGCCGCCGCCCGCGCGGGCCTCCATCATAGGCTAGGCGTGCGCCGCCGACACGGGAGGGCCGGGGCCCCCGGCCGTTTCAGGCGATCTCGTCCGTGGCCAGCCACTCCAGGTCGCCCGGATGCCCCGGGCCGTCGTCGAGGCGGATCGAGGCGACCGCCCCCTTTTGCATGCGGATCGAAGCCGAACCGTCGCCGATCATCAGCCCCACGAGCCGGCCGACGCAGGGCATGTGGCCGACCCATGCCACGCGGGGAGCGGCCTGTTGGGTGGTCCATTCGACGAGGGACGGCCAGTTCGAGGCCGGCGCGAGGGCATCGACGATCTCGACCCGCGGGGCGGCATCGAAGGCCTCCGCCATGATCTCGGCGGTTTCCCGGGCGCGGACCAGCGGGCTGGTGGCGATCAGGTCGACCTCCATCCCCGCCTTCCGCAGGCGTTCGACCAGTGCGCCGAATCGCTTGCGTCCCTTCCTGGTCAGGCGGCGGGCATGGTCGTCGATGCCCGGCCCCTGATCCTCGGCCCAGGCATGACGGACGATGTAGAGGTGCGTGGTGAGCTGTGACATGCGGAAAATTGTGCGGCACGGCCGGGGACGGGGCAAGCCGGCTCCAACGCGACGACGGCGGCCCGGCGATCGCCGCGCCGGCCGGGAGCGGCTCACGCCCGCCGCCAGAAGTCGTCGTCGCGGACGTTCTCCGCCGCCAAGGCAGCCGCGGCATCGCGCCGCCAGCGGGCGGCGTCGACCGGATAGCCGGCCGTGGGTGCGAGTCCCGGCAGCCGCGCCGTCCAGAACGCGTTGAAGGCCTGCATGGCGAGTTCGCGGACGTACTTCGCCGCCATGCTCGCCAGGGCCACCGGTGCCCGTGTCTCCCCGCCGACACGGAATTCGATCAGACAGCCTGCCTGGCCGGCCGCCCCCGCCTCCGGCGGCACCGCGTAGGCCGACCGTGCGGCCGTCTCCTCGACCGGCTGCACGAGCGTCCGGCGGAAGTGCCGGGCCACGAGACCGCCGTACCGCTTGCGGCCGCCATGCCGGTCGCACCAGATGACCGCCGGGGCGTCGGGGGCGGCGGCCCGCAGGTCGGCCGCGAGGTCGAGCGTGGCCGCGGAGAGGATGTCGGACTTGTTGAGGCCGGCGTCGAGGGCGGCGTTGAACTCGGCGGGGTAGACGCAGCGGCAGGCGACCCGCTCGAGCGTGACGCCGTGCTTCGCGAGCGCGTCGCGGGCCCGCGTGGCCAGTCCGACCGCGGCGGCCGGATCGGTCGCCCGCGGCAGCCGCAGGTCGGCAAGCAGCCGCCACTGATCCCGGCAGCCGCCCCGCGGCGACACCGGCCCCAGCCGTCGCTCGAGGGACTCCCAGGTGCCGGGCACGTCGGCGGTGGCCACGGCCAGCCCGATCGCCACACCGCGTTCGAGGGCGGCGAAACCGTCGCTGCCGCGATGGATCTGCTTCGAGTCGGCCCAGAGCGGAGCGGCGCGGCCGGCGCGGTGTGCAGACGCCAGACCGTCGACCGCCGCGACGGCCCGGGCGATGGCCGCCTCGGTGTCGTCGCCCGCCACCCGCCAGACGGTCGCCGCCACCACCAGCGGCCCGAGATTGGGACCGTAGCCGGCCTCGTCGGTGCCGATGTGGAGCGTCATGGGCCGGGTGCCGTGGCGTCGCCGCCGCCCGACTCGGCGTACCGGCAGTATTCGTAGATGGCGATCGACGCCGACGTGGCCGCGTTGAGGCTGTGCGGCAGGCCGTACATGGGGATCTCGGCGACCCGGTCCAGCCGCGCGAGCACCTCCTCCTCCAGGCCGGACCGCTCGTTGCCGATCACGAGCACCGTCCGCGGCGCGAAGGCGAAGCCGAACAGCCGCTCCGAGTGGGTCGTCTGCTCGAGGCCCACGATCTCGAACCCCTCCTCCCGCAGCCGGTCGAGCACCGGGGGGAGGCTGCGGTGGACGTCGAGCGTCACCGAGTCGGCTCCGTCGCGGGCGATCTTCTCGTGCAGCCGCGCGGCGCCGCAGGCGATCACCCGGGAGATGCCGAAACAGCCGCAGGTGCGGACGATGTGGGAGAGGTTCACGTGGCTGCGCATCGGGGGGCAGGCCACGATCAGCTCCCGGGGCCGGGCCGGGCGTTCCGGCGGCTTGTGGCGGAGGTGGGTGAACCGCGTCATGCCGGCATTGTGCCCGCGGTCGCGGACGTGGGGGAATCCCCGCCAGGGTTTACACTGTGATTCCCCGCGACCCCGTCGGCGGGCCGTCCCCCGTCAGCCGCAGGAGCCATGGTCATGCGCCGTCGCCAGAGCCCGCCGTCCCCGGGGACAGCCGCCCCGCCCCGGCCTTCGGACGTCGTACGGGGGCCGCTGGGCTTCGGCCGCGAGACGGTCGAGTCGGTCGTGATCGCCTTCACGCTGGCCCTCCTGTTCCGGGCCTTCGAGGCCGAGGCCTTCGTGATCCCGACCGGCTCGATGGCGCCGACCCTGATGGGGCGTCACAAGGATCTGGCCTGCGAGTCGTGCGGCCGCAGCTATCGGGTGGGCTGCAGCGCCGAGGAGGACGACCAGTCGCAGAGCCTGCGGACCGAGGCGGCGCGGCTGGAACGGGAACTCTCCCGGCTGAAGGCCGGCGAAGCCGGCGGCGCCGGCCTCCAGGATGCCGAGGCGGTCAGACGCCGCATCGAGGTGCTGGAGAGCGAACGCGGGCCGATCGGACAGTTGCGGGCCCGCCTGGCGGGGAAGATGGTCCCCGCGGCGAAGTGCCCCAACTGCGGGTTCGTCGCGCGGCTGGTCCGCGGCACCGGCGGGCAGATGGCCTACGATCCCCGCTTTCCGTCGTTCAGCGGCGACCGGATCCTCGTCAACAAGTTCGCCTACGACTTCCAGGAGCCCGCGCGGTGGGACGTGGTCGTCTTCAAGTATCCCGAGGAGGCGAAGACGAACTACATCAAGCGGCTCGTCGGGCTGCCGGGCGAGACGGTGTCGATCGCCGGCGGCGACATCTGGACCAGCCGGGACGGCGGCCCGCCCGAGATCGCCCGCAAGCCCCCGGCCACGCTCGTGGCGATGTTGCAGTGCGTCCACGACAGCCGGCACGTGTCGGCCGACCTCGAGCAGGCGGGCTGGCCGACGTGCTGGAGCGACTGGTCGGCGGCCGACCGCGGGCCGGGGGGCCGGTGGACGACCGCCGACGCGG
>Ga0214921_10009506_pt1 | contig 12291 bp, 8 predicted proteins | sample LL1505_MetaG_FD_177992 | JGI IMG/M metagenome (GOLD analysis project Ga0214921, IMG submission 177992) | Freshwater microbial communities from Lake Lanier, Atlanta, Georgia, United States - LL-1505 | ecosystem: Environmental > Aquatic > Freshwater > Lake | place: USA: Georgia | collected 2015-05-28 | reverse complement strand
TAAAAATATTCCATCTCAAATTAAAGTTATACTCATCTCCTAGATTATTTGATGTATGACTATTTTTAAGTGCCATAAAATCTCTATTTACGCCAATTCTAGGAGCTTGGCTGGCATGTAGTTGGTAGTAACCAAAAGTCAGTTGTACTGGCCCAACAATAAAATTTGTAAATCCCCCATATTCTATTAATCCACTCATATTCCTTGCACTGAATAAAGTGTAACCTCCAGTAAAGTCTATGGCAAGATTAGAAACGGAAAAAAGAGGGGAAAGTGTTCTATATCCTTTATTTTTATAACTTGCTTCCATACCATCCATATCGTACCCTGGTCTACCTGTAGTACCCACTACTATTGTATTGAAGTTAACTTTATTATTATAAAAATAACTTAATTGGATATCACCCAAAGCACCTTTTATGTTATATGAATTTTCTTTTTGCATAAGTAAAGTATTTGAACCATCAACTAGGCTATTTGCAGCTTTTACTTTCCCATGATTATAAACCCCATGTACTATTATATTAAAATTAGATATAGTATATTCATTGAATAATCCGTGCCAATAAAGATTTCCAGTTTCTCTATTTAAGTCTGAGGTATCATTATCTACAGAACCATAAGTATATAACTCATTTTTAAGATTATTGATTTTATTTAAACGTATCTTCCCGAAGAATACATTTATGTTTCTTGACTTATCGTTATAACCATTGCTATCTAAGTCAGCTACACTTCTCTCTCTAGTACGAATCCATCCCCCTTCTAATGAATACTTGTCTATTTTAAAATCTTTGTTTAGAAGTATACCTGCACCAGATGCGAAAAATACTCTCCCTTGAGGCGATGAAAACAATTGAATGCCAAGTCTTGAATAGAAATCGAATTGTCTTAATCTAAAATTTAAATAAAGTAAAGAAGTTTGAAAATTTACCGGATTAGGTTGTCCAGTCTCCCCCCCACTTGCGGCACCAACTGTATATGAATCTCTAAGATCTGCAGAACTTCCAGACGTTGTAAGGGCTCTTCCTCCGAATGGAATATCTCCAACAGTCGCACCAAAAACACCATCAAAATATTTTGATGTGATAAACTCTAAATTTAAGAATAATCTAGAGTCCATGTAGTTCAAATTCTCTTTTCTGGGACTTGTATTGATTTTTTGTCCAGTTATAAGTTTATCATAATTAGATTTAAATGCAGTATAGTTGGTATTTGCTAATGTTGTATAAGTTCCAGGAATATCATAAATGAATGAACTATTTGTTGACCTAACAGTTGGAATATCTCTAGAAAGACTAAAACCACGAAATCTCATTGATCCTGTGAGATTAAGTTTAGTTCCCTGTTCACCACTATCCTGTGAGTATACTTTGCCAGTACAGAGGATTACAAATAAAATAAGAGAAAGAAAGAATTTTATAAAGTATTTTCTCATCTTAAAAGATTTTATAATATTTCTGCCTATAAATTAATTTAACAACTGGGGAATAAAATTAAATACCATTTAACTCTACTGTGAATACCTATTGTTTTTCTATTTGAAATAAGGAAAATGACAATAAATTTTTTAGTAATAACTGAATAAATAGTTTTTATTCAGTTATGATTTTAAATGGCTTGCTGTGTAAAAGTTGAAATTGAGTCATTCTTTTCAATTCTTATTTTATCCATTTATTGTTATTAAAATACTTTTCCCGTAGTGCATTTACAGTACCAGTTCTTTTAATCTCTCTGACAAATAAATTTAAATTCGATTGCATTTGTAAATCATATTTCTTGAAGCAAAAGGAAAGCTGTTTTTCTGTAATGGGGCTCGTAAGTGGTAAAAACCTAGCTCTTAGGTTGCTGTATTTCTGTAATAATCCTTCAATATACAAATTATCTGCAATATAAGCAGTAATATCATTGTTCATAAGAGCTTCTAATGCAATTTCATCATTTTTATAAGGAGTGATAGGATATTGACCAAAAGTTTCCCTAACAAAATCAAGATTTGATGTTTTGTCCTTTGCACCAAAGGAAAGTCTAGAAATATTTTTTATATCCAATACACTCCGATATGATTTGTTTAAAATCACTTCCCCCTCCTGCTCTGCGGGAAGTGCAGATTTGCTAATCAGTCCACCTATTGAGATTATAATATAGGGATCACTAAAATAAACAATCTTCATTCTTCCCATGGAAATCGAATTTCCTAAGGAAACATCTACTGTCCCATCATTGACAGCTTTCGCATGTTCCCCAAAATTGTTGAGGGGAACTACCTTATCGAGCTTAACTCCCAAGAACTCAGCGTACTTTTCTGCAATTTCAACTTCAAATCCAGGATACCCAGGTTTTGGATTCTCTATATAATAAGGCTCATAGGATGCTCCTACGGAGACATTGATTGATTTTTTATTCAATATTTTAAAAAGAATGGATTCAGAATCGGAAATTTGAGAAAATACTGGAGTAGTACAACCTATTAAGAATAACACCAAGATTTGTGTTGAAATAAATTTCATTTGTAACCTAGCCTTTTGGGATATACAGTTCAACTTTTAAAATGACTTTCTAATTTATTAGACGATTTTTATTGATTGGTAGGGATATTTTAAAAGTAGTACTACCTGGTTGAGATTCAACAGAAATTTTACCTTTGTGTTTATCAATAATCCCTTTCACTATTCCTAATCCTAAACCTGTCCCTTGTCCTTGGTCTTTTGTTGTAAAAAAAGGATCCCATATTTTTTCTACAATTTCTTGTGGAATGCCAGATCCAGAATCTTTTATTTCTACGCTTACGTGATCTCCCTCTTCAAAAAGAGAAATGGTAAGAGTTCCCTTCCCTTTAATAGCATGGACTGCATTTTGAATTACATTTGTCCATACCTGGTTTAATTCATCAGGGTTGCAAAGTATTTTAGGAACTTCTCTAAAGTCTTTAATCACCTCTATATCATGCTTTAATTGATTGCTCATTATGATCAGTGTATTTTCAATACCTTCTGCGATATTTGCTTCTTCTTCTCTAGCCTGATCCAAATGTGAATAGTATTTTAGTGCACGGATAATCCTTACTATATTTTTTATAGAATATCTAATGTGACTTAAATTTCTATGCATTCCTGCAAAGTTATCTATAATATTTAGAGATTCTACTCCTAAAAATTTAACTACATTTATTATATTATTTTCTAAATTCAATAAATTACGATCTACTAAAAATAATGTAATATCTTCAATTGTTTGATTTTCAAATCCTTCAATTTTTAGAGATTCTCTCAATCTTTTTTTGATTTTAATTTTTTCTCTAGAATCCAAATTCACTCTTTGTTCCTGTTTATGAATTTGTTTTATGATTTCTTCAAAGTTAGCTATCGTGTCAGGGGTCGAATTATAAATTTTATTAATAGAAGTAAGATTAGAAAATATATAATCTAAATTATTACCTAAATTTTCTGAAGAATTACTTATGACCCAGTTGGAGTATTGATCTCATGTGCAATACCAGCAACCATTACTCCTAAAGATGCCATCTTTTCAGAGATCACCAATTGTGACTGGGCATCCTCTAACTCTTTAGTTCTCTCTTTTACTTTTTGCTCTAATGTCTCTGTCAATTGAATCAATTTCTCATAAAAGCTTGCATTTGAAATTGCCATAACAGAGATAGTTTTTACTTCTAGTAGGCATTCTTGTTGGAATTTTGAGAATACTCTTTGGTCGGAATCTAAAAAAATAAATCCAATTAAACTACTATTCATAATCATTGGAATGATATGTGAGATTTTATGAATAATAGATATTTCTAATATGATTTCTCTTATCTCAGTTTTTTCTTCATTTAAGAGTTCAGAGATTGAATAGATTCCATCATGATCAGCAAGCCAAAGAATAAATAAATTGAATAAAGTAAATTTAGATGATTCATCATTCTCTTGATCATACGGAAAGAAACCAGCACCCTCTTCTCTTAGTACATAAACTTTCACATTTTTTGCATAAAGGTTTTCATTTAGAAAGGTAACAATTCTTGAGCAGATCTTACCTGTATCATTCATTGTGAATAGACTTGTTTTAAATTTATCTACAGCATTTAGTAAAGATTGGTTTTCTATTGTACTTTCTTTAGAGAGCATATTTCTTATTCTTGAAAAAATTATTTGTATTAATTATGAAACAAAATTAAACATTATATTTTCTATATAGAATGACAATAGAAAAATTACAGCCAGATACTTTTGATCCAGCTATCTTTCGAGTCTCACGGATATTTGGTGCTTTTTATGAAATATATAGCCAAGATTTAGGTTATAAAAGGGCAGTGCTTCGAGGAAAGTTAAGATTAGATAAGGTAGATGAGCGAAATCCTATTACAGTTGGAGATTATGTTTTAGCAGAAAAAAAAGCATCTTCAGACTTTACAATTCTCTCTAGAATGAATAGGAATAATTTCTTAGTTCGAAGAAGTGAGCAAGGAGATAGTCATGTCTTATGTGCAAATGTAGAGTATGTAGGTATTATAGCATCCCTTCAGGATCCAGAAACAAAAACAGGTTTTATCGATAGGAGTATCGCAGCATGTTACCATGCAGGAATAACTCCATTGATCATATTTACTAAAAAAGATTTATTGGACGAGGAAGATGTGCAAATTAAAACTAACCTCTATAAATCACTGGGTTATTTAGTTGTACCGGTATCCTGTCACGATCCTGAATCTATAGAACATTTAAAATCTGTGCTATTAGATAAAACTACATATTTTGTTGGTATTTCAGGATCTGGGAAGTCAACACTTATAAATGTACTATCAGGAAATGAAGCTCAAAAAGTAAACACCATCAGTGGCTCCACAAAAAAAGGCAGGCATACCACTACAAATTCTTATCTCATACCTATTTCTCCATCCACTTATCTCATAGACTCTCCTGGAATCAAAGAATGGGGTATATTTCATATTCCTAGAAGTATCATATTAGAGTCATTTCCAGAACTAGCAAAGGTTCAACCAAATTGCAATGAGTCAGATTGCTGCCAGCTCTCTGATGGATGCGAAATGTTATCACTGGTTTCCTCTGGGAACATGGTTTCAGAAAGGGAAATTTCAGTTCTTTCTATGTTAGAGAGTTTAGACCGACTGCATAAAGTTAGGACAGGAAACTTAAAATCAGGTAAATTCAGGGGTAAGAGGTAGCTAATTTTCTTAGTTTTTAGATTGTACGAGAGATTCGATGAAAATAGGATTGATTTTACTTGAACAGAATAGAATTTTTATCTAATCACATGTCGCCTGTTTATTTTAGAATCAAGAAAAACGACTCACTTTCATTTTCTTTTTTAAGCTCGAATAGTTTTGAGGTTCTAGGATATTCCTCAGAAGAAATACTTAAGAGTAATACTTTATTTTGGGACTTAGTCTTATCAGATGATAAATTAAAAATTCAAAATTCTATAAAGAACAAACAACCTCCCTTCCAAGAATATTTTTCTTATTTGAAGAATCCTAATTCGCCTATTTCATTTATATTTGAAGTTAATCGAGGCTCAGCTGAAGAGATAGAATATATGGAAGGGTTTCTCATAGCCAACGATTCAGACTCATCTACAATTCCTTCTCTTGATTCAAAATCTGATTTCAACGAAAAAAACTTTAAGTCAATTTTACAGCACTTACCTGATCTTGTGTTACGTTTAAATTCTGAACTTAAATGTGTATTTGTTAATTTAAGTAGCACTTCAATGGTGAATACATTTTCATCTGATCTCCTAGGTAAACATATAGATGAGTTCATTTTAGATTTACCTTTACGGGAAATTTTTAAAGAAAATTTAAACTTTAGTCTTACTTCTGGGGAAATAAGAGATTTGGATTTTCAAATTTCAAAATCTGAGAACGTATCCTTTTATCGAGCTAGGATAGTCCCCGAATCAGCAGATGATAAAATAAATGTCTCATGTATTATTATAATTTCAGATATTACTAAAAGCAAATTAGCAGAACAGACCCTGCAGTTTACAGCAGATCATGATTTTCTAACAGGCTTAAAAAATAGAGAATATTTTTTAAAATACACTCAAAATGTAATAAACAACTGTACTCTCAACCAATCAAAATGTGCTGTGATACTTTTTGATGTAGATAAATTCCAAGAAATCAATGATGCACTCGGGCATATGATTGGTGATGAACTTTTGAAAACAGTGGCAGATTTATTGAGAAAATATATGACCACTGAAAATGCACTTGCTAGATATGGAGGGGATGAGTTTGCAGTGGTCATAAAATCAGATAAAGAATTAGGTAATTTTCTAGATGTTTTTCCACTCTTGATGCAAATATCTGACTTATTTTCAAAACCAGTTACAGTTGTTGACAATCAGATTTATACTAGTATAAGTATGGGTATTTCGATTTATCCTGATGATGGTGGGGATCCTGATACACTTCTACAAAATGCAGATAGAGCATTGTATTTCTCCAAACAAAAAGAGTACAACTCATTTACTTTTTATAAATCTGAAATGGATATGCAAACAACCATTAAAAGAAATATAGTACATTCTCTACGAAGAGCAATTGAAAATAATGAATTTACATTAGTATACCAACCAAAAATAGATTTGAGGACAGGAAAGGTCTCCGGTGCCGAGGCATTGATTCGTTGGAATAATGAAGGAACCTGGGTGAGCCCGATGGACTTTATCCCAGCTGCCGAAGAGTCCGGGCTAATTATCCCAATTGGTAAATGGGTGCTAGAAGAGGCCTCTCGTGATACTAAATATATTCATGACAAAGGATTTGAAAACTTTCGTATGTCTGTAAATATATCGGCAAAACAATTTCATGTTCCTGGAATTGGTAAATTTATTATAGACCTACTTACATTGAATGATATTTCCCCTGAGATGTTTGAAGTTGAGATCACCGAGGGAGTTGCCATGAAAAATGTTAATTTAAGTGAGATTATTTTAAGAGAGTTAGATTCAAAGGGAGTAAAGATTTCAATTGATGATTTTGGTACGGGTCATTCTTCTTTAGCATATCTAAAAAAATTCCCTATTGATATTTTAAAAATAGATAAAACCTTTATTAAAGATATCCCTCATGATAAAGAATCATGTGCAATTGTAAATGCAGTGCTTTCTATGTCACATGAATTAGATATAGAAGTAGTAGCAGAGGGAGTAGAAGTTATTGAACAACTAAATTTTTTACAAATGGGTGGATGTGAATATATACAAGGTTATTATTTTAGTAAGCCAGTCCCATTGAATTTATTGGAGACATTTCTTGGAAAATATAACAAATAAATCTAATCTTTTAAATACATATTTTTTAGATTATGAGACAGATATAGTTAAAAATTTTATAGAGCTACATACAAAACCTAATCAATCTAATACCCAAAATGCTGTATCACTGTACTATGCAGTTAGAGATAAAATTAAATATGATCCCTACCATATAATTTTAAAAAAAGAGAATATCCGTGCAAGCGAGGTAATAAATAGGAAATACGGATACTGTGTTGAAAAAGCATTGGTGATGGTCGCTTGTATGAGAGGGATAGGTATACCATCTAAAATAGGTTTGGCAAATGTAAAAAATCATCTTTCCTCACCCAGATTATTTGAGTTAATGAAAACAGATGTTTTTGTATTCCATGGATATGCGGATATCTTCTTAAATGGTAAATGGGTAAAAGCAACCCCCGCATTTAATTCTTCTCTATGCGAAAAGACCAACACTCTCCCATTAGAGTTTGACGGAAATGGGGACTCTATCTTTCATTCTTTTGATAGGGAAGGAAAGAAACACATGGAATATTTGGAAGATTTTGGATCTTTTGAGGATTTACCATTTGAAAAGATGATGGAAGAATATGATCGTTTTTATCCGCACCTCAATGTACGGGAATCAGGGTCGTTTGGGAATTTTCGACTCAAAGCTTCTTTTGAGGAAGAAGCAACCTCGTAGGCAAATTTTTTTAAAAATTTGCCCATTTCATACCCTTACATAAGATTAGATTCCTAGTAATTTTCCCTTTTTCAATAATCTTTTCGTTTTAAAAAGTAAATTCAGTAATTTTTAACGAAAAATCATATTACTCTACCGATAGAAATATTAAGAAATTCCAAGGGCTGTTATATGAGTAGAGATCTTATTCGAATTATTTTGCTTTTCATCTTGTTGTTATCACAGGGTGGTCATGCTGTTGCCCCTGAGGTAGACTTAGAGGAAATGGAAGCCAGAAGAAGAGCAAATGGTGTAAATCCAAATATGCAAAATCTTCAAATTCTGATGAAGGAAAACCAGACAAACCTGGAATTTTTAAATGTAGCTATCAGTAATTTGATCTCTCCAAAAGCAGAAAATAAAAAAAGTCCTTCAGAACTGAGTTTGGATGAGTTGAATAAACCTGAAAATAGAAATCTTGACAATGGATACTATTTCGACTTCTTAAAAGCAAACCAAAAAGATTTAGAGGGATCCCTTTACTATTACAAAGGTGATTATAATGTTGCATATCGTCCTCTACGAGAGTCTCAAGGCAAGATCAAAGAAATGTATGAAAGTGTCTTAGAAAGGCATAATGAATATACAAGAGTACTTGTAACATTCGCAAGCAATCGAATTCTCAGGGTTAAAGATCCTACTGCAAAGAACTTACTTAGACAAGCATTTCGTGAACTAAAAGTTGCTGAAAACTTTTATACAATGGGTTATAATTCTGCACCAAATTTATTTAGAAATAAAATTTCTCTTTACCAGGAAGGAATTGTTTCCTCTCGAAGAGCTAGAAGATTTGCAATGATAGCACTCATTGAATTTGCTACCGTCATCGATGAAAAAAAAGAGTTCAAGAAACAAAAGCTAAATGAGTTTATAGATGCTAATTATGATGGGACTACAAATAACTATACCTACCTAAAAAAGACACTTCGTAATTATATAGAAAATAAGTGGTTAGATGGTAAGATAACTGCAAATGTTCCCTTCGAGAGACCTGATACAGCTACTTCATTTACATATGTTTCAGGAAAAGATACACCTCCAATTGATCTTATGGAACTCTTAGATGATTGTTATGGAATTATCACTTATAATAGAATCTCTGTTTTAGAAGAAACAAATGGTTTTATCAAAAGGGATACTGCACCAAAACTAGAGGGCAAAGAGCCATCTAAAGATTCTCCACAACCATCTGAACCTACCAAATAAGCGCTTCCACCATGAGCTGCAGGATGAGTCCTGCAGACTCAGTTTAAACCTTTTAAAGTTGATAATATAAAAAACGTGACAAAAGAGGAAATTTTCAAGACTTTGCTATAGGATACAACTCCAAGTAAATCTTAAAATGAAAATTGAATCGTTTTATAAATTTTTTCTAATGACCCCCGTTGCTCATTTTCCTGTAGTTGGGGAAGATGGGTCTGCGGTAGGACTCCTTTCCAAAGAAAAAATATCAAGAGAGATGGCAGATCTCGAGTCAGTTGGGATTGAATATGAAGTCATTCCAGATCATCTTTTAACTTATGAAATCACAGATTCTATTGTTCTTTTCTTTCAAACTCACAGAACTATACCTGTTTTAAATATATTTGGCCAACGAATTGATACGTGGGAAAAACCCAGGCTATTAGCAGAGTGTTCTGACCTATTAACAAAGAAGAACCCCCCAAAACAGGAACAAAAAACAGATTCTATAGATATTGATATACCTGATTCATCAAATAAATTACTCATATACAAATTTATGGAATTGATACTCAGGAGCTTTCCAGATGCGCTTTTTTCAACAGATAAAGATGGAAATACAACCTTTTATAATGAAAAATTTGAAACTAATATTCTTTCTAAGCATATATTTCGAGATAGTATCACAATTGCAGAAAAATATTTTCGAGAGTTAAATAGAGATCTCATATCCGAATATTTCAAAACAACTGATGTGAATGAAAATTCCAGTATGTCATTGCCGATTTTAAATGCTTTTGTAAAAAATATTAATATGATCGTAAAGATCGTAACTCTTAAGGGTGATGATAAAGTTATAGGTTTTTTGTATCATTTAATAGAATCAGAATCAGACCAAATAGAGAAGGATGACGATATCCAAAGCGATTTCCCTATCATAGAGAAAGCATTTCAATCGGGAGTTTCACTATCTGAAATTTTAAAGGATGTTGAATCCACTTATATCCTTAAATCATTCAAACGTAATAATGAAAATATCAGTCATACAGCATCTTCTCTAGGAATCCCCAGATCAACCCTACAAAATAGAATTAAATATTTAGGATTGAGTAATAAAATGGCAAGGGATCCTGAGACTCCTGTGCCCCGTCAGAGAAAGGAGTCTAGGGCAAATAGTACTACGAAAACAAAAACTAAACAGGAAATGAAAAATGATGATTTTATAGAAGATCCGGATTCATCGCAAGCAAAAAGACTACTCCAAATGGAAGCGGTATCCGATAGTAAAAATGAAGATGTTAAAATAAATAAAAATTTGAAAAAAAAATCAGTATCTAAAAGAAAAAGTTCTTCCCAAATGAATAGTAAGAAGAAATAGTTGCTACAGGCATCATTGCAAAGATCGGATTCTCGGTCAAATTCATCCAAGCACTAACCTTCAATAATATTTAAATCTAAATCAATTTTACCCTCGAAAATCAATATGGCTATAACCAAGAAAAAAGAAGAAACTTACGAAGAAGAAGTAAACGAAGACAACTCTAATATCTCCCATATTTCTACTCATGAAAATGGTTCTGATCACTCTCACCGCAATTTTCGAAAGAAAAAAAAATATGAGGGTCAGGTACCAGATCCAATTGATCTAACAAGATTAAAGCAGAGATCTATAGGTGAGCTAATGGAAATTGCTCGGGATATGAAGCTCGAGAATACCAATGGTTTAAAGAAACAAAACTTAATTTTTTCTATATTACAGGCTCAAACAGAGAGAGATGGGCAAGTGTTTGCATCAGGTGTTATGGAAAAGCTACCTGATGGATATGGATTTTTAAGATCTCCTGATTATAACTATTTTCCAGGACCAGATGATATATATGTATCACCTTCTCAGATAAAGTTATTTGGACTTCGCACAGGTGACACTGTAGAGGGTCAAATTAGACCACCTAAAGAAGCTGAACGTTTTTTTGCAATGCTTCGAGTGGAATCAATCAATGGTTTTTCTCCTGAAGTTGCAAATAAAAGGGCACTTTTCGATAATCTAACACCTCTCTATCCTAATTCAAGGATCAATATGCAATACGATCACAATCATTTGGATACTAGAATTTTGGATTTAATGGTTCCGGTTGGAAAAGGCCAGCGTGGTTTGATAGTTGCACCACCCAGAACAGGTAAGACTGTCTTAATGCAAAGTATTGCAAATGCAATTACAACCAATCATCCTGAGATAGTATTAATAGTACTACTGATTGATGAGCGTCCTGAAGAAGTTACTGATATGGCCAGAAATGTAAAGGGTGAAGTTGTAAGTTCAACTTTTGATGAACCCGCACAGCGTCACGTTCAGGTTGCCGAGATGGTGATAGAAAAAGCAAAACGATTAGTAGAGCATGGAAAAGATGTTGTAATACTTCTTGATTCGATAACTAGACTTGCAAGGGCATACAACCAAGTTATACCTACATCGGGTAAAATTTTATCAGGTGGTGTAGACTCTAATGCACTTCACAAACCTAAGCGATTTTTTGGAGCAGCTAGAAATTTAGAAGAAGGTGGTTCGCTGACGATCATGGCAACCGCACTGATTGATACTGGCTCTAAAATGGATGAGGTTATCTTTGAAGAATTCAAAGGAACAGGGAATATGGAAGTTCATTTAGACAGAAAATTATCAGATAAAAGAATATTTCCAGCAATTGATATAAACAAATCTGGAACTCGTAAAGAAGAACTTCTGCTTAGACCAGACGTTCTACAAAAAGTCTTTGTTCTAAGAAAGGTACTTTCCCCCATGAGCATCACAGAAAGTATGGAATTATTGTTGGAAAAAATGCGTGGAACAAAGAGCAATGATGCGTTCCTTGCAAGTATGAACACATAGTACGGAGAAGAAAATATGAAACAAGGTATCCATCCAAATTACGTAGTAGCAAAAATTAGATGTGCTTGTGGGAGCATAATAGAGACAAAATCCACTAGGGGAGATCTCTTAGTTGAGATTTGCTCTGCATGCCATCCATTCTATACAGACAAAGCTAAAACTACTGTAACAGCTGGTCGTGTAGATAAATTTAAGAAAAAATACAAAATTCAAT
>Ga0214921_10009505_pt1 | contig 12291 bp, 7 predicted proteins | sample LL1505_MetaG_FD_177992 | JGI IMG/M metagenome (GOLD analysis project Ga0214921, IMG submission 177992) | Freshwater microbial communities from Lake Lanier, Atlanta, Georgia, United States - LL-1505 | ecosystem: Environmental > Aquatic > Freshwater > Lake | place: USA: Georgia | collected 2015-05-28 | reverse complement strand
GCTTGCTGTTGTAAAAGTTTTTTAGCAGCATCATCTGCTTGCTGTTGTAAAAGTTTTTTAGCAATATCATCAGCTTGCTGTTGTAAAAGTTTTTTAGCAGCATCATCTGCTTGCTGTTGTAAAAGTTTTTTAGCAATATCATCAGCTTGCTGTTGTAAAAGTTTTTTAGCAATATCATCAGCTTGCTGTTGTAATAGTTTTTTAGCAGCATCATCCGCTTCATTTTGCAAAAGTTTTTTAGCAATATCATCAGCTTGCTGTTGTAAAAGTTTTTTAGCAGCATCATCCGCTTCATTTTGCAAAAGTTTTTTAGCAATATCATCAGCTTGCTGTTGTAATAGTTTTTTAGCAGCATCATCCGCTTCATTTTGTAATAGTTTTTTAGCAGCATCATCCGCTTCATTTTGTAATAGTTTTTTAGCAGCATCATCCGCTTCATTTTGTAATAGTTTTTTAGCAACATCATCCGTTTCATTTTGTAAAAGTTTTTTAGCAACATCATCCGCTTCATTTTGTAATAGTTTTTTAGCAACATCATCCGTTTCATTTTGTAATAGTTTTTTAGCAACATCATCCGCTTCATTTTGTAATAGTTTTTTAGCAACATCATCCGTTTCATTTTGTAATAGTTTTTTAGCAACATCATCCGTTTCATTTTGTAAAAGTTTTTTAGCAGCATCATCCGTTTCATTTTGTAAAAGTTTTTTAGCAGCATCATCACTAAGGGATTTAGCAACTGATTTAGCAGCTGATTGAGCAATTCTTCTATCCACAGCTTCAGCTCCAGCTTCCATACCAAATCCTATAATAGCTGCTGCTATTTGAGGTGCATAAGTATCAAAATTAGATGCAGGTTTAGGAGTACTATATGTACTTGGTGTATATGAATTACTATGAGGTGCATATGTAATTGTACTAGTACCAGTACCAGTACCAGTATTATCACCTGAATTATTATCATTAGCTATATTATTATCAGCATTGTCAGCATTATCAACCGATTTATTACTTGTATCATCGCCAGTATTTTTATCATTTGATTCTGTATTATTTAATGTATTATTTGTTGTATTTGATTTTTTACTTAAACTTATACCAATTACAGCTGCGATAATAATAACAATAATTATTATAGATATTAATATTATCATATACTTGTATTTATAAAAAAATATTTTATAATATTTTTTATAAATTAATTATTTTATTAGATTTCGTTTTAGATTTATTTGTTAAATCTTGATTTTCAAATGAAATTTTAACATCTTTATTATAATTATTACGATATATATCTTCTTCAATAGTATTTTCTATTAAAATTCTTGATAATATAACTTGTTGTTTTTGTCCTACCCTACATGCTCTAGCAATAGCTTGTCCTTCAATTGCACAAGATTCATCTTTTGATGCATTTATAGGTTCAACAAAAAATATATGGGTGGCTTCTGTTAAATTTGTACCAGATGCAGCATTTTTTAAACTTAACATGATTACTTTGTTATCAGTTCCATTATTTGTTTTACCCATTTTAAATTTTCTTATTGCAGAATTTCTTGCCCAAACATTACCTTTTACAAAACAATTATCTATTTCATTCATCGCTAATGTTTTTCCTATTAAATTTAACATATCGTCCCATTGAGAAAATATAATTATCCTAGTTTCTTCTTGAGCAACTAAATGTCTAATTACTGATATTAATTTACCTAATTTTGATCCATATTTTTGTATTAATGGATTATCAGTTGGATCTATTTCTTTTTTTTTATTCATAACCATTATATCTTTCCCTTCTAGATTTGTTTTGCATAGAGGACATAGCTTTTTATTATCTAAACATAATTTTAAACAATTATAACAAAATAAATGACCACATGCAGTTAATGTTGGTTTTTCAATACAATCTAAACAAATAGCACAATTATCTTCTATTTTTTCTTCAGATTTCATTTTATCTAATATAGTTAACATATATTTTGATTCAGTAACTATTGTTTCATATTGTTTTTTTAACATATGATAAGCTTGGTTAGTATTTTGTAGTTTTGATAATTTATTTGTATATGTTTCAAGATTCTTATTATGAAAATCTATTAATTTATCTTGCATTAATGATAAATCAACTTCAGTGTCACCAAATATTTTTTTAGTTGATTCAACAACTAAAGGGTGACAACATAATTGTTGTAAATATTGATCAGTTACTTTATTTTTTTTACTTTCATACAATTGACGTTCTAAATCAGTAAATTTTAACCAAATTAATTTTTCTTGAAAACCTGGTATATTTACTTGATCTAAAACATCACATTTACGATGTCTAATACAAATTTTATCTAATATATTGTACCATATATATTCTTTACTAATAACATTAGATAAAAATGATGATTGATTTAAATAATTATTATTTGTAAAATCATATATAAATCCTCTATTTACATCTTCTAATTTTAAATTTATAAATTTTGCACAATTCTTAACTCCAGTATAATTTACAAATGGTGTTCCTGATACATACCAATAATATTTTGAATCTATTGTTGATACCCATCTTGACATATACCGACTAAGAGCAACATTTCCTAATAATTCACCAAAAATTTCATGTCCTTCATCTAATATTAAACGGTGAAAATTAAAAAATTCAAATATTGGTTCTTCACATTCTTTAATCTTATGCAATCCAAAATCGGCAATAACTTTTGTTAAATATTCTTTAACATAAAGGTCTCTTTGTTCAAAATTAAAACTCGACGCAGTACAAGTTTTATAATGTAATGTTGGATAAAATTTAAAATTCATAATAAATTGATGACTAGTTATAATTATATCAGAATCCATAAAATCAGCAAATGTTAAATTATTATAATCAGTTTTTGATAATATCATTAATATCTTTAATTTTGGATTACACCTTATTATTTCATTCTCCCATTGTTTTGTTAAATGTGATGGACATAATATAATTGTTGCTTTAGAATTAATCTTTTCGATACCAGATATTGGAGATACTTTTGTATTCGACAAATTATTCGACAAATTATTCGACAAATTATTCGACAAATTATTTTGAGCTGGATTACATGTGATTAATGCTATTAAACTAATAGTTTTACCTAAACCCATTTCATCACATAGAACACCCCCTGAAGTAGTAATCTTAAATTTATTATTATTTTCAGTAACAGTATTCGATACAGGATCAAATAATACTTTATTTTTATTTAAATCAATATTATAAGTATAATCACTCATAATATTATCATTTTTATTTTCAATTGAAAGCATTTTAGCTAAACTTTTCTTTTGATAATTATATAATTCTAATTTTAAATCTGGTATCTGAATTAATTGATCAATTGATGGTATAAAACTTTTATTACTTAGATCAGTATTAATAAATTCAGGTAATTTAGAATACATATTTGATATTACAAATTTTAATGCTAATGATTTATTAAGATGTTCTATTATTGATATATTATTAATATATAGTATATAAGTTATACTAAATTCATGTAGAAAAGTAGTATTATTAATTATAAATTCTATTTTCCATAACGGTGATTTATTAATAAGTTCAAAAAATAAATAATTATTAATATGTCTATCTGCAAAAAACTGATGATATTTTGGGACATCATTAATTAAGTATTTTAGTATTACTAAATTATTAACATTAATACCTATTATTTCTAGATTAGTAGGTTTAATACGAACATTAACAGTTTTTATAGTAATATATCCTCTGGTTACTTCCATTTATAATTATAGGCTAATATTTATTTATATCTTAATAATAAAAATCAAGTTTAAAAAAAATTATTTTGTTCTAAATCCAATAATATAATAAATTTGTTATGAATTATAATATCTTTTCAGGTAAAAATTCATAATTATTTAGAAAATATATTGAATTAAATTAATAATACAATTTTTATGATCATAAATTTTACTAAATATAATAGCACCTCCTAATTTAACTAATTTAAATGTTTTAATTATATACTTTTACTGACTAGGAAATTATTTCTCAAAAATAATTGTAAAATAATTATTTTTAAAAGCGAAATTTTTCTACATTTTCTATTAAATACTGATTGCCACCAATCAAATCTATATATTTTTTTTTATATTTTAAATACTTTATATAATAACTCATTAATAAGTTATAGGAATTTATTTTATCTTTTTAAATATAATGATAAAAGAATTAATTAATAATATAAAAGATAGGAAAAATAAATTTATAAAAAGAATAGTTTTTGAAGATAAAATTAAAGAAACAATTAAAAATTTTTTTCCTAATTTAAATCAAGAAGATATAGAATGTATTGAAACTTTAACTATTTTTACAATAGATTTTATATCATTCAAATATGGATTCGGTCAAGATGATATATATTATTTACAATGGCAACAAAATAACTGTAGTGATATTAAAGGAGTTATTTTATTATTATTACCATTTATAGATGATAAAAATAATAGTTATTTATTAAAAAAAATAACAGATTTAAATCACATACTTTATTCTAAATCAGAAAGATATATTCCAAATAAAATATTAGAATTAGAACGAGATGGAATAGATGGGGCTTTACAGACTAATTTTAAATATGGAAATATGGGATTAGGTTTATTACCATTTATGAAAGAAGAAAATACAGATGTTTTACTTGATTTATATCCTAATAATGAAAAATTAATTTATAAAGTTATTGAAAATAATTTTTATGGTTTAATTCAAACAATAGAAATAATTAATGGTAAAAATTATATTAATTGGATAAATATTCAACCATTAAATTTAAATAATTATAATGAGTCAACTATATATAAAAATACACTTGAATATCTTAAAACAGATTTTTATGATAAATTAATAACGATTGATCTTGATTATTCTGGATTGTGGTTAGGTGATTTTTATAATGTTATTAGAAATAAATTTTATGAAGATTGTAAACATTTAAAATGGTTTTTCTTTCCATATGATTTACAATCTGGAAGCAAATATTTAATTCAAATATTAAATCCATTTGTTAAATTAGAAAATATAATTAATCATCAATTTAATAATTTTGATGATTTAGATGAATTTGAACAATTAGAATTTAAAAAAAATCTAATAAATGTAATAGATAATAATTTAGATACGCGTTTAAATATTTCAGTTATAACTTCAACTATTTTTTGGTTTATTAATAATTATTCAAATAAGAAAATTATGGATTTAGAAAATGATTATATAAAAAAATTTATTTTAAAGAAAGAGGATGAAATGAGTAATGATAAGAAAGAATATAATAAAGATAATATAAAAAGTGATGATGTCATAGAAGCATTCAAATTTATAAAAGATAATTTAATTAATCATTTTTGGAATTTTTTAAATCAAAGTACAAAACAATTAATAGTAAGTTGTTATGGAAAATATTTATTTGAAAGAGATTTCAAAAATAGATATATTATTAGTGATAATTTTATTTATAAACCATTAAATAAAAATAATAAAAATAAAATAACAACATTAAATATTAAAAATATCTATAATATTTCAAAATCCCTTTCAAATACGAGTTTTGATGTCAAAGAATGGATACCATGGGATAAAAATTATATTTCTATAAATAATAATAATCGAATATTATTTTTTAGGAGAATAAGTACACAAGATAACAGCTGGTTTAATATTAAACAAAATTATATTAAAGAAATTATGTTTAATCCTGTCAAAAGTAATAAAACTGAGACTGACATTAATAATGATTATTTACAATATAAAAGAAAAATATTAAATGAATTTAAAGCAAGTTTATTAGATTTAATATTTGAAGAATTAGTTAGTAGTGGTATTTTAAATAAATTCACACCAAATATAAATATAACTGATAAAACTAAATTACCTCTTAATACAACATCACTCCAAAAAAAAAGAAAAGATTATATTAAAAAAATGTTTAAAGATAATAAAAAAGATTGGGAAGAATCATATTATTATCTTACTAATGAAAAATTTAAATATATGAATAAATTAAAAAATCCTAGGAAACAAATTATAAATCCAAATGATAAATATCAAGAGAAAGACTATTTTGATATGATATCTGAAGAACAAGAATGGACTAATTTCTATGCTATGAATTGGATATCTCAAATTAGTTTCTTCCAACATTATATTTTTCATCAAGTATTATATGTTACAGGTGCAACAGGACAAGGCAAATCAACACAAGTACCTAAATTATTATTATATGCTTTAAAAATGTATGATTATAATTATAAAGGAAATGTTATATGTACACAGCCAAGAATAAATCCTACATTAGAAAATGCTACACGTATTGCTGAAGAATTAGGTTTACCTATTGAAGAAATATCAAATAATTCAGTTAATAAAATTAAAACTGATAACTATTACGTACAATATAAATATGAACGAGGCGAACACACTAAAATAAAATCTAACCATTTATCTTTAAAAATAGTAACTGATGGTACATTACTTGAAATAATAAAATCAAATCCTATATTAAAAAAAAATAATGATGAAAATATGAATGTAGAAGGATCGAAAGAATTAAGTAGTAAATATAGTAATAATAACTATTTTGATATTATTATAGTAGATGAAGCCCATGAACATAATATAAATATGGATATTATAATAGCTCTTGCCAAACAATCTTGTTATTTTAATAATCAAGTCAAATTAATAATAGTTTCAGCAACAATGGATGATGATGAACCAATATATAGAAGCTATTTTAAGTGTATAAATGATAAATTAGTTTATCCAATAAAATCTATGATTAAAAATCCTTTTTTAGAAGAAGCTATTTTATTAGATCCAGTTTATATGGATAGACGTTATCATATTTCACCACCAGGTGAAACTACCCAATATAAAGTTAATGAAATTTATTTAGAAAATGATATTAAAGGGGATACTCATAAAGAAATTTCTAAGAAAGCTCAAGAATTGGGATACGAGAAAATTATTGAAATATGCAATAAAACATCAAATGGTGAAATATTATTTTTTTGTAATGGTAAAAATGAAATATTAGAAGCTGTAGAATATCTTAATTTTAATATGCCACAAGGAAATATTGCATTACCATTTTTTGCTGAAATGAATGACAATTATAAAGAAATTATTACTAAAATTAATTCTAAAATATATAATATTAAAAATAGACGTGAAAACATTCATTTGGAATGGAATGAAAAATATATTGAAGATTTATCTATCCCAGCTGGATTATATAAAAGAGCAGTTATTATTGCAACAAATGTTGCAGAAGCATCTGTTACAATTCCTGGGTTAACTTTTGTGATAGATAATGGTTATGCTAAAGGGAATACATTTAATTCAAAACTTGGTATTAACAAATTAATAGTAGATTTAATTTCAGAATCAAGTCGATTACAAAGGAAAGGTCGTGTTGGAAGAGTATCTGATGGTACTGTATATTATTTATATAAAAAAGATGCCAGGAAAAATATAAAACCTAAATATAAAATAACACAACAAGATATAACAGATACCTTTATTAGTTTAGCTAATAATTTAGATTTAAAAGAATATCAATCAGATCCTGAAAATTATAAATATAAAAAATTAATAGTTTCAGATGTCATAAATCCTAATAAATTTAGTAAGATAGATAAAACAAATTTTGATGAAAATATTATAAAAGATTTTTTCACTAATAAATATTTAATTGAAATTTATTTAAATAATTATAAAATTAATAATTTTTTTTTACCATATATTTATTATGAATTTTTAAATAAAAAAGATTTTGTAATGAATGAATCCTTATCAGTATATGAAAATGGACAAACATTTGATAATTTAATTGATAAAAAAGGTGATTTTTATTTAATACATTCATTTGAAAATTCAATTAAAAGAAATGTACTAAATAATATAATAAAATATGAAAATAAACATATTGATTCTATACCATTAAGTGAATTTAAAAATTTTTTCAGATCATTAATTGATAAAAATCTAATAATTGATTTTAAAGGCGATGCTTTATATTTATATAATAATGATATAATAAATGTCAATCGTAGGTTTGAAAAAACAGAATTAGCTATACAAATCATGCAGATTAAGAAAGATTTTGATATAGATAAAATTAATGATGCAATTACATTAATTGCATCATCTGCAATGGGATGTTTAAATCAAATATTAGAAATTAGAATTTTTTTAGAATTAATAACAAATTTACCTAGTAATTTAATGATTGAAGATAAGAAATGGGATAATTTTAAAAAAATTTTCACATCATATGAAACTAATTCTGATATATTATTTATTTATAGAATAATAAAAGAAATTAAATCTAGATTTAGCCATTTATTAGTTTTTAATATAAATGATTCAATCAACAAAAAGTTAGATACTTATATTGATGATCAAGTTAAAAATTATAAAAAATTAGTTAGAAAAAGTAAAGAACCACCATTAAATTATGATGGGAAAAAATGGAATAAATTAAGAAACTTGGAGATTAATGGAAGTTTAAATTTAGGGAAAAAAGAATTATTTTTAAATGAAGCATCTACTACTGATTTTGTATTTAATGATATTGAAAATTATAAGAAAGAAATAGAATCTTGGGCGAGTACTTTATATTTTAAACCAGATATAATAATTTCATTTATAAAAAAATTAGGTTGGCTCTATTTAAATAAAATAGAAAAACTTAATAATAATAAAGTAGTAAATTGGAGTAAAAAATTTACTAATAATTTTAATAAAGTTTTAACTGATCATACACTCGAAGAAAAAATTATTAGATCATTTGTCTATGGAAATCCTATTCAATTTACATTTAATGAATCAAATAAACTTAAAACATTAATAAATTTTAATTTATATGATATTGAATTAGCTATTCCATTTTATTCAAAACGTAAAATGTCTGATTCTTTGGCAAATGTTGATGATTTCATATTTTTTTTAAATTTTGAACAAGTAGAAAGTAGTGATAATGAATATGATAAAATAAAAATATCAATATTAAATAAAATTAAACCTATCTGGTTATTACATGCTTTACCACTTGTTCATAATCCAATGTTTAATAATATATATTATGATATCAAAAATAACTCAATTAAAATGTTAGACTCTTATACTATTGATAAACTAAATAAAGAATTTAAAAATGGATGGTCCACAAATAATTTTGTATGGAATATATCAGATGAAGATACTGCACCAATTATGCATATTTTTTATAAATCAATAATTGGTGTTCTAAAAAATTTTATTCATTAAAAATTGAAATATCATTATAATAAATTTAAAACAGAATTATTTTTTAGAATGAATCATCAAGAATATCTTTATCAAATATTATTTCAAGATTATAACTATGATTTTAATCCATTTCATTTTGTTGAAGAAAATAATGAAAATTATAATAATAAACTTAAAAATTTAAAAAAACGACATCAATCAATTAAAATTGACTCTAATACACCTGAACTTGATGAGCATCCAAACAAAAAATTAAAATTAATAAATTATGATGATATTTCTAAGAAAATTAGAGAGTCTCCTATTAGATTTGCAGATGCTGATGAAATAATACGTAATGATCCAAAAATTGCAACAATTGCAGTTGTACATAATGGTATGATGTTACAATTTGCAGGTCCTAATTGTCAAAATGATCCAGAAATTGTGAAACTTGCTGTAAGAAATAGTGGGTTATCATTTCAATTTGCATCAAAAAAGATAAGATCTAATTATGATATTGCATTATCTGCAATATTACAAAATTGGAAAGCTTATTATTTTTGTACAAAACAATTAAAAAATAATAAAATGTTACGTATGTCTGTAGAAATTTTAAGTGGTAATAAAATATAAAGGTTTTTTATAAAATTATTTTATATTTAATATATATATGAAAAATATATTAATTATAACTATTATTTTATTTATATTTAGTTTAGTGTTTTATTTTTATGATAAACTAAAAAAAATATATAGAAAAAAAGTACTTAATTTATCATTTTGGAGAGATAGAAATGAAAATCATCATAATGAATTATTACAATTTATAAATGAAATAATACCATATCTAGAAAAATGGAAAGTCAGATATTGGGCACATGCTGGTACATTATTAGGATGTGTTAGACATGGTGGTTTTATACCTTGGGATGATGATATAGATTTTGGATATATTGATGATGGCAACATTGAAGATTTAAAGAATGATTTAATTAATAATGATTATAAAATTGGATATGGAAAATTAAATATTTTTTATAAATGTGGTTTTAAGATTGAAAGTAATTATAATAAAAATCTATGGATAGATATGTTTACTTTTACGAAAGAAAATGATATGCTTAAACAAACGAAAGCAGCTGAATTAATTTGGCCAAAAGAAAATTATTATTATGATGAAGTTTTTCCATTAAAAAATGGTAAATTTAATGATATTAATATACCTATTCCCAATGATCCAGATAAATTTTGTTCAAGAGCGTTTGGTAATAATTATATAAGTACATTTTATATTAATTTACCACATTTATTTAATAATATAATTGAAGTTATTATTATTACTTCAATTTCTAAAGAAAAATTTTACATGAAAGATCTTATTGATGAATAATTATAATTTTAATTTTTTTTTAAATTTTTCAAAATTAATATTCATTATATAATTTTTTTTATTAAATTCAATATTATTATTTAAATCGATATATAAATTAGTATCTTGAACATATTCATAATCCATTATAACATTATCAATTAATTTTATACTTGATAATATTATTGCTCTTTCTAATTGATTATAAATATAAATATCATTTTGATTATTTATTATTCCAATTAAATTATAATTTGGATATTTATCTTTCATTTTTTGAATATGATTAATATGAATAGAATTTAATAAATCCCAAGAATGATTTAAATAAATTATTTTTTTAGTATAATCATAATTATTAAAATTAAATTGTTTTGTTTTATTATAAATACTTTTTAAATATTCAATATCATTATTATAATCTATTTTATTACCTATTTTATAATTATATAATCTTAATAATAATGAGGTTGTTGATATTCCTTCTGTTGTTTCATACGTAATATATCTATTATTTATAACATTTTTATCAATTCCATCATCCCCATTTCTAGTTATTAATACTTCATTACCATGTAAATATTTACTACAATTAAATTTATCTAGAGTTTCACATTTAACAATATAATCAACATCGCCTATAAAATGATCTATATATTTACAGTTTTGTAACATAAAAGTTCTTTCAGAATAATCAAATAATGGATCATTTTTATGTTGTATCATTTCTTCATTAGTGTGGGTACCTAGAATTAAATTATCACATAATAATTTACCTTGTAAAATTGCATGAACATGACCATAATGATAACCATCAAAACAACCATCCATAAAATATTGTTTATTTGTCAACATATTTATATTATTAAATATAAAAATTATTATATTATAATATAATTAAAATGCGTTTAACTAATTTAAAAAATGAGATATCAATCTAATATATTGTTATAATATTTAATAAATAACTTATCAAATTTATTTTTAAAAATTAAATTAACTTTATTCATTTTATTTTCATTAAAATTATATTTTTCTTTAATAAGTTTATATTTTAAATTATTATTTATTTCATCAAAATTTTTTTTATAATTATTATTTAAAAAAATTAATTTTTTTTTATTAATATCATAAATATTATTATCATTATCATTATCTTTATTGATTATTTTTCCGAGTGATTTAAAATAATTTATATTATGTATTTTATTTAACCATATATTATAAATAATAAAAATTATAATATTTGCAATTATATTTGGTAAATTATATGTAATATCTTTTAATAAATAAAACATTATAATTTTTAAAATAAAATGAATAAATAAGGAAATATATTTTTTATTAAATTGTATTTCTTTATTAATTATAATAGTTATAATATGAATAATATTATGAATTAATCCAAATAATAAACTAATTTTTGGATTATAATTAACTATATTAAATTTATATAAGATAAACCATATAATAATCCAATCAGAATAAAAAATAAATAATCTAGTCATTATTTATTAATATAAAAAAATAAATAGTGATTAACTGCGTTTATATTATTTTATTATTATATATTATTAATAATGAAACCATATAAGTTTAAAAAAATTATATTTAACGATGGAATACTAAATGATTCTGTTGATGCAAC